>ERZ1026856.298-NODE-298-length-33699-cov-16.480531_pt1 | contig 33699 bp, 29 predicted proteins | sample MGYA00380158_ERZ1026856 | MGnify/ENA primary metagenome ERZ1026856 (study PRJEB33269, sample SAMEA4719794) | human gut metagenome | biome: human-associated habitat; feature: organic feature; material: feces | place: Cameroon | collected 2013-10 ...
AAACCGGTTACGAGAATTTTCATGAGTGTGGGATTCCTTTTCTGTAATTATTTTACCCATATTATAAATCCAACCGCCCGGACTTGCAAAGCAAAACCGCTCTTGCGCCAACGCTCACAAACCAGCTTCCAAACCGGCACGAGTGAACTGAGAAATAACATATCGAAAGAAAATGACATATCGCAAGGTGACAAGTTACACATATCATTGTTAAATGGCAACTTGCGCAGATTCTTTTTTCAATGATAAAATCTCCACAAAGCAATGTTTCTGTAAAAATCTGAAAATGCAACGAGGGGAAACAAAAGAGCAGACAGCGCAAAAAGCGGCTGAATTAGGAGTGAAAAACGGGGAGGCTCGTGGCTACTTTCATGTGGAGGTTCTGCAGAACGGAGGGGAATATGGACAGACCTGCAATCGTTTTGATTACATGTGACGAATTGAATAAAGACGTGCTGGGATATTATGGGGGACAGGCGATCACGACGCCGAATATCGACCGGTTTGCGCAAAACGGGACGAATTACCAGAGCTTTTACACGGTGAGCCCGTGGTGTCTGCCTGCGAGATGCGCATTTCTGACCGGACTGTATCCGCACAACAGCGGCGCGTACAGCAATTTCCGGAAATGTGCGCTGGATCAGGGCATACCGAATCTGTTTTATGCGATGCAGGATGGCGGCTATCATACAAGCGTGTTCGGCAAATGCCATTTTGCGCCGGTTCCGTATTCGGAGACAAGACCGGACAAGACGCTGCCCTACGATACGTTTAAAGCGTATTATGAAAGCCTTGGAATCGAGCATCTGGAGCTGGAGGACGATAAGCAGGTGTCCGTCTGGTTTTACGATGATTACAGCAAGGAGCTGGACGAGGCAGGATACTTAAAGGCATATCGGGATGCCGTGTGGAGCAAGGAGTATCAGAAGGTATTCCCGTTCCCGGCGCCGACGAAATGGCATCCGGACGTGTGGGTAGGACAGAAAGCCGTTTCCTACATCAACAATTATTCGCAGGAAAAGCCGCTGTTTACCTGGATTTCGTTCTCGGGGCCGCACTATACGTTCGACGCGCCGGAGGAATACTGGAAGCAGGTGGATACAACAAAGCTTCCTGAAATGAAACATCTGGAGGGCGAGTTAGACAGCCCTGACCGGATCTTCCACGACAGCTATTTCGGTGGGAAAAATGCCAACATCGACGGCTGCGGACAGGCAAAGGATCACGCCTGCAAAAATTACCCGAAGGAATACTGGAATCGCCTGCGCACGAGCTACTGTGCAAACGTCAAGCTGATCGACGATCAGGTAGGGGAAATCTGCAAAGCCGTTTTGGAAAAATACGGCGATAACGCGCTGATTATTTTCACAGCTGACCACGGAGAAATGCTCGGAAATCACGGCATCTGGGGAAAACATAACTGCGCTTATGATGAAGTGTGGAAAATCCCGCTGTTGATTCAGTATCCGGGACAGAAAACCGGAGCTGTCGATACCCGGATGAGCAACACGACGGATATTCTGCCGACCTGTTTAAAGGAAGCGCAGATCCCGCTGCTTGCAGGAGACGGAAAGCCCCTGCAGGATTCTGACTGGGACAGAACCTATACCTTTGGAGAGGGCGAAGGATATCTGGCAGTGACGGACGGCCGCTATAAATATGTCCATGTCCAGAAAGGAAATGAGCACGGTCGCGAGCTGCTCGATCTGGAAGCCGATCCGAACGAATTTGTGAATCAGATTGAAAAAGAAGAGTATCAGGGCGTACTGGCAAAGCTTCGGGAAAAGCAGATCGAGCATTTGCTGCCGTCGGTGCTGGCATAAGACTTCCGGTTGGCATGGTGCATGCAATCTTGAACTGAAATCAAATGTCCGGCAGAAAGTCTGCCGACTCAAATACAATACATAAAATTTCCAATAACGTAAGGAATCACAAGACTCTTTGCGTTATTGGTCTTTCAGGGGGAAAAGAATTGAAAAAGATAAGCTGGAAAAAGAGACTGATGCTCTCCTATATTTTTATCGGAATCCTTCCGTTGATCATTTTAGGCTCTTTTTTCTATTACGGAAACCGGATGACGGTGCGCAGCGAGGTAGAAAAAAGCAATGCCGCGAAGCTGTCCCTTGTCCTGCAGAAGATGGATTATATCACCGAAAAGATGAACAGCGTGGCATATCATTTTTCCAATACAAGCACAGCGGAAAATTTAAACGGAGTGCGCAATAAGGCGATTGATATCGATGAGGGGATGATTCGATCACAACTGGCAACGTATGCAAAAATTATTTCCGAAGAAGAAAATGCAACCCGGATGCTCTTATATCTGCGAGGGGATACCTATCTGTATACAATAGAAGGACGGATGAAATATCTCGAATTTGAGACGCAGATGCAGCGGTATGGGGATTTGAATGAGGTCGCATTTTTTACTGCATTGAATTCGATCATTACAGAGAGAACGATTCATGTCGGAGCAGCGGGAGAAAACGGGGATTCGATCGTCTGGTTTTTGTATCCGATTCCGTATATGAACAATATTCCGATCGCGACGATGGGAATCGGCTATGATGAAAATATGCTGAACGATCTGATTGAAACCTATTATCCGTTAAATTCTTCGATCTATCTGTTCAACAATCAGATGACGGAAATATATACGAGCTGGACGGGCGGGATGACGGATGCGGACAAAAAAGAGATAGAGGACCAGATCAGGATGTGGCGCAGACAGGGCGGTAAAATGGAAAAGATCAGAATAAACGGAAAACCGTATATTTTGATGCAGGACATTTCTGCAAGCTCCGGTTTTACCATGCTGACGATTACTTCAAAAGAGGATTTTTATGCGTATGAAAGTCCGTTTGGCATCTGGTTTACCGTGCTGTTACTGATTGCGCTGGCGGGCGGTGTTGTGCTGGCATTTCTGATGTCCCGAACAACCTATGAACCAGTCAGGAAGCTGATGGAGCATATCAGCGCAGAGGATGCAGAAACAGAATCTTCCGGGGAAAACGAGTTTGAAAAAATTCATCATCGCTGGGAGGATATCCAGAGCAAAAATGAAGAGTTAAACGCGCTGGTGAACCGTCAGCGCCCGATGGTCGTTTCGTCCTGTCTGAGAAAAATTCTGAAAGGAAAATTTGAAAACCGGGAAGAGATGGAGGCGATGATGAAATCAGCAATCATCAATATGAATTATCCATACTTCTTTGTCCTTCTGGTATCCGCCCATGCGGAGGATTATGCGCCGGAGAAAAATTTGAAAATCCTTTCGATTACGGAAAATGCGGCGTTTTCAAACCTGCATTTATATGGAATTGATATGCTCAAGGACGATAGCATTGCGATCATTGTAAACAGCATGGAAAAAGAAACAAAAGATGTGGATATCCGGGAAATGGTGGCGGAATGGCTGTGGAAAGAGCTGAAAGAAAACTGCGGAATGCGCGGGCCTGTCTATGTCGGAAGAATTTACGCCGATCCGATGGAAATCTGCCGTTCCTTTATCGAGGCGGCGGCGCTCGCGGATGATTATCGGATTCTTGGAAACAGACATTTCCTGTTGTTTGAAGAAATTCAGGGAGAAGAGACCCAGACGCAGTATCCGGTATTGGAGCAGGCGGTATATATTCAGTGCTTAAAGCAGGCAAATGAAAAAGCGGCGCTGGAGGCGCTGCATAATATGATTCGGGAAATTGAAAAGCTGAAATCGTTTGTGATGATGCAGTGCCTGTGCTTCGATATTATTAACGTTGCAATCCGCACGCTGGATTCGATGAAGGGCTTTGAAATACAGAATCTGGATATGAAGAAGCTCTGTACGTTTGGAAGTCTGCCGGAATTTGAGGAAAAAGTATCCGCCCTGACCGTCCAGATCTGTCAGCAGTATTCGAAATTTAAGGCAAAACAGAATGATCAGTTAAAGGCTGAAATTTTAAATTATGTGAACGGACATTACGGGGATTGCGGAATGGGTCTGGAGCTGCTTTCGGAGCAGTTTGGTATTTCGGTCAATCAGCTGAGTAGATTTTTCAAACAGGAAACGGGATGTACCTTTATTCAGTATATTACAATGCTGCGCATGGACAAGGCGAGAGAACTTCTGATGAATACGGATATTCCGGTAAAAGATATCGTCGCGCAGATCGGCTATATTGACGCTGCAAACTTCGTGCGGAAGTTTAAGGGCTACGAGGGGATTACACCGGGACAGTATCGGGAGAAAATGCGTAAAAAGGAGCTTTGAGGAAAAGAAAAAACTGCAGGCATAAAGGGGAAAAACGTATGCGAAAAGAGATGGGAAAACGACCGAATATTTTGCTGATTACGACAGATACGCAAAGAGTGGATACGCTGCGCTGCATGGGATATCCCAATGCGGTGTCGCCGAATCTGGACAGGCTCGCAGAAGAGGGGATTTTGTTTGAACGGGCGTATACGGCGGCACCGGCGTGTATGCCTGCGCGGTGCTGCCTGATGACTGGGCTTTATTCGCCGCTGCACGGCTGTATCGAAAACGGCATCGAACGGCAGGAACAGCTTCCGATGCTGACAGATGAACTCAAAAAGCTCGGCTATAAGACGATGATGTTCGGAAAGACACATTATGGGAAAATCCCGGAATCCTTTGATGTTGTGGAAACTATCAACGGGGAGAAGGGACAGGAGCGGAACGATTTTTATACGAAATATTTTGAGGCTAATGGATATTCCCAGAAATCCGGGTGGCCGAATCCGGTTCCGGAAGAGAACTGCCTGGATTCCCTGATTGTGGACCGGACGATTTATCACATGGAACAGGAAAAAAATTCAGAAACGCCGTTCTTTGCATTCTGTTCGATTTTAAGTCCGCATTCGCCGCTGGACCCGCCGAAAAATTATGAAGAAAAATATCGTTTTCGAGACATAGAACCGCCTCATTTTTCAAAAGAGGAATGGAAAGCGTTTCCACCGTCTTTTCAGGATTTGTGCGGATTGGAGGAAAAGAATACAGACGAGCCGTGGATTGAGCGGATGGTAGAGGGAAAAGGCAATGTTGCAGATGGAAAATCCATCGAAGAGATGTGCCGGTACAAGGCGCTGTATTATGCGAGCGCAGAGTGGTGCGACGCGCTGGTAGGCAGGCTGATGGACTATCTCGACCGGAGCGGACAGCGGGAAAATACGCTGATTCTTTTTACCTCGGATCACGGACAGCAGTATTTCGATCATGGCTTTAATGATAAACACACCTTTTATGAAGAAACGCTGCATGTTCCGTTCCTTCTGTCCATGCCGTCCACGCTGCCTGTCAATGTACGGATGGGGTTTGCGTCTACCGTGGATATCGCGCCGACACTGATCGGTGCAGCGGGCGGAAGCTGGTGGGGTGGAAACGGAATAGATCTGTTAGAGGCGTGCCAAACGGAGGATGCGCTCCTTCGAAACTGTGCGGTTTCTGTAATTCAGAGAAATATGGCGCTTGTGACGCAGCGCTATAAGCTGGAATATTACCCGGAGGATCAGATGGTCAGACTGTTCGATCTGGAAAACGATCCGAAGGAGGATACGGACCAGTCTGAAAATCCGGCCTATGCAAAAGTCCGGGAAGAATTGTGGAAAGCGCTGTTAGTGTGGAGAGCAGACTTAACCGACGTTTCGGATATCCGCAGTCGGTTCGGAAAAGGCGGTCCTATCGCAAAGCGGGCGATCCGTCAGCTGGAACGCCTGAACGGAAATGAGTGCGATAAAAACCTGATAAAACGGGTTGCAGAGTGCATTTAGGGCGCTTTACATATTGACAAATAATTACATATCTGGATATGGCAGCTTTTACATATGAGGGAAAAACCACAAATTGTAATTGCAGGAAGACATTCGTTATACTCATCCCAGAGCCGGACGAAACTCCGGTCGCGGCAGGAAAATAAAGTGCCGGATATAAGAGAATCGGTTTCAGTTACAGAAACGAAAGGGGATGTCAGTTATGAATCGTCTGAAAAAGAATTTTGTCCGATATAGATATATTTATCTGATGCTGCTGCCGGTTGTTCTGTATTATGCGGTTTTCTGCTACGGACCGATGAGCGGAATCGTCATTGCGTTTCAGAATTTCAAACCGGCGCTGGGTGTTTCGGGAAGCAAATGGGTTGGCTGGAAGCATTTTGTGGATTTCCTGACAGGGCCTTATGCCTGGCGGTTGATTCGAAATACGCTGATGATCAATATCCTTCAGATTATTTTTGCATTTCCGGTGCCGATCATCGTAGCGCTTCTGATTAACGAAATCAATTGTAAAGGATACAAAAAAGCGGTGCAGACCATCAGCTATATGCCGCATTTCATCTCACTGGTCGTTATGTGTGGGCTGCTTGTAAACTTCTGCAGATCGGATGGAATTTTCAACGATTTTCTTTCCTTATTTGGATTTGAAAGAAGAAACCTTCTGGCGGAAGCAAACCTGTTCCGACCGATTTATGTACTGAGCGGAATCTGGCAGGAGGCCGGATGGGGAAGCATCATTTATCTGGCGACCTTATCGACGGTAGACGTCGGTTTGTATGAGGCGGCGACCATTGACGGTGCGAACCGGTTTCAGAGAATGCTGCATGTTTCGTTCCCCGGGTTATTGCCGATTATCATCGTGCAACTGATCATGCGTGTCGGAAATATTCTGACCACTGGATTTGAAAAGGTATTTCTGCTGTACAGCCCGCTGACCTACGATACAGCGGACATCATTTCTACCTATATTTATCGGCAGGGACTGGAGCTGAGCAACTACAGCTACGGTACTGCAGTCGGACTTTTTAACTCGGTCGTCAACCTGATTATTCTCGTAATGGCGAACTACATCAGCAGAAGGGTAACAGAGGAAAGTCTCTGGTAAAAGGGAGGTTGGAACGATGCGCAGAAAATGGAAAGGGACAGTTGGGGACAAAATATTTGTCAGTATCATTTATGTCCTGATGGGACTGATGGCGCTGATCTGTTTATATCCGATGTGGCACGTTGTGATGGCTTCGTTCAGTGATCCGATCGGACTGATGCGGCACAGCGGTGTGATTTTAAAGCCGATCGGACATTCGGTAGAGGGCTATAAGGTTGTTTTACAGAATCCGAATATTCCGAGGAGCTATCTGAATACGATTCTTTACGTTTTAGTGGGCACGACGATCAACATGGTGTTGACGACGCTCGGCGCTTATGCGCTTTCGAGAAAAGGCTTTATGTTTAAACGGGTGCTGACGCTGCTGATCGTATTTACCATGTATTTTAACGCGGGAATGGTGCCGAACTTTTTACTGGTCAAAAATCTTGGAATGTACAATTCGATGTGGGCGCTCGTCTTGCCGGGAGCGGTATCGACCTGGAACCTGATCGTGATGAAAACGGCGTTTGCCTCCGTGCCGGTCAGCCTGGAGGAATCGGCGAGACTGGATGGTGCAAATGATTTTGTGATTCTGGGGAAAATCTTTTTGCCGCTGTCGAAAGCGACGGTTGCGGTTATGATTTTGTTCTATGCGGTAGGGCACTGGAGTTCGTGGTTTAATGCGATGATCTATCTGCAGGACCGCAACAAATATCCACTGCAGCTGATTATGCGGGAAATCCTGATTTCCAATTCGACGAGCGGAAATTCGATGGCGGATACGGACGCGATGTTTTTACAGGAGGTTGTAAAATATGCGACGATCGTTGTTTCGACCGTTCCGGTGCTGTGTATTTATCCGTTCGCACAGAAATATTTTATGACAGGTGTGATGATGGGATCGGTAAAAGAGTAAAAAAATGACGGTAAACAGTCATTTATATAAAAGGAGGGTAACTGTATGAAGAAAAGAACATGGATCAGTCTGATGCTGGCAGCAGCTGTATTGGGGACAACTGCCTGTGGAAGCGCAGCAAACGTTTCTTCGGAGACGGAAAAGACGACGGCTGACACGCAACAGGAAAGTCAGGACAACAGCGAGGCTGCAGAAACGGATGCTTCGGATGAGGATCTTGTGACGCTGACCTACTGGGTTCCGTTAAACGGCTCGGCATCCAAGTATATTACAAGCTACAACGAAAACGTCGCTTATCAGGAAGCAATGAAACGGCTCGGCATCAAGATCAAGTTTGTACATCCCGCGATCGGACAGGAGCAGGAATCCTTTAACCTGCTGTTCCTGGGAGATGAGCTTCCCGATATTATCGCTTATGCGGATCATTATACCGGCGGCGAATTTCAGGGCATGCGGGACGGCGTTTTCCAGGATATCACAGACCTTGTGCCGGAATATGCACCGGACTATTATAAGTATCTGACGGAAAATGATGAGTTTTACAGAGAATCGACCGATAACGAGGGAAAGATCGTAACGTTCAACAACTATAAGCCGGTCGGCGACCCTCCTTTCAGAAGATGGATTTTGAATCAGGATCTTCTGGATGAACTGGGCTGTGAAATCCCGGAAACTGTAGATGAATTTGAAGCGATGTTCGACAAGATGCTGGACAAGGGCATCACTCCTTATCTGCTGGATAAAACTGGCTACGAAGTGCAGCTGATGGGCATGTATGATATGTATATGAACTCCGGCACAAGATTTTATCAGCAGGATGGAACCGTGAAATTCGCACCGCTGGAAGATAAGTTCCTGGATTATCTGACGCTGCTGAATAAGTGGTATCAGAAAGGCTATATTTCCAAAGATTTCTCGACCCTGCAGGGAACCGAAGCGGATACCATGTTCGATACCGGTCAGATCGGTACTTACCTGACTGCGATCGTTGCAAGCTATAACAGAGGACAGGCACAGGGCATCAACGTTGTGGCTGCACCGTATCCGAGACTGGAAAAAGGACAGAAGCTGCACTGGGATGACTGCGACGTATGGCCGAGAACGAAGTTCAACGAGACGACCGTTGCGATCAGCAAGGACTGTAAGAATGTGGAAGCAGCCATGAAATTCTTAAACTACGGCTACACAGAAGAAGGAGCAGACCTGTACAACTGGGGCGTAGAAGGTGTGAACTGGGACTGGCAGGGAGACAAGCGTGTTTATAATGATACGATGTTGAATAATCCCAAATTCGGTACAGAAGAAGCCAGCTATATTTATAAGGTTCATATGGCTGCAAAACTGACCTATCCTGACGTTGAGTGTCATGCAAACCTGTTAAAGAGCGAGGGCGCATTAAACAGCCGTCTGATGTGGTCGAACGATGAAAATTCTGACAGCTCCCTGCAGCTGCCTCCATTCCAGCTGGGAGAGGAAGATCAGCAGACTGTAGCGGATGTTGCAACACCGATTTACACTTATGTGGATGAAATGACCCTGAAATTTATCACCGGCGCAGAGCCTCTGGAAAACTTCGACACATTCCGCGATACTATTCGCTCGATGGGAATGGATGAAGTGCTCGAACTGGAACAGAAGGGCTATGAAGAATACATGTCCAAAAAGACGAACTGAGTAATAGTTGTCAAGCAAGAGCTTTATCGGAGCAATCCAAACCCCTGGGCTGTCGTGCGTATGCGCGGCAGTCCTTTTGCATTTTCCCCACGTGCATTCTACCGTTTGCATCCCTGTATCCTCTGTGCTATACTGTATACGGGTTTTTACGAGAAAACGAGGAAATTAACATGAAAACAATCGTAGTTACACTGGATAAAGAACATCCGGATGGGGAAGCGATTCTTCGGGCAGGCGAGATCATCAAAGCCGGTGGGCTGGTGGCGTTTCCGACAGAGACGGTCTACGGACTGGGCGGAGATGCGCTGAATCCGGAATCGTCGCGGAAAATATATGCGGCGAAGGGACGCCCGTCTGACAACCCGCTGATCGTGCACATCTGCCGTTGGGAAGATATTTACAAAATCGCGGATCCGGTGCCGGAGATTGCGCAGCGCCTGGCAGCGCGCTTCTGGCCGGGCCCCCTGACGATGATTTTAAATAAAACCGCGCTTGTGCCCAAAGAGACGACAGGCGGTCTGGATACGGTAGCGGTGCGGTTCCCGTCCGATTCCATCGCGCAGCGCTTTATCTGCGCGGCGGGTGGATTTGTTGCAGCGCCGAGCGCCAATACGTCCGGCAGACCGAGCCCGACGCTGGCGCAGTATGTAAAAGAGGACATGGACGGCAGGATCGAGATGATCTTAGACGGCGGCGAGGAAGTCGGCATCGGTCTGGAATCCACGATCGTCGATCTGACCGGAGAAGTCCCGATGATTTTAAGACCGGGCTATGTAACGCAAAAGATGCTGGAAGAGGTTGCAAACCAGGTGGACGTCGACAAGACGATTTTGGATGTAAACTGCCATTTAAGACCCAAAGCACCCGGGATGCGTTACCGTCACTATGCGCCGAAGGGAGACCTGACCATTATCGAGGGCGCGCAGGACGCGGTGAAGGAAGCTATCTGTGAAAAAAGCCGTCAGGCGGCAGCAGATGGACACCGCGTGGGTATCATCGCAACGGACGAGACGATGGAAGCTTACCGCCAAAACAGCAATGCAGCCAGCATCAAAAGCGTTGGGAGCCGTCTGGACGAAGCCTCTGTCGGCAGAAGCCTTTACCGGATTCTGCGGGAATTTGATGATGAAAATCTGGACATCCTGTTTTCAGAATCCTTTGCGGAAAGCGGCTTTGGACAGGCAATTATGAACCGGCTGCTAAAAGCGGCAGGCCATCATGTAGAACAGGTATGAGGAGGAAGATTGAAAAATAAAATTTTTCAATCTCGAGATTTGTGTCTGTGCGCACTTGACACAAACTCGGCATGCGCAAAAAGCGTGCGCAGAAATGAGAGGAAGAAAAATGATAGCATTGGCAAGTGACCACGGTGGATATGAACTGAAACAGAAGGTGATCGGATATCTGGAGGCAAATGGCTATACCTGCCATGATTTCGGCTGCTACAGTCTGGAATCCTGTGATTATCCGGAGTTCGGACGCGCTGCGGCAGAAGCAGTTGCAAAGGGCGAATGTGAAAAGGGAATCGTCATCTGTACAACCGGTATTGGTATTTCGATTGTTGCCAACAAGGTTCCCGGTATCCGCTGCGGACTTTGCGCGGACACTTATTCCGCAAAAATGACAAGAGAGCATAACGATGCAAACATGCTGGCAATGGGCGCTGGAATTGTCGGACCGAACCTGGCTCTGTCGATCGTAGAGACGTTTTTAAACACACCATTTTCCGGCGATGAAAAGCATGTCAGAAGAATTAACAAGATTGAAGAAGAAGTAAAATAATGGTATGATGTTGGGAACATAAAACGAAGGAGGACAATGAAAATGTCAAAGGTAATGGTAATGGATCATCCCCTGATCCAGCACAAGATCGGTCTGATCCGCAAAAAGGAAACGGGTACAAAGGATTTCAGAGAGACAATCAGCGAAATCGCAATGATGATCTGCTATGAAGCGACCAGACATCTGGAGCTGGCAGATGTGCAGATCGAGACTCCCATCTGCAGCACAACGGTAAAAGAGATCAAAGGACGTAAAATGGCCATCGTTCCGATCCTGCGTGCAGGACTGGGTATGGTAGACGGTGCGCTCAAGATGATCCCGGCAGCAAAGATCGGTCATATCGGCCTGTACCGCGACCCTGAGACATTAAAGCCTGTAGAATATTACTGTAAGCTTCCGGCTGACTGTGCAGAAAGAGAAGTTTTTGTTGTTGACCCGATGCTGGCAACCGGCGGCTCTTCCGTAGCAGCAATCCGTATGCTGAAAGAAAAAGGCTGTAAGAAGATCCACTTTCTGTGTATCATTGCAGCTCCTGAGGGCGTAAAGGCAATGCAGGAAGCACATCCTGACGTAGACGTTTATATCGGCGCACTGGATGAGCACTTAAACGAGCACGGCTATATCGTACCCGGTCTGGGCGATGCCGGCGACAGAATTTTTGGCACCAAATAAAACCGGATTTTTATAAGGAGGGTGTATGAAGCGGGAGGATTATATTTCCTGGGATGAATATTTTATGGGAGTAGCCAAGCTCGCGGGAATGCGCTCCAAAGATCCCGGTACGCAGGTCGGGGCTTGCATTGTGGGACAGGACAACAAAATCCTTTCCATGGGGTATAACGGCTTCCCGATCGGCTGCTCTGACGATGAATTTCCCTGGGAGCGGGAGGGGGATACGTTAAAGACGAAGTATCCTTATGTGACGCATAGCGAGCTGAATGCCATTTTAAACTATCGCGGCGGAAGCCTGGCTGGGGCGAAACTCTATGTGACGCTTTTTCCCTGTAATGAGTGCGCAAAAGCGATCATCCAGAGCGGAATCCGGGAAGTGATTTACGATTGCGATAAGTATGCGGAAACCCCGTCTGTCCGGGCGTCCAAGCGGATGTTTCGGGCAGCGGGCGTGGCATACAGACCTTACAGCAGAAGCGGACGGACCGTAAAGATGGAGCTTTGATGAGAGGGACAAAACGGGGATTACGAAGAATAATTGCCAGCCTGCTTGTTTTTTCTCTCTGTATCGCTGCAGTTCCAGTGCTGCCGGCAAAGGCGGACAATAAGATCAACGAGCTGCAGAATCAGATTAAGGAAGAACAGAAAAAACAGAACGATACGAAGGACCAGAAAAAAAAGACGGAAAACAACATCAGTTCCCTGAACAATGTAAAAACCTCCCTGCAGGGAGAGTTAAACGGTCTGACGGATGACCTGACGCAGATCAGCAGCCGGCTGGAAGAAATCGAACAGAATATTATCGACAAGAACCAGGAAATTTCCGATACGCAGGAAAAGCTGGAGCAGGCGAAGGAGACGGAGAGCAGCCAGTATGCGGCGATGAAGCAGCGGCTGCGTTATCTTTACCGTGACAATAACCGCACATATTATGAGATTTTATTCAGTGCGATGACTTTTTCTGAACTGCTGAACCAGAGTATTTATGTGGAAAAGCTCCATGAGTACGACCACAGGATGCTTTTGAGCTACAAAGCGCAGCGGGAAGCGATTGAAGAGATGGAGGCGAAGCTGGAGGAGGAAAAGGCGCAGTTAGATGACTTGCAGGCTCAGGCAAAGGAGCAGAAGGCAAGTATCATGACGAGCGTCAACAACACCAAAAACAGCATCAGCGCCTACAGCGGACAGATTGCGGAAGCACAGGCCCAGGCGGACGCCCTTGGCAATCAGATTGCAGAGCAGGATAAAAATATTGCAGCCCTCAAAAAACAGCTGCAGGAGGAAATCGCGAAATCCCGTCTTGCTGCGAAATCGGCATGGAGGGACATTTCCGAGGTGAGCTTTGCAGAGGGCGACCGGTATCTTCTGGCAAACCTGATCTACTGCGAAGCGGGCAACCAGCCCTATGCGGGACAGGTAGCAGTCGGGGCGGTGGTCATCAACCGTGTGCTGAGTGCGGTCTATCCGAACACAGTATCCGGCGTAATTTACCAATATAAGCAGTTTGCACCGGTTCTGGATGGACATCTGGCGATTGCACTCGCAAATGACAGCGCGACGGCGGCATGTTATAAGGCGGCAGACGAAGCAATGTCCGGCTATACAAACGTCGGACGCTGCGTATATTTCAGGACGCCGATTGAAGGTCTGACCGGTACGCAGATCGGCGGGCATATTTTCTACTAAAAACGGCTGAAATCTCAGGTGGTCAGCAGACAGCGATTTAAAACGCTGTGCTGTTTCTGCGGCTGCTATGGAATCTAAAATTTTTATAAACAGACAGATGACAGGATGTGTTTGAAGATCCGTCATAAACAGCAGGAATTTCTGCAGATTTCACAACTGCAAAAATCCTGCTGTTTTTTCATGCCTGCTTATTGCATAAAACGGACGGAAAAACGCGCGGAATCGTCAGGGAAAATGCCAGAAACTGTTAAGACAATGCCAAGAAAACTGGTGGACAAGAAAGGGTAAAATGGGTATAATGATAGACAGGGATTTCTCCAAAATGGCAGTTTAAAAAGAGCCAGTCAGAGCGAAAATCTCTTGAAAAACCGGTGCATGGCGGGAGGATTTTTGTGGCAAAGCACTCCTTTAACAAAACCGTCTGGCAGTGCCTGACGCTGATTTCACAGTTCGGAATTATGATGCTTGTGCCCACGGGCATGATGTTCGCCCTCGGCTGCTGGCTGGATGGCAGGCTCGGGACGCAGTTTTTCGCCATCGTGCTTTTTTTTGTCGGCGTTTTGGCGGGATTTGGGAACATTTACCGGCTGGCGCGGCAAATTTATCAGAAGAAGGACAAAAAGGACAGGGAATGAGAAATTTTTTCAAAAAGATCGATGAAACCGTCCGGGAGATGTGGCTCGGCACATTTTTGTGGGGATGTCTGTGCGAGCTGGTGTCCGTCTGGTGGGTAAAGGACAGGCTGTACAGCGGTCTTGGCATCCTGATCGGGATGCTCCTTGCCATGGCAGGAATCTGGCACATGTGGAAGGTGCTGGATACAGCGCTGGAGCTCGGGGACGGCGCACAGAAATATGCGGCGTCGAAGAACCTTCTCCGGTATGCTGTGTTTTTAGTTGTGTTTGCAGTCCTGATGCTGACACATTTTGCAGACCCGCTGGCGGCGTTTGCAGGTTTGATGGGAATGAAAGCTTCGGCTTATCTGCAGCCTTTTATACGCAGATACAAAGAAAAGAAGAGGAGGTGAGACGATGACGAATGGTATTTTGCTAAATGGTTCGGCTGACATTGATTTTATGATTCACGGCGTCTTTCCCTATCAGTTTTTCGGGCAGACGGTGTGGATTACCACAACCCATATCTGTCTCCTGATCGTACTTTTGCTGATCCTTGCGTTTGCGATTGCGGCAAACCGGGCGATGAAGCATGCCTCTGAAGTACCGGGATTTTTCCAGAACATCGTGGAGCTTGTGGTGGAAAAGCTGGACGGCATGGTAAAAATGGTTATGGGAAAGAATGCGGCGAAGTTCGCAAACTATATTGGAACCATATTCATTTTTATCCTGATCAGCAACTTTTCCGGTCTGCTGGGGTTGCGTCCGCCGACGGCGGATTATGGCGTTACCCTGCCGCTCGGTCTGGCGACCTTTACGCTGATTCATTACAACAAGCTGAAGCATAAGAAGTTAAAGGGAGCGCTGGCAGAACTGTGCGACCCGTGGCCGATCTGGGCGCCGATCAATCTTATCGGCTATATCGCGGTTCCGGTTTCGCTGTCTCTGCGTCTGTTTGCCAATGTGCTTTCCGGCGTTGTTATGATGGCGCTGGTATACGGACTTCTGCGGGTGATCGCAATCGGCTGGCCTGCAGTGCTGCATGTGTACTTCGATCTGTTTTCGGGAGCAATTCAGACCTACGTGTTCTGTATGCTGACGATGACATACCTTTCTGATGCCATCGGAGAGGAAGGATAAATGAAAATACCAAAACTGTAACACAACAGAAGAATGGAGGATTTATCATGGAATTCAATGAAAACTTTATCTTAGGCTGTTCTGCAATCGGCGCAGGTCTGGCGGTTATCGCCGGTATCGGACCTGGTGTAGGTCAGGGTATCGCAGCTGGTCATGCTGCTGCTGCAGTTGGCAGAAACCCGGGTGCAAAATCCGATATCACCTCGACCATGCTGCTTGGTCAGGCGGTTGCCGAGACAACCGGTCTGTATGGTCTGCTGATTGCGATGCTGCTGCTGTTTGTAAAACCTCTGCTTCCCTGATAAGAGAATAGTTCAAGAAGGAAGGAGGAGGGAAGAGTGCATAATTTAAACGCAGTATTGCTTGCGGCAGAAATGGAGCCCAGACTGTTTGATCTGGATTTCCAGCTGCTTGCGGATTCCCTGCTTACGATCATCGCTGTATTCGTGCTGTTTATCGCATTATCCTATCTGCTCTTTAATCCTGCCCGCAAATTCATGCAGGACAGACAGAATAAGATCGCAGGAGAACTGGATCATGCAAAGACAGCCCAGGAGGATGCCGAAAAGCTGAAAGCAGATTACGAAGCCAGACTTGCCAATGTGGACAAAGAGGCGGATGAAATCTTAAGTGCAGCAAGAGCGAAAGCACTGGCGAATGAAGCGGACATTGTGGCAAAGGCGCGGGAGGAAGCCTCTCGTATTATCGCCCATGCACATGTGGAAGCCGAACTGGAAAAGAAAAAAGCGGCGGATGAAATCAAGCAGGAGATGGTTGGGCTGGCAATGGATGCGGCTGGCAAGTTTGTCAGAGTTTCCATGGATGACAGAACCAAGAACGCTCTGATTGAAGAGACTCTTGCAGAAATAGGAGAAAATACATGGCTAAGCTAGTGTCACAGGTCTATGCGGAAGCACTGTTTGGCCTGGGCGTAGAGAATGGTCTGCTGGATACGCTTCTGGAGGAGCTAAACGGCATGTGTGCAGTTCTGGGGGAAAACCCTCAGTTTGTGACACTGCTTGGACATCCGGAGCTGGATCAGAAGGAAAAAACGGCGGTCTTTGACCGGGTATTTGACGGTAAAATCAGCAAAGAACTGAACGGATTTTGCCATCTTCTTCTGGAAAAAGGCAGATTTGGCGAGCTGTTTGCGATCCGTGAGGATTACGAACGCCGCTGTCTGGCTTATCATAAAATCGGAGTCGTGTATGTAACCAGCGCGGAAGAGCTTACGGATACTCAGAAAGAGAACATCCGTCAGAAGCTTCTGGCTACGACCGACTTTGTATCGCTGCAGATTCATTATCAGGTGGATGCTGAGCTGATCGGCGGACTCAAGATCCAGATTGGCGACCGTGTTGTAGACAGCAGCATCCAGAACAGGCTGAAACGGATGAAAGACAGCCTGATGCGTGTGTCTTTATCCTGAAGCGGACTTACGCAGCAGAAAGAATAACGGGAAACAAAACCTGTTCCCGTATCCTAGGAAGGGAGTAAAATCCATGAATTTAAGACCTGAGGAAATCAGTTCTGTTATTAAAGAACAGATTGAGCGATATGCCTCCAGGCTGGAAGTATCGGATGTCGGTACCGTTATCTGGGTAGCGGACGGCATTGCCAGAATCCATGGACTGGAGAATGCGATGCAGGGTGAGCTGCTGGCATTCCCCAATGATGTATTCGGCATGGTGCTGAATCTGGAGGAGGACAACGTAGGTGCTGTACTGCTTGGCGCGGGCAGCATCAGTGAGGGTGATCAGGTCCGTACAACAGGACATGTAGTTGAGGTTCCGGCAGGCGACGCACTGCTGGGACGTGTTGTAAATGCGCTGGGTCAGCCCATCGATGGCAAAGGACCTGTGCAGACGGATGCCTACCGCAAAATCGAGCGTGTGGCAAGCGGCGTTATTACCCGTAAATCCGTAGATACCCCTCTTCAGACCGGAATCAAGGCAATCGATTCCATGGTTCCGATCGGACGCGGACAGCGTGAGCTGATTATCGGCGACAGACAGACCGGTAAGACCGCAATTGCCATCGATACCATCATCAATCAGAAGGGTCAGGGCGTAAAGTGTATTTACGTCGCTATCGGCCAGAAGGCTTCTACCGTAGCTTCCATCGTAAATACGCTGGAGGAGTACGGCGCTATGGCATATACAACTGTCGTAGCTTCTACTGCAAGTGAGCTTGCTCCGCTGCAGTACATCGCACCGTATGCAGGCTGTGCAATGGGCGAAGAATGGATGGAAAAGGGAGAAGACGTGCTGGTCGTTTATGACGATTTAAGTAAGCATGCGGCTGCATACCGTACACTCTCCCTGCTGTTAAAGCGTCCGCCCGGCCGTGAGGCTTATCCGGGTGACGTCTTCTATCTGCATTCCAGACTGCTGGAGCGTGCAGCAAGAATGAATGACGAGCATGGCGGCGGTTCCCTGACTGCATTGCCGATCATTGAGACACAGGCAGGAGACGTTTCGGCATACATCCCGACCAACGTTATTTCCATTACGGACGGTCAGATTTATCTGGAAACGGAAATGTTCCATGAGGGCTTCCGTCCTGCAGTCAACGCCGGTCTGTCCGTATCCCGTGTAGGCGGTTCCGCACAGATCAAGGCGATGAAGAAGATTGCAGCGCCGATCCGTGTCGAGCTGGCACAGTACCGCGAGCTGGCGGCCTTCTCCCAGTTTGGTTCCGAGCTGGATGCAGATACCCGCGAAAAGCTGGCGCAGGGCGAGAGAATCCGGGAGGTATTAAAGCAGCCCCAGTATCAGCCCATGCCGGTAGAGTACCAGGTTATCACGCTGTATGTGGCAACCGGAAAATATCTGCTGGATGTAGAGGTTGACCAGATTACCCGGTTCGAACAGGAATTTTTCGCATTCCTCGATAAGAAATATCCGGAAGTTCCAAAGGCAATCCGCACCGAGAAAGTAATTTCTGACGAGACGGATGCACTTCTGAAAAAGGCGATCACAGAGTTTAAGGCAGAATTCAAATAGGATGGAGAAGGGCAGGTGACAGGACATGGCTTCCATGAGAGACATTAAGAGAAGAAGAAGCAGTATCCAGAGCACCGGACAGATCACCAGGGCAATGAAGCTGGTTGCCACCGTCAAGCTGCAGAAAGCGCGGGAAAAGGCGGAGCACACCAGACCTTATTCCGATGGGGTTTATCAGACCATGCAGTCCATCCTGGAGCGTTCTGCCGGGATCAGCCATCCGTATCTGCAGGGCGGGGATAACCCGCGCAAGGCAGTGATCGTGATGACATCCAACCGCGGACTTGCGGGCGGCTATAATGCGAATGTGGTCAAGCTGATCACACAGGGAAATTTTGACCTGAAAGATCTTGACATTTATGCTGTCGGCAAAAAGGGCAAGGACGCGCTGCAGCGTGCAGGCTGCAAAATCAGCCTGGACTGCTCGGATATCTGCGAGGAACCTACCTATGCAGATGCGGCTGCTTTGGGCAGACGCGTTCTGACAAGCTTTGCACAGGGCGAGGTAGGCGAAATCTGGCTGGCCTATACTTCTTTTATCAATACAGTTGTGCATGAACCCAGACTGATCCGTCTGCTTCCGGTTTCGAAAGAGGACGTGGATGAAAAGGTGGAACGGGAGGGTTCTGCAGGCTTAAAGCTTCAGATGAACTTTGAGGCGGAGGAAGAAAGCATTCTGGAAATGCTGATTCCCAAATATATGATCAGTATGATTTACGGCGGACTGCTGGAAGCAGCTGCCAGTGAAAACGGCGCGCGGATGCAGGCAATGGATTCTGCAACGGGCAATGCTGAGGAAATGCTGGAAGAGCTGACGTTGCTGTACAACAGAGCGCGTCAGGGCGCGATCACCCAGGAGCTGACCGAAATTATCAGCGGTGCTGCGGCGATCGGCTAGCCGGCAGAATAGGAAACAAGGAGACAGTTTATGGCAGCAGAAAAAATTGGAAGGATCACACAGGTCATCGGCGCCGTACTGGATATTCGCTTCCAGGCGGGTGAGCTTCCGCTGATCAATGAGGCGATCCGGATTAAGCGTGAGGACGGCGGCGAGCTGGTTGCCGAAGTTTCCCAGCATTTGGGAGACGATACGGTAAGATGTATTGCCATGGGTTCGACAGACGGTCTGCGCAGAGGAATGGAAGCAATCGCAACCGGTGCTGCGATCAGCGTTCCGGTGGGAGAAAATACTCTGGGACGCATGTTCAACGTATTGGGACAGCCGATTGACGAAAAACCGATGCCGGAGGGCGTCAGCTTTGAGCCGATTCACCGCAGCGCACCGAAATTTGAGGATCAGTCTACAAAAGCGGAAATGCTGGAAACCGGTATTAAAGTCGTTGACCTGCTTTGCCCTTATCAGAAGGGTGGTAAGACCGGTCTGTTCGGCGGCGCCGGCGTAGGCAAAACCGTACTGATTCAGGAGCTGATCCGTAACATTGCAACAGAACACGGCGGCTACTCTGTATTTACCGGTGTAGGCGAGCGTACCAGAGAAGGCAATGACCTGTATTATGAAATGAAAGAATCCGGGGTTATCGATAAGACGACCATGGTATTCGGACAGATGAATGAGCCCCCCGGGGCAAGAATGCGCGTCGGCCTGACCGGTCTGACAATGGCAGAATATTTCCGTGATCAGGGCGGTAAGGACGTGCTGTTGTTTATTGATAATATTTTCCGTTTCACCCAGGCAGGTTCGGAGGTATCCGCTCTGCTGGGACGTATGCCCTCTGCGGTAGGGTATCAGCCTACACTGCAGACGGAAATGGGCGCTCTGCAGGAGCGTATCACATCCACCAAGAATGGTTCCATCACATCGGTTCAGGCAGTTTATGTGCCTGCGGATGACCTGACGGACCCTGCACCGGCAACGACATTTGCCCATCTGGATGCGACAACAGTGCTTTCCCGTTCCATCGTAGAGCTGGGTATCTATCCTGCGGTTGATCCGCTGGAGTCTACCTCCCGTATTCTGGATCCCAGAATCGTGGGAGAGGAGCATTACCGTGTAGCCAGAGGGGTACAGGAGATTCTGCAGAAGTATAAAGAGCTGCAGGATATCATTGCGATCCTCGGTATGGACGAGCTTTCCGAAGAGGATAAGCTGGTTGTATCCAGAGCGCGTAAAGTACAGCGTTTCCTGTCTCAGCCGTTCTTTGTAGCTGGACAGTTTACCGGTCTGCCGGGCAAATATGTGCCGATTTCGGAGACCATCCGCAGCTTTTCCGAGATTCTGGAAGGCAAACACGATGATATTCCGGAGAGCTACTTCCTGAATGCAGGAAGTATCGATGACGTGCTGGCGCGGGTACAGGAAAAATCCGCAGAGAAATGAGGTCGGCATGGCAGAGGAAAAAACCTTTCTGATCAAAATTATCACGCCGGAGCGTGTGTTCTATGAGGGAACAGCGATCATGGCAGAATTTAATACTTCGGAGGGAGAGATCGGTGTTTACGCCGGTCATATCCCCCTGACGGTAATTTTAAAGCCCGGTGTTTTGACCCTGACGGAAGAGTCCGGGAAGAAAAAGGCCGCGCTTCACACCGGTTTTGCAGAGATTTTGCCGGATCAGATTTCGATTCTGGCAGAAGCGGCAGAGTGGCCGGGTGAAATCGATATCAAAAGAGCAGAGGCTGCCCAGAAGAGGGCAGAAGAAAGACTGCAGGCCCATAGCTCCGATACGGATATGGCGCGTGCGGAGACAGCTCTTTTACGAGCCGTTGCAAGAATTGAGGCGCTGCGTTGACAGCGCCTCTTTTTCCTAAAATAATGTTGAAAAAGAGCGGGAGCAGCTTAAAAATAGCTGCAAAACGAAAGAATAGACGAATGCAGCCTGTGGGAGGAAGATCATGCAGAAAAGAATATCGGACATTTTACAAAATACGCAGAAGGTAATTATCGGAAAAGAGCGGGTGACGAAGCTGCTGCTGACTGCTTTGCTGGCGGATGGACATGTGCTTTTGGAGGACGTGCCCGGAACAGGGAAAACAAGACTTGCCAAAGCACTGGCTGCCAGCCTCGGAATCGAATTCGGAAGAATCCAGTTTACCCCGGATATGCTTCCTGCGGATATCACAGGCTTACATATTTATGACAGAGAGAGCGGAAAATTTGTGCTGAACAAAGGTCCTGTTTTTACAAATATTTTATTGGCAGACGAGATCAACCGTGCAACGCCCCGGACACAGGCGGGACTTCTGGAGTGTATGGAGGAGCGTCAGGTCACCATCGACGGAAAAACACAGAAATTAGAGCCGCCGTTTTTTGTAGTGGCGACAGAAAACCCGGTGGAGACTGCGGGAACCTTCCCGCTTCCGGAAGCGCAGATGGACAGATTTCTGATGAAGCTGTCCATGGGGCTGCCTACGAGAGAAGAAGAGGTGCAGATCCTGGATACGTATATGACGAAGGATCCGTTAAAGGAGCTGACAGCGGTGATGGATCAGGAGACTCTTGAGGGAATGCAGAAGGAAGCGATGGAGGTGTATGTGCACCCGACAGTGCGAGGCTATCTGGCGGATCTGTCAGCGGCAACGAGAAGCAGCGACCAGACTGTGATGGGTGTCAGCCCCAGAGGAACGATCGCACTGATGCGTGCATCCAGGGCGTGGGCATATCTGGAAGGCAGAAGCTTTGTGACACCGGATGATGTCAAAGCGGTTGCAGGACCGGTCATGGCACACCGCGTGGTGCTTTCCTATGGACAGAATCGTTATGCAGATGCGCTGCGTCTGATAGAGGAAATTTTAAACACTGTGCCGGTTCCGACAGAAGATTTTTCGATCGCATAAGCGTATCAGAAAGGGCATAACGGTATGGTTGTAATATGGATAATTCTGGGAGCCCTGCTGCTGTGGGAGATTCAGTCTGTATGGTATGCAAAGCACTGGGATGAGGAGCTGTTTGTATCCCTGTCCTTTTCCCGTAAAAGTACAGTGCGCGGGGAGAGCTGCGAGCTTTTGGAAACGATTGAAAACAGGAAACTTTTGCCGCTGCCTGCCCTGAAAGTAAAATTTCAGGTGTCGAGGCAGTTGGCATTTGAGGACGCCGGGACGGAGAGCAGCGTGACGGATCAATATTACCGGAACGACGTTTTTTCGGTACGTCCCTATACCAGACACATCAGAAGTCTGCGGTTTACCTGTAAAAAGAGAGGATTTTACAGCATTAATGGTCTGGATGTCGTTGCAGGCGACCTGTTTTTGACCCATGAGCTGCCCAAAAGCCTGCCGGTGGATTCCCAGCTGTATGTCTACCCCAGACCATTTCGGGGAATGGATTTTAACGGCGCGCTGCGGCAGCTGAGCGGCGAGGTTGCGACGAAACGGCATTTGCAGGAGGACCCCTTTGAATATCTGGGGATCCGGGAATATACGCCGCGGGATACGCTGCGGGATGTAAACTGGAAAGCGACCGCGAGAAGCGGGGAATTAAAGGTCAATCAAAAGGGCTGCACCGCCCAGCGTTCCGTCCGGCTGGTGGTAAATCTGGAGGATGGTGCGATTTTACGTCAGGAGGATCTGCTGGAAGCTTCGATTGAAATGGCGGCAGCGGCAGCGGAGCTGTTTATCGGACAGGGCATCAGAACCTCTCTGGAAACCAACGGCCCGGATCTTCTGACCAAAGAGGCGGTCTGCCTGAAAGCATCCTGCGGAGCGGGCCATCTGGACAGCATTTTCCGTGGACTGGCCCGGATAGACCTGGAGAAGTCGGCACCTTCCTTTGAACCGATCCGGGAGCGGCTGGAAGAAATGGAAGACAGGGAAAGCCTTTGTACGATTTTCTTTTCTGCGGATGCACGGCCGGAATTTCAGCAGCTGCTGGAAAAATTCAGGGAAGAGAAACGGGAATTTATCTGGTTTTGTCCGGTAAACCGTGTGATTCGGCCGGAAATAAACGCCGGGATCCGCCCTTACACCCGTTTGATTGATGTGGAAGAAGGAGGGCGGTTATGAAACAGAATCTGCAAAGAACCTCGGAGTGGATCGAACTCTTTTTAAATTATGCAGTGGTTTTCTGCATCGAAATTGCACTTAATGCACTGATCGGGGATCGTGTGCCGGTGGGGGTGTGGCTGGCTGCAGCCCTGTATCCTGTCTGCTTTTATCTGTTCCGCAAAAAGGGGAAGCATTTCTGGGTATTTTTTCTGCTGCATCCGGCAGTGGTTGTGTTTGCAACGCTGATGGTAAAGAGCTGGCCGGTGGGGGCAGTTGCGATTGCGGTGCTTGGCGTATTTTATGGCGTGCATTCCATCCGCCTTCGAGTGCATCAGGTGATACAGGAACGGGAGTTTCCGCTGCCTGCAGCGGCAGTGGTAGTGATCGCAGCATTTTTAGTCTGCAGCTATAAGGAGGCCCAGACGGATTGTATGCTTGTTTTGGGAAGCTTTTTTGTATGGCTGCCCGGAATACTGATCAAGCGTTATGCGGAGAATTATCTTTCCTATGTAAAAATAAACGAAGGCAGTGCCGGTGTGATTCCGGAAAAAAATATTTTCCGGACGGGAATTATCGTTGTGGCGCTGTATTCCGCAGTCTGTGTTGCCCTGCTGATTGTGTGCTGTACGACACCCCTTGTGGATAAACTGACCGAAGGTGCCGTATGGCTGGGGAAAATTCTTCGATGGTTGATCGCATGGCTGCTGACAATGCTTTCCGGAGAACCGGAGAAGGCGGTTGAGCAGGCAGCAGCGAGTGTGCCGGAGATGGAAATGGGCTGGGGAGAGTTAGAAGAGGTCCGGCCCACGCCGATTTGGATGGAGGTGCTTGGAAAGCTTGTTTTCTGGTCCATTATTGTGGCGTTGATCGTCGCAGCGCTTGCGTGTATTGTCCTTTTGTTTCGCTGGATGATCAAAAACTTCTATCAGATGGACAGGGGACGCAAGGAGACGCTCGAAGCTGGCGTAGAAGAAAAAACAGAGTCCATCGCCTATAGGGAGAAACGGAAAAAGGCACAGCTTTTTATCGGAATAGAACCATCAGCGAAGATTCGGCGGGCCTATAAAAAGACCATAGAAGGCGCCTTTAGCAGGCAGCAAAAGAAAAAGGAACCGGAAAGGAACGAGGCAGTGCGGCTGGGGTTGGCAAACAGCATGACTGCGCAGGAGCTGACCCGGCAGGCATGGGGGGACACCGGACATGGCGACTGGGAGCAGCTGACGGAGTTGTATGAGCAGGCGCGTTATGGCAGCACAGAGCCGGAGCGGGAGCAGGCACGGACGGCTGTAAAACTTTCCGGGAAGCTTCTGCATATGATAAAGAAAAAATAACAGCGGGGGATGCAGATGAACGATTACCCCAAAATACTTCCCTTTTATATGGCCTATCCGATGCCTCTGATATGGGAGGAAGAGGATACGGTCATGCGCGACCTGGAATATCTGCAGGAGCTTTATCCGAGGCAGGCAAAAAAGTACCGCAAACGGATCGAAGAGCTGTTGGAACGGTTTGACAGTAAAGGCAGCGTCCTTTACGATGAATATCCGGACAGAATGACCCTGTATAAAATGGCGCAGGACATTTATGCGGTGCTGGAGCAGGAGGAAAAACACGAGCAGGCGGAGGCTGCACCGATGCTTGGCCCTGAAAGCATGGAGCTGATTCAGGTTCTGCTCTACGGAGAAATATTCAGGCGCAGGCAGAAAAAGGGCTTTCGGAAATTTTAAGTTGTACAGAAGAGAATAAAGCTTTACAATAGAGCCGGAAGAAGATACGATGCTTCTTCCGGTTTTATTATCGTATAGGAAACTTCGTTTCCATACGATAATAAACGCTCCGCGAGGATGCGCACTCGGCGCAAGGGTAGATGGTTGCCGAAGCAACCGCGCCTCGGCGCGAGAATGTGCCAAGGCACATTCTTTTTTAAGGGAGAAAAGAAGATGAACAAAGTAAGACAGTTGCTGGAAGAGAGCCTGACCGGCGGGCTTTACCAGATGACATTGAGCGGTGCCGCCGGAGAAGCGACGGGGTGCAGCAAAAAGAAAATCCGCCCGGTTCTGTTAAAGGACAGGCTTTTGTTTCAGATCACCGCATATCGCGGGACGCAGGTATTTCATGAAAATCACACGGCAAAGGAGACGGCAGAGATTCTGGAAGCCGATCTTTCGGGCAGCTTTAAACAGCTGCAGGTTGAGACAACCTCTTTTGAGGCGACGGTGCTGGTGAGCAAAAAAGGGAAAATAACAGTGCGCAAAAAGCAGCGCAGCGTTTCGGAAGATAAAATTAAGGTTTCGTTGTCCCACAACAGAAAGAAACGCTATATTCTGGAAGAAGGTCGTCCGGTTCCGTTTCTGGTGGATCTGGGAGTGCAGACCAAAGAAGGAAAAGTGGTAACGTCGCGGTACGATAAGTTCCGTCAGATCAACCGGTTTCTGGAATTTATTGAGGACATTTGGCCGCTTCTGCCCAAGGATCGTCCGGTGCATATTATTGACTTTGGATGCGGTAAGTCTTATCTAACTTTTGCTATGTATTATTATCTGCATGAATTAAAGGGACTGACACTGGAAGTGACGGGACTTGATCTGAAAAAAGACGTGATCGTACATTGCAACGAGCTGGCGAAGAAATATCATTATGAAGGGCTTTCGTTTTTACATGGAGATATTGCGGATTATACGGGAACGGACAGCGCGGACATGGTTGTGACGCTGCACGCCTGTGATACGGCGACCGATTATGCCCTGTATAAGGCGATGAAATGGCATGCGGGTGTTATTTTATCCGTGCCCTGCTGTCAGCATGAGGTCAATAAACAGATCGCATGTGAGCCGCTGGAGGGCGCGCTGAAATATGGTCTGATCAAAGAGCGGCTTTCGGCACTGTTTACAGATGCGCTGCGCGCCGATCTGCTGGAAGAAAATGGCTATGACACCCAGGTGTTGGAGTTTATCGATATGGAGCATACTCCTAAAAATATCCTGCTTCGTGCAGTGCGCAGAGTAGACGCAGGAATGGCGGATGGACAGAGCGGTTTCGTAGAAACAGAGCAGAAGTCCGGGCAGTGCAGCAAAGAGCCGGGCTATAAAGAGCAGTGCAGCAAAGAGCCGGATAGCAAAAGGCTGGCGGAAACCCTGCAGATCCATACGACGCTGCAGAAGCTTCTGGAAGGAGAGTTGGTTTGAAGAAAACGGTTATCAAGGGCATTGCCTTTGTTGTGATATTTGTGATTTCGCTGGTTGTGATCAGCATGGTCGCCAATCAGGGAAATGGGGATATGACTGCACCGATGCCGGCGGCCAGTCTGCCCACAATGGCAATTGTGGAAGACGGTCAGGAAATCAATCAGATGTACGGATACACAATGCAGATGGATACGGCGGGGATGCGGGAGAGCATTACGCCGATCAAAACAGCGCGTCAGATCAACGCAGTGGTGCACGGGTGCGGTACGGAAATTGAGGGCGTTTCCTATGAGCTGCGCAGCATCGACGGAAGCCGCCTGATTGAAAATACGGAGCTGACCGGGACGCAGGAGGGAGACGACCTGTATCTTTCTTTCCGGTTAAAGGATCTGATGAAAGAGGGCGAAGAATACAGCCTGATTTTTCTGGTGAATCTGGATGAAAGCAGACAGGTGCGTTATTATACCCGGGTCATCCAGGCGGATTATTACCTGACGGAAAAACTTGATTTCGTGACGTCTTTTTCGGATGCGACCTTTGATGCAGAGGTTTTTGCGGAAAAAGGCTATGCCAAAAAGCTGGAAACGAATTCAGATGGCGACAATTCCTCCTTTGCCCATGTGGACATTCATTGTACGTCGTCTCAGGTAACCTGGGGAAGCCTGGATGTGACGCGGACAGAGAAGCCGCAGATCTGGGTAAAAGAAATCGCGCCGCAGACGGCTTCCTTTGTTTTGAACTATCCGGTGTCCTATACGGAGGGAGGCAGTCAGGTCAGCGCGTCCGTGACAGAGTATTACCGGGTGCGTTATGCAGGGGACATGATGTACCTGCTGAATTATGAACGGACTGCCACACAGTATTTTACGGAGAAATCATCAAGATTTACGGAAAGCGGATTACAGCTTGGAATTACGGATAAAAATGTCGTTATGAAAGAGAGCGACGGCGGAAATGTGTTTGCCTTTGTACAGGCTGGTGCGCTTTATGTATACAACAGTGCTGACAATCGTCTGGCGCGGCTGCATTCTTTCCGAGACGAGGACAACGACGATCTGCGGGCGCGTTATGAAAACCACAGCTATGAGGTTTTGCAGGTCGATGAAACCGGAAATGTGACGTTTCTGGTATACGGTTATATGAACCGCGGCCGTCACGAGGGCGAGTGCGGTGTTTCGGTCTGCTATTACAGCAGTACATTGAATGTGACAGAGGAAATGGTGTTTATTCCTTATAATAAAGGTGCCGGGCTGTTAAAAGCGGATCTGGAAACGCTTTCTTATGTAAATGGTAAAAACGACCTCTATCTGATGGTCGACGGCAATATCTGGCATATCGGGCTGGAGGACAAGTCCAGCGAAATCGTGGTTTCCGGGATTAGCACGGCTGGCTGTAAGGTTGCGGAAAATGACAGCATGCTGGTATGGCAGAAGGATCTGAAGGATTATGGCAGCACGCTGGAATTTATGAATTTAAACAGCGGAAAGCTGACGGAAATCGAGGCGGGAGAAGGTAATTTTATTCAGGCGCTCGGCTTTATGGGAGAAGACCTGATTTACGGAATTGCGTCGGTAGATCAGGTGCAGGAGGATGCAGTCGGCAATCAGCTGTTCCCGATGCATCAGATCATGATCCGGGATTTTGAGGGAAATATTTTAAAATCCTATGAGCAGGCGGGGGTTTATGTGACAGGCTGCCGGATTGAGGAAAATCAGATCAGCCTGGAGCGGATTTCCCTTGCGGACGGAAGCGTGAAGGAGCTTTCGGAGGATCAGATTTTATATAATGATGAGATACCGGAGAGCAAAAATTATGCGGCGACAGCATCCACGCAGGAGACGGAAACTATCGTACGAATTGTATTAAATTCTATTCCGGATGCCAAAAAGGTCAAAATCCTCACTCCGAAGGAAGTCATCTTTGAAGGAACCCGGGAAATTGCACTGAACGGGGAAGAGGATCAGAACCGCTATTATGTATATGGACAATATGGTGTGATCGGAATCGAAAAAGACCCTGCCGCAGCGGTACGCAGAGCTTATGAAGCAGCTGGCGCGGTAACGGACGAGGCAGGCAGATATTTGAACAAACGCGACCGCCTGCACAGCTCGAACCAGATCATGGCGATTGATGGGGACCATGCGGACAGCGAAAGAAGCAGCCTTGCGGTGTGCCTGGATACAATTTTCCAGTATGAGGGAATGGTGAAAAACAGCTCCTCGCTGCTGGCAGCCGGGCAGGACGTGCTGACGATTCTGGAAGAAAACTTAGACGACCGGACGGTGTTAAACCTCCAGGGCTGTACATTGGATATGGTGTTGTATTATCCTGACCGGGAAATTCCGGTGCTTGCAGTGCTGCAGGACGGCAGCGCAGTGCTGGTGATCGGCTTCAACGAGCAGAATGTCGTTTTGATGGACCCGCTGACCGGAACTGTCTACAAAAAGGGCATGAACGACGCGCGGAGCATGTTTGAAGAAAACGGGAACCGGTTTATTGCATATTCATGACAATAGAATGCTCGCAGAGCGTGCATTCTATTGTAGGGAAAGAAAAAAGGTATCGTAACCTCCAAAAAGCAGGAGGACGATACCTTTTTTGTGTTTTTGCCGTTTAAACGGGGAACAACTGGTTTTTGTATTTTTTCAGCGCAGCCAACAGAATCAGTCCGAAGATACCGCAGGAAATGATTTCCCCTGCCGTTACGGTAATCACGGAAAACCACATCGGAAGGATGCCGTAAGCGTATTTTAACACAGGCGGGATAATCACGGCGTTTGCCAGGATAGGCGGCAGAGGGGACAGCCAGGTGAAGAGCTTTTTCTTCTTTTCGTCTTTGCCGAGGGCCGCTTTTCCAAGCATCCATGTGCCGATTGCGCCGATCAGGGTTGCAAGGGAACCGAAAATGATATCGGGCAGCATGGCACCGGTCACGAGGTTTGCGATCAGACAGCCGATAAAGAGTCCGGGCACTGCGGCGGGAGTCAGAAAGGGAAGGACGGTGAGAGCTTCCGAGAAGCGAACCTGAATGTTGCCGCTGGCGATGCCGAGGGCATTGGCGATCATCGTAAGAACGACGTAGAGAGCAGCGATCATCGCTGCCTGTGTGAGGTACAGAACATTTTTGTTTTTCATTTGTTTTCTCCTTTAGTTTTGATTAACGAGTGGAAGGTTTCGAACACTCGGTCTGTACAATCATATAGCAGGAAATGCAGATTGGCAAGCAGAAAATTGCAGACAGGGGGATTTACAAGAAAAAACATATGGAAAGGACAAGAGTTACAACAGCGTAAAGATACCCCATAACAGGAAAGTTCCGATTCCCTTTTCTCCCAGTCTGTTATATGCTAAGAATATACTTTTTTAACAGTAAAAGCAGATCCGCGTGGCGCGTACAGACAGGCTACAGGCTGTGGCAACGCATTCGATCAAGGGAAAGGACAGGGAAAACATGAGGGATTATCAGGCTTATATCGGGGAAATCTGCGACACACTTTTGTTCCCGGCAGAGGCGAAGGAGACAATGGAGCAGGCGTGGGAGAAAATCTGCGCAAATACGGCGGCAAAAGAAACGTTTCTGAAGTGGCCGCTCGTCTATGAAGCGGACGGAGAGATGAATTATAAGGAAGTGTTAAAATCGGCGGATGCAGCGGCAAAAGAAGCAGGGATCGCAGCGTATACGGCGGATCTTCTGATTTATCTGCTGATGACGGCGCACTTAAAGGAGCGGTATCAGGAAAAAGGAATTTCAGAGCAGATCTGGCTGGATTCCTGTATGGATTTAAACTGGAAGCTGCATGAGTGCCGCAAAATGTACGGAATCTGGGGAAGTTTTGTATCGTGGTGGTTTGACGGCTTTTTTGAGATGACACGGTTTGCACTGGGCAGACTGCAGTTTGAGCTGATGGATTTTCCGGAAAGCTATGAAAAGACCGGACATGTGCGCCCGGAAGGCATGACAAAGGTTATCAATATGCACATTCCGTCCTGCGGGCCGTTGAAAAGAGAGGACTGCGAGGCATCGTTTCGGCAGGCGGCAGCGTTTTTTGCGGACGCGTTTCCGGGAGAGGAAATCGCCTTTTTCTGTGAATCGTGGCTGCTGTATCCGCGCCACCGCGAATTTTTAAGCCCGGATTCCGGAATTGTGCAGTTTATGTCCTTTTTTGATATTTACAAAACGGAAGAAGGGGATGGCGATCTGTGGAGAATTTACAACCGGGAATATGATGGAAATCCGGAATCCCTGCCGGAGGAAACCACGATTCAGCGCGGTTACAGGAAAGTGTTGCTTTCGGGCGGACATGCCGGATACGGAGAGGGAATTTTCTTCCGAAAAAAGAAAGGGCTGTGTTAGGAAAAGGCTGTCGTGTACTTCCATAAAATGTATTGTAAAAAGTTCGAAAAACAGAAGAGGAAATGGTTGCGACACTAAAAAAGCATGGTATAATGAGAATATTGTGGCGTCGGATGTCTGGGAAAGGCTTTTAGAAGACGAAATAACAGAAGGCGCCAGATGGTTTATTGTACACAGGAGGAGAATTTATGTTGAAAAAAGCACCCATGAAGTTTGACAAAGAGCTTTTTAAGGGTACCGTACTGAACAATATCAAGACTCTTTACCGCAGAACGCTGGAAGAAGCTACCGAGCAGCAGATTTTTCAGGCAGTATCCTATGCGATTAAGGACGTTGTTGTAGACAACTGGATGGCGACTCAGAAAGAGTACGAAAAAAAAGATCCGAAGATCGTCTACTATATGTCCATGGAGTTCCTGATGGGTCGTGCGCTGGGCAACAACCTGATTAACCTGCGCGCTTATAAAGAAGTGGCGGAGGCTCTGGACGAGCTTGGCGTAGATTTAAACCTTGTCGAGGATCAGGAGCCCGATCCCGCGCTGGGCAACGGCGGTCTGGGACGTCTGGCAGCATGCTTTTTGGATTCCCTTGCAACCTTAAACTATGCGGCATACGGCTGTGGTATCCGTTATCGTTACGGTATGTTCCGTCAGGAGATCCGCGATGGTTATCAGGTAGAAGTACCGGACAACTGGCTGGCTGACGGCTATCCCTTTGAGCTGCGCCGTCCCGAGTATGCAAAAGAAGTAAAATTCGGCGGCTGGGTAAGCTCTTATGTGGATGAAAACGGCCGCACCATTTTCAAACAGGAAGGCTATCAGTCCGTACAGGCTGTTCCTTACGATATGCCGATCGTCGGCTATGGCAACGGCATTGTCAACACCCTGAGAATCTGGGATGCACAGCCGGTGGAGTGCTTCAGCCTGGATTCCTTTGACAAGGGCGATTATCAGAAAGCCGTAGAACAGGAAAATCTTGCACGCAATATCGTTGAAGTCCTGTATCCCAACGACAATCACTACGCTGGTAAGGAACTGCGCTTAAAGCAGCAGTATTTCTTCATTTCTGCATCTGTACAGGAAGCAGTAGACAAATATATGCGCACTCATACAGATCTGCATAAGTTCCATGAAAAGGTCGCATTCCAGTTAAATGATACCCATCCGACCGTTGCAGTTGCAGAGCTGATGCGTGTCCTGATGGATAATTATGGTTTGTCCTGGGACGAAGCATGGGAAATTACCTGCAAGACCTGCGCATACACCAACCACACGATCATGTCCGAAGCGCTGGAAAAATGGCCCATCGAGCTGTTCTCCCGTCTGCTTCCCAGAATTTATCAGATCGTAGAAGAGATCAACAGAAGATTCGTTCTGCGCATTCAGCAGATGTATCCTGGCAATCAGGAGAAGATCCGCAAGATGGCGATCATCTACGACGGACAGGTTAAGATGGCGCATCTGGCAATCGTAGGCGGTCATTCCGTAAACGGCGTTGCACGCCTGCACACCGAGATCCTGGAAAAACAGGAGCTGAAGGACTTCTACGAAATGATGCCGGAGAAGTTCAACAACAAGACAAACGGTATCACACAGAGAAGATTTTTACTGCATGCAAATCCGCTGCTGGCTGACTGGGTAACGGATCATGTCGGAGACGAGTGGATCACAGATCTGCCGGCACTTTCCAGACTTCGCGTTTATGCGGACGATGAAAAGGCCCAGCAGGAGTTCATGAACATCAAATATCAGAACAAGGTTCGCCTTGCAAAATATATCCGCGAGCACAACGGTATCGAAGTAGATCCCAGATCCATCTTTGACGTACAGGTAAAGCGTCTGCATGAGTACAAACGTCAGCTGATGAATATCCTGCACATCATGTACCTGTACAACGAGTTAAAGGATCATCCGGATATGGATTTCTATCCGAGAACCTTTATCTTCGGCGCAAAGGCTGCTGCAGGCTATAGAAACGCGAAGCTGACCATCAAGCTGATCAACAGCGTTGCGGACGTTATCAACAACGATCCGGTTGTAGATGGCAGAATTAAGGTTGTCTTCATTGAGAACTACCGCGTATCCAATGCGGAGTGGATTTTCGCAGCGGCAGATGTATCTGAGCAGATTTCCACTGCCAGCAAGGAAGCTTCCGGTACCGGCAACATGAAGTTCATGTTAAACGGCGCGCTGACTCTGGGTACGATGGACGGTGCGAACGTCGAGATCGTAGAAGAGGTCGGCAAGGAAAACGCCTTCATCTTCGGTCTGAGCGCAGAGCAGGTTATCCAGTACGAGAACTACGGCGGCTACAACCCGATGGATATCTTCAACAACGATCAGGATATCCGCCGTGTGCTGATGCAGCTGATCAACGGAACCTATTCCCCTCAGGATCCCGAGCTGTTCAGACCGCTGTATAACTCCCTGTTAAATACGCAGGATACTGCAAAGGCAGATACGTACTTCATTCTGGCGGACTTCAAGTCCTATGCAGAAGCACAGCGCCGTGTAGAGGCTGCTTATAAGGATGAGAAGAACTGGGCGAAGAGCGCACTCTTAAATGTATCGTGCGCAGGCAAGTTCAGCTCTGACCGTACGATTGAAGAGTACGAGCGCGATATCTGGCATCAGGAAAAAGTGATTCTTCCGAGCAAGCCGGAAATGTCGAAATAAACGGAATGATAAGGTAAACTTCGTTTTTAACAGCGTATTTTACGAAAAACGGCATGGCAGTTTCTGCTATGCCGTTTTCTGTCGTAAAAGGCACCTCTTGTAGGAAAGCAATGTACAAACGATGTAAAATGTTGTAAAATATGTGATAAGTTGCAGAAAGAGACGGACAGGAGAGTTATACGGAGGGTGAAATACAATGGAGCAC
>ERZ1026856.300-NODE-300-length-33676-cov-4.687784_pt1 | contig 33676 bp, 33 predicted proteins | sample MGYA00380158_ERZ1026856 | MGnify/ENA primary metagenome ERZ1026856 (study PRJEB33269, sample SAMEA4719794) | human gut metagenome | biome: human-associated habitat; feature: organic feature; material: feces | place: Cameroon | collected 2013-10 ...
AGAAATTATGGGGTGTATGAGTTTATGGAAGTGTTTTCCACTGTAGTAAATCAATTGGATTCTTTAATTTGGAGCATGGCTCTGGTAGGGCTGTGTCTGGGGGCAGGCTTTTATTTGTCCCTGCGGCTGGGATTTCCCCAGGTACGGCTTATTGCCGATATGTTGCGGCTGCTTTTTGGTGACAAAAAAAGCGAGCATGGTATTTCCTCCTTTCAGTCCTTTGCCACCACTGTTGGAGCAAGGGTAGGTATGGGGAATATTGCTGGTGTGGCCACAGCTATATTTATTGGCGGACCTGGCTCTATTTTTTGGATGTGGATAATTACCTTTATTGGGGCAGCTTCGGCCTTTACAGAGTCTGTTTTGGGACAGGCCTACAAAATCCGCAATTCCAGCGGGGTGTTTATGGGAGGACCTGCCTATTATATTGAGCATGGCTTGAAATGCAGGCCCTATGCCAAGCTTTTTGCTATCATTGCAGCCCTAGGCCCCGGCTTTCTGTTGCCAGGTGTGCAGATAAATTCCTTGGTTTTGGTTTTTGAGGAAGCATTTGCTGTGGATAGGGTGATTGTAGGCTTTATTTGCTGTGCTTTTTTGGCTTTTATTATCTTTGGCAGTATTCGTCGTATTTCCAAGCTGGCAGAGTTTTTGACACCCTTTATGTGTCTGTTTTATATGGGCTTTGCCGGTTTTATCCTTGTTAGCCATTGGGAACAGATTCCCGCCATGCTTCATATGATTGTTACCTCTGCTATTGGTATGGATCCCCTATTTGCAGGCATTATTGGCTCTGCTGTGTCCTGGGGTGTTAAGCGAGGCATATATTCCAATGAAGCTGGCATGGGTTGTGGAGCTATAGTGTCCTCTGCAGCGGAAACTTCCCATCCTGCCAAGCAGGGCTTGATACAGGCTTGTTCTATCTATGTAGATACTCTTCTGATTGGTACAGCTACCGCCTTGATTGTACTGCTGACTGGTACCTATAATGTATCTGATGGACAGGGAGGCTTGCTGGTAAACAATGTAGGTAATATTGAGGCAGGCATTAAATGGGCTCAGTATTCCCTGATAAATACCTTTGGCACTTGGAGTGGCAAGGCTTTGGCCATAATCATTGTTATGTTTGTTTTCACCAGCTTGACAGGCTATTGCTATCAGGCAGAAACCAATATCCGTTATTTGTTTAAGCGTAACAAAACAGCTTTAACAGCTGTACGGGTGGTATTTGTGCTGGCCTCATTCTTTGGCTGTCTGGTCAATGCAGATGCTATCTGGGCCTTGGGCGATATAGGTTATGGTCTTATGGGCTGGGCCAATATCATTGCTATTATTTTGCTGGCTCCTAAGGCTGTGGCTATTTTAAAGGACTACGAAAGTCAGAAGGTTCAGGGACAGGACCCTGTGTTCAATCCGGATAAATTTGGGATTCATGACTATACTGGGGCTTGGAAGAAATATCAGAAATTTTGATAGAGCTATTGCTGGGAACACCCTATTTTTTCTCTAGGAAATTCTGTTTGGATTTTCATGATATTTAGTTGACTTAAAGCAGGGTTTAGGTGTTATACTATTCTTAGTGTATTATATTTACAAGGGGGAATTTTCGTGGAAAAATCCAAGGTTTATTTTACAGATTTCCGTACTCAGGTTGGTACCAGCTGGACTGTGAAGCTGCAGCGCCTGTGTATTGCAGCTGGCATTAAGAATATTGATTTTGATAAAAAGTTCGTAGCTATTAAGATGCATTTTGGCGAGCTGGGCAATCTGTCCTTTTTGCGGCCTAATTATGCCAAGGCTATTGCAGATTTGGTGAAAGAGCAGGGCGGTCTGCCATTCCTGACAGATTGTAATACCCTGTATCCAGGCAGCCGTAAGAATGCCTTGGAGCATATTGAATGTGCTAATATTAACGGTTTTAACAGCATTTCTACTGGTTGTCAGATTATTATTGGCGATGGCTTGAAGGGTACTGATGATGTGGAGGTGCCTGTAAAGAATGGCGAGATTTGCAAGACAGCCAAAATTGGCCGGGCGGTAATGGATGCAGATGTATTTATCAGCTTGGCTCATTTCAAGGGCCATGAGGCTACTGGCTTTGGTGGTGCTATAAAGAATATTGGCATGGGTTGTGGCAGTCGTGCTGGCAAGATGGAACAGCATTCCTCCGGCAAGGTGGTAGTGAATCCGGATAAATGCCGTGGCTGTCAGAAATGTGCCAAGGAGTGCGGTTCTGATGCTATTACCTATGTGGACCACAAGGCGGTTATTGACCATGATGCCTGCAAGGGCTGCGGCCGTTGCATAGGTGCCTGCAATTTTGATGCTATCCGCAATGAGCAGTGGGATGCAGGAGATCTGTTGGATAAGAAGATGGCAGAATACGCTCAGGCGGTGGTTCAGGATAGACCATGCTTCCATATCAACATGATTATGGATATTTCTCCAAATTGTGATTGTCATGGGGAGAATGATGCTGCTATTCTGCCAAATATCGGTATGGCTGCTTCCTTTGATCCTATTGCCTTGGATCAGGCCTGTGCCGACCTTTGTCAGCAGGCAGAGCCTATCCGCAATTCCCAGTTGGGAGACAATCTGGCTAAGCCGGACTGGCATTGCCATCACGACCATTGGTTGGATAGCAATCCTAATGTACATTGGAAGGAAACTCTGGAACATGGCGAAAAAATCGGCATGGGCACCCGCCAGTACGAGCTAATTCGCTTGAAGTAAAAAATTATGACGAGGTGTCCTGCGATGTTTTGCAATTAATTCGATTGCAAGGTATAATAAAAATAAGAGGAGCACCAGTAGACGGTTGCTGACATTTGCAATAGAATATGGATTTTGTGTTTTAATTGTGCTATAATCAGTTTGTGTGTTCTAATCACGCAAGCTGATTTTTTTTGAGGAGGTTTGTCTATGCTGCCTAAGCTGAATAATGTAGAATTTAATGAAGACAAGGCTACGCCTTTTCATGTGGTAGCTCCCTTTGAGCCTATGGGGGATCAGCCGGAGGCGATAGAAGCATTGGCGGCCGGTATTGAAAATGGTCAGGAGGCTCAGGTGCTGCTGGGAGCTACTGGTACAGGCAAAACCTTTACCATAGCCAAGCTGATTGAGAAGGTGCAGCGGCCCACCTTGGTGATTGCCCACAACAAGACCTTGGCCGCCCAGCTGGCCAGCGAGTTCAAAGCTTTTTTCCCAGATAATTATGTAGGCTATTTTGTCAGCTATTATGATTATTATCAGCCAGAGGCCTATATTGCTTCTACAGATACCTATATAGAGAAGGACGCTTCCATCAATGATGAAATAGATGAACTGCGGCATTCTGCTACATGCTCGCTTTTTGAGCGGCGGGATGTTATTATTGTGGCCAGTGTTTCATGTATTTATGGTTTGGGTTCTCCAGAAAGCTATCATGAAATGGTTTTGTCCCTGCACAAGGGGCAGGAAACGGATAGGGATGCAATTCTCCGTCGATTGGTGGCTATTCAATATGAGCGAAATGATTTGGTACTGGAGCGTGGCACTTTTAGGGTGCGGGGAGATGTTATTGAGGTATTTCCAGCTGGTTATAGCAACAAAGCAGTGCGGATAGAACTTTTTGGAGATGAAGTAGATAGGATTCTGGAATTTGAGGTGCTTACCGGCAAGGTTATTGGGGAACGGCTTCATTCCATGATTTTTCCAGCTTCCCATTATGTTACCAATCGGGAGGATTTGGAATACGCCATGTCCACCATTCGGCAGGAAATGGAGGAACAGGTCAAATTCTTTAAATCACAAAATAAATTGATTGAGGCCCAGCGTATTGAACAGCGAGTAAATTATGATTTGGAAATGATTCAGGAAATGGGCTACTGCTCAGGCATTGAGAATTATTCCCGGCATTTAACCCGCCGTAAAGCAGGAGATGCTCCTTATACCCTGCTGGATTATTTCCCAGAGGATTTTCTCATGGTAATGGATGAGTCCCATGTTACCTTGCCTCAGGTACGGGCTATGTATGCAGGGGACAGGTCCCGGAAGGATTCATTGGTCAATAATGGCTTTCGTCTTCCTTCGGCCTATGATAATCGTCCTTTGAAATTTGAGGAGTTTGAAAAGCGGATTAATCAGATTGTATATGTTTCTGCTACGCCGGCTAAATACGAGCTAGGACAGGCTCAGCAGGTGGTACAGCAGATTATTCGTCCTACGGGACTTTTGGATCCAGAAATCGAAATCCGTCCTTTGGAGGGGCAGATGGATGATTTGCTGGGAGAAATTCATAAAAGAACAGCTAAAAATCAGCGGGTTTTGGTAACTACCTTGACCAAGCGTATGGCAGAGAATCTTACAGATTACCTCAAGGAAATGGGTGTGAAGGTGCGGTATCTTCATTCAGATATTGCCACCATTGAAAGAGCGCAGATTATCAAGGAGCTTCGGTTGGGCAAATTTGATGTGCTGGTAGGTATAAACCTGCTGCGTGAGGGCTTGGATATGCCAGAGGTATCTTTGGTGGCTATTCTGGATGCGGATAAGGAGGGCTTTTTGCGCTCTGATACATCACTAATTCAGACCATAGGCCGTGCTGCCCGCAATGCCGAGGGGCAGGTTATTATGTATGCTGATGTGATTACGGATTCCATGCAGAGAGCCATAGATGAAACAGCCCGCCGTCGTCAGGTGCAGGAGGCCTATAATCAGGAGCATAATATTGTGCCCAAAACCATTGTAAAGCCAATAAAGGATTTGATTGATTTGACCTTGGTAGCTGAGGAAAGCGGTGACTATAAGGTTGATATAGATGCCAAGGCCAAGGCTGCGGCCAAGAAGTTGCAGCGGCCGGATAAAAAGCTGACCAAGAAGGAAGGGGAGGCACTTTTGAAGGCTTTGACCAAGGAAATGCAGATGGCCTCTAGGGCCTTGGAGTTTGAGCGGGCCGCTCAGCTTAGGGATATGATTTTTGAACTGCAGGATACTATGGGGATAAAAAATAAGTAGCAGGCATTTTACGGGCTAAAGCCATCATATGTGACGATTTTGTTAATAGTATGCTTAGGGTAAGGATATATGAGGTAGTTTATGGATAAGTATATTCGCATTCGTGGTGCTAGACAGCACAATTTAAAAAATATTAATTTGGATATTCCAAGGGATAAAATGGTGGTCATTACCGGTCTTAGCGGCTCTGGTAAATCCTCCTTGGCCTTTGATACCATCTATGCAGAGGGCCAGCGGCGGTATATGGAGTCTTTATCATCCTATGCCCGACAGTTCCTGGGACAGATGGACAAGCCTGATGTGGACTATATAGAGGGCTTGTCTCCGGCTATTTCCATCGACCAGAAAACCACTAGCCGCAATCCTCGTTCTACCGTAGGCACAGTTACGGAAATCTATGACTATCTGCGTTTGCTTTTTGCCAGAGTGGGGCACCCTCATTGTCCTAAATGTGGTAAGCCTGTTAATCAGCAGTCCTTGGATCAGATGCTGGATCAGCTGTTGGCTTTGCCAGAACGCACCAAGCTATTAATTATGGCTCAAGCGGTGCGGGGGAAAAAGGGCGAGCACAAAAAGCTGTTGGAGCATATTCGCAAGGAGGGCTATACCCGTCTGCGCATCGATGGTGAAATCCGGGATGCTGGTGAGGAAATTCAGCTGGAAAAAAATAAAAAGCATACCATTGAGGTGGTTGTTGATCGACTGATTATTCGTCCAGAGATACGGCCTCGTATGGCAGAATCCATGGAGGTAGCCTTGAAGATGGGGCAAGGTGTGGCCTATGTGCAGATTGTAGATGGAGAACAGTTAATGTTCAGCCAGAATTTTGCCTGTGAGGACTGTGGTATCAGCCTGCCAGAGATTACACCGAGAATGTTTTCCTTTAACAGTCCTTTTGGCGCTTGTCCTGTCTGTAGTGGATTGGGCAGTCAAATGGAGATGGATTTGGAGCTGGTACTGCCAGATAAGGCCAAATCCTTGGCTGAGGGGGTCATTGCTCCTATGTCTACCAATGTTAAAGGATATTATATGCGCCAAATGGATGCTTTGGTGCAAAAATATGGCTGCACCTTGGATACTCCTTGGCAGGAGATGCCAGCCAAGCTGCAGCAAAAGCTTCTCTATGGCACAGGGGAGGAGATTTTGGAGTTTGGCTATGAGAATATGTTTGGACAATACAAGATTCATCGTATTCCCTTTGAGGGAGTAATGAATATTCTCAATCGTCGCTACCGGGAATCTGAATCAGATACCATGCGGGAGGAATATGAAAATTATATGAGTGTTAATCTGTGTCCTGAATGTCATGGGGCCAGATTAAAGCCAGAGGTGCTGGCTGTCACTATTGGAGGTAAAAACATTCAGCAGGTAACGGATATGCCTGTGGCTCAGTGTCAGGAGTTTTTCCAGCAGGTAGAGTTTTCGGACAGAGAGCGGACTATTGGTCAGCAGGTACTAAAGGAAATTAATGCCAGATTGGGATTTTTGGCTAAGGTTGGGTTGGAGTACCTTACCCTGTCAAGAGCTGCTGGTACCCTGTCTGGCGGTGAGGCTCAGCGTATCAGGCTGGCTACCCAGATTGGTTCTGGCTTGGTAGGGGTGCTGTATATCTTGGATGAACCTAGTATTGGTTTGCATCAGCGAGATAATAACAAGCTGCTAGAGGCATTGAAAAATCTGCGGAATATGGGCAATACCCTGCTGGTGGTGGAACATGATGAGGATACCATGCGGGTGGCAGATCATATTGTGGATATTGGGCCGGGAGCTGGTTCTCAGGGAGGCTATGTGGTGGCTCAGGGGACAGCTGAGGAAATTATGGCTGTGCCGGAGTCAGTAACAGGTCAGTATCTAAGTCACAAAAAATTTATTCCTGTGCCAGAGAAAAGACGGCAGGGAAATGGTAATTTTCTAGAGATTCTGGGGGCAGAAGAGAATAATCTAAAGAATGTACATTTGAAACTGCCTTTGGGGGTATTTACGGTTATTACTGGTGTATCTGGTTCTGGTAAAAGTACCTTGATAAATGAAATTCTTTATAAGGCGGTGGCTTCCAAGCTTTATCGCATTAAGGGCAGACCGGGAAAATTCAAAAAGCTGTTGGGCATGGAGAATGTGGATAAGGTTATTGATATTGACCAAAGCCCTATTGGTAGAACGCCTCGTTCTAATCCTGCTACCTATACTGGTGTATTTGATTTAATCAGAACGCTGTTTAGCCAGTGCAGTGAGGCTAAGATGCGCGGGTATAAGCCTGGGCGGTTTAGCTTTAATATTAAGGGAGGCCGATGTGAAACCTGCAAAGGTGATGGCATTATCAAGATAGAGATGCATTTCCTTTCAGATGTATATGTGCCTTGTGAGGTTTGTGGCGGTGCCAGATACAATCGGGAAACCTTGGAGGTTAAATATAAGGGAAAATCTATTGCGGATGTACTGGATATGACTATTGAGGAGTCCGTGGAGTTCTTTAAGAATGTGCCTCGTATTGCCAATAAGCTGCAGGTACTGCAAGATGTTGGACTGGGTTATGTAAAGCTGGGGCAGTCTGCTACAACTTTGTCTGGTGGCGAGGCTCAGAGGGTAAAGCTGGCTACGGAGCTGTCCCGCCGTTCCACAGGCAAAACGCTGTATATTCTGGATGAGCCTACTACGGGTTTACATACGGCAGATATTCATAGGCTGTTGGAAATTCTCCAGCGGTTAGTTGATGGCGGAGATTCTGTGGTGGTTATTGAGCATAATCTGGATGTGATTAAAAGTGCAGATTATATTGTAGATTTAGGCCCTGAGGGGGGAGATAAGGGAGGCACGATTGTGGCTCAGGGCACTCCAGAGGAAATTGTGAAAGTCAAGGCTTCTTATACAGGTAAGTTCTTAAAGCCTATGCTGGAGCAGTAGATTCTGATTTGCCGAATTGTCTATCTTCTCAAATATTGTAAATGAAAGTCGTTATGTCGGTGGGTTCTCGAAATACAGCCTGCGGTCATAACGACTTTTGCTCTGTCCGACTTAATGGCCCTAACTGGTGATTTACCTTTACGCACAGATACCGCTTGTTTGCCCGCTCCTAGTTAAGCCTAACGGATGCTAATTCAGTATGTTGAAGGTAATATTGACATAGTAGAGAAAATGAAGAGGACAGGTAAGTATGAAAAATGCCAGATGCGCTATAATATTCATATGGAGGATGAGTTGAATAATTCTCGGCTTTGGTTAACAAGAAATTACAAGGAAGCATTGTACCATCGCTTGGATAAAGATTTGCAGTATGACATGGATAATGATATGTACATGGAACTGCAACGCATAAGCCTGCAATATGGGATGTTGAATTTTATTATCTATGATAATGACTATAGTAGGTATTTTTATTCTGACCAATGGGGATTGTATAAGCTGGATAACAAATGAGATTGTTAATGTTAGGTTTTCGTGGGGCAATGCTCTTGGGATGATATAAATTTGCATACAAAACAAATGTTTATAGGATTTTATCTGTTTTTTATCTAAAGGTTATGAAGGCAGTTGTAATAAGGGATTTTGTGATTGCCAAGAAAAAAGGTAAATGATAATATTATAGGTGTAAGGTGGCAAGATATAAGGCTTCGCGGAGAAATTATTGCAGTTAACCGCCGTATAGGCGGCTTAGAAATGGTATATACCGTGTGGACTTTACCGCCTATGGTTAACCGCCGCATAGGCGGCTTAGAAATCGCTCATCTTGGTGAGCAGGCTGTACTCAATGTTAACCGCCGCATAGGCGGCTTAGAAAAGTTTTAGGCAAGTGCTCATCATCATAAGTCAGTTAACCGCCGCATAGGCGGCTTAGAAATTGGCCTCAGAAGGGTGAATCTGTTGATTTGCGTTAACCGCCGCATAGGCGGCTTAGAAATACGAATGGTTGAAGCGCGAGAGAAAGAACATGTTAACCGCCGCACGGGCGGCTTAGAAATAGTTCTTGTGCACGCTGGTAGTTTTCATAACGTTAATCGCCGCATAGTCGGTCTGTAGACTTGAGGGCTTGAATGGCGATTATATTTTACCGGACTTCATTTTCGATGGAGCCCGGTTTTCTATATTCAGAAATAACATTTTTTATAACGGCAAGAAATGTAAAACCTATATTGAATATATTGATGTTTTTGCCGATGATATGGTATACTATGTAATATATTAACATAGTTTTGATGCTATTTATGATGGAGGGAAAGAGATGCGATATCTTTCAGTTACTGAAATAGCGAAAAAGTGGGAAGTGTCAGAGCGCAGTGTTAGAAATTATTGTGCCCAAGGTCGTGTGAATGGTGCATTCATCACCAGTAAGATATGGAACATTCCGGAAAACGCAGAGAAACCGGAGCGTATCAATAAGAGAAAAGAAGTCAAGATTACTCTGTTGGATATTCTGAAAGAGCAGAAGGCAAGTAAATACTCCGGTGGTATTTATCATAAAACGCAGATTGAATTGACGTACAACTCCAACCATATTGAAGGAAGTCGCCTGACTCACGATCAAACCAGATATATCTTTGAAACCAATACTATCGGTGTAGAAAAAGAAGTTCTGAATGTTGATGATGTAATTGAAACAGTAAATCACTTCCACTGTATTGACATAATTATTGATTCTGCAAGAGCAGTTCTGACGGAGAAATTTATCAAGGACCTTCATTTTATTTTGAAGAACGGCACCAGCGATTCTAGAAAAGATTGGTTTGTTGTTGGCGATTACAAGAAGCTTCCTAATGAAGTCGGTGGTATGGATACAACCATTCCAGAAGAAGTTGCCGATAAAATGAAGACCTTGCTGATGGAATACAACGCTAAAGATGCAAAGACATTTGAGGATATTCTGGACTTCCATGTGAAGTTTGAGCGGATTCATCCGTTTCAGGATGGCAACGGTCGTATTGGTAGATTAATTATGTTTAAGGAATGTTTGAAAAACAATATAGTTCCATTTATTGTTGATGATAATTTAAAGATGTTCTATTATCGTGGATTGAAAGAGTGGGATAATGAAAAAGGCTATCTGACAGATACCTGCCTGGCTGCACAAGATAAATATAAAGCATATTTGGATTATTTTAGGATTGTGTATTAATGCAAGAAGCGAGGTGGAGCTATGTCGAATTTTATCCTATTTTTTATCTCAAGGTTATGAAGGTCGTTGTAATAAGGAATTTTGTGATTGCCAAGAAAAAAGGTAAATGATAATATTATAAGTGTAAGGATGCAAAATATAAGGCTTCGCGGAGAAATTATTGCAGTTAACCGCCGCACAGGCGGCTAAAAAATATATTCTAATCAATTGATTTATATAGATTTTATGACAAATAATATTTAACTTATACTATGAGGTGTTAATAGCTAGCTGAAATGGGTGTGATATAAATGAGCGTTGTAGTAAAAAAAATAGGTGATATATCTGTAAAAGTAATCAGTGCAGACGATATTGCTTCAATCCGTCGGGAAATAAGTAGTGGAGATATGGAAATGGATAAAAGAGCTGTTGCAGCCGTAAATTCAGCTATAAATAGGGCGCAGGTATGTAATAAGCCTATAGCTAAATATGATTTGGCAAGTGGAAGGGCATATTTAGAATATGCCGATGGGAGTAGGGATTATGTCAACTAAGAAGCCAATGATATTGTAGCCACCACTGGAATGGATAAATCAAGAGAAAGTTGGGGTTCATATGGAAGGTTCAGTTATTACATTAGAAAATATAACAGCTTTAGTGAAGCCTTTGACCAAAAAGTATCATGTAAAAGAGATATATTTGTTTGGTTCTTATGCAAGAGGGGAAGCAGATGAGAATAGCGACCTAGACTTCTTGGTGTTTGGTGGAGAAGGATTCAAATTAACCAGTATATTAGCCTTAGGTGAGGAATTGCGAGAAGTTCTTAAGAAAAAAGTTGATATATTCGAAATTCGTGAGGTTAACCAAGATAGCGAATTTTACAGAACTATTATGAGAGAAAAGGTATTAGTAGCATGAAATATTCTGCTCATCAGAGAGTAGAAAAATATATGAGTATGATAACAAATTAAATCAGTATATATGTGAAAACAATATCACACGCGAAGCTCTGTTAAAGGATTTTTCCTTACAATGGCTTGTTACGACGCCACTATATAATATTGGTGAACACGCGTATAATTTATCGTCAGAATATAAAGCCGAACATGATGAGATTACATGGTCTATGATTTCCGGATTGCGTCATCGTTTGGTTCATGACTATGAAGGTACTAACTGGCAGATGATAGTAGAAGTGGTATTTGAAGATATACCTGCATTATTGGTTCAGTTAGAAAAGCTGGTTAGCAAGGAATAGGCTTTTATGAAAATAATTAATTTCTATGGCGGTGCGGGGATTTACAAGACCACAATAGTACAAAAGCAAATAGAAATCAAACTAATGCCACCTGTGGTAAAATCTGCAGGTGGCTTTTTGCTGTCTGTTTATGGTATTATAGTATTATACATAAAAGCATAAGGGGGTGCATAAAACTTAACGATGCACCCCTTTGGGGCATTGGGAGAGTATACGGATACGGAAGTTCGTATACTATTAATCTACGATTTTTTTGCACATAATGCTTCAAAATGCCTTAAAATGCCAAATATGTACAAAAGCGCCCGATTGTTCTTCTCTTTGGCAATGGGGCAGAATAGGGCATAACGGGGCATTTTAGAGCATTTCAGGAAAGGAAAATGGCATGAATAAGATTTTGTTTATCTGCCACGGCAATATTTGCCGTTCTACAATGGCGGAGTTTGTTATGAAGGATTTGGTTAGGAAGGCTGGTCGGGAGAAGGAGTTTGAAATTGCTTCTGCGGCTACCAGTCGTGAGGAGATTGGTCATGATATTCATCATGGTACCAAGGCCATATTACAGGCTAAGGGGATTCCTTTTGCTAGTCGTCAGGCTGTGCAGATGACCAAGAACGATTATCGTTATTACGATTTAATTGTAGCTATGGATAAGGAAAATCTGTGGGGGATTAGCAGGATTATTGATTTTGACAGAGATAACAAAGTGAAACTTTTGCTATCTTATGCTGGTGAATCTGCTGGAGAGGTAGCAGATCCTTGGTACACTGGGGATTTTGAAGCAACCTATAGGGATGTTTTGGCAGGCTGCCAGGGAATCTTGGCCAGCTATCCTCCTATTGAGGAAAATTAACCCGTAAGGATGATAATTTAAAGGAGTAATATATGATTACAAAAGAATTGATAAATGAAATTAATGAACTATCAAGAAAGCAACGGTCTGTAGGTTTGACTCCAGAGGAAAAGGAACGTCAGGCAGAGCTGCGTCAGGCTTATTTGGTAGGTTTTCGAGAGAATATGAAGAATGTGCTGGATAGAATAGAAATTGTAGATAAGGTTGATTAATAGTAAGTTTAGCCAAGTAATATAAAGCTGTGATGGTTTCAAAAAAATAAAAAAATATGTCGCTCTTGGAATATTTTGCTGTTATTAGGACTTTGAGAATAAAGAACAACTAATTATCTGTGCTAATAGGGCACGGATATGTTTTAATTTTAATACAATTGAAATTTTGTTCTTAGAAAGAGACAATTTGTTATACAAATTATGAAAAAATAAGTATTATTTATAGTTTTTGTTGACAATAAAATCCAAAGACTTTATACTTGATTTATAGAGATTGTTAGGGGTAACATTGGAGTTTTTCGGGGTTATGAAGTAAGTATATTTTATGTTTAAGGAGATGTTTTATATGTCCACTAGTGCAACAAATTTTGGTCCTGTAAAGATTACCGAGACCGTATTGCGTGATGCTCATCAGTCCCTTTTAGCAACACGTATGCGTACCGAGCAGATGCTGCCAATGCTTTCTGCCCTGGACAAAATCGGCTACAATGCTCTTGAGGCATGGGGCGGTGCAACTTATGATACTTGCCTGCGTTTCTTGAATGAGGATCCTTGGGAGCGTCTTGATACCTTGAAGGCACATCTGAATACTCCTATCCAGATGCTGTTGCGTGGCCAGAATCTGCTGGGCTACAACCACTATTCTGATGATGTGGTTCGTGCTTTCGTAAGAAAGGCTTCTGAGCATGGTGTTGGTGTATTCCGTATTTTTGATGCACTGAACGATGTTACTAATCTGCGTACAGCTATTGATGCAGCATTGAAGGCAAAGGAGAAGCCACATGTACAGGGCTGTCTTGTATATACTGTAAGTCCATTCCATACCAATGAGACTTTCGTAGAGCTGGCCAAAAAGCTGCAGGAGATGGGTGTTCATTCCATCTGCATCAAGGATATGTCTGGTCTGCTGAAGCCTTATGTAGCTGAGGATCTGGTTCGCAAGCTGAAGGCTGCTGTGGATCTGCCAATTGAGCTGCATACTCATTATACTTCCGGCTTTGGTTCCATGACCTATCTGAAGGCTATTGAGGCTGGTGTAGATATTATTGACTGTGCTCTGTCTCCATTGGCTAACGATACTTCCCAGCCATGTACTGAAACTATGGTAGCTACCTTGGAGGGTACTGAGAGAGATACCAAGTTGGATCGTCAGGCTATGGATCCTATTGCTAAGCATTTCCTGCAGGTTAAGAAGGATATTATGAAGGAATTCAACCTGCCTGGTTACTTCGATGTAAATCCAAAGGTTTTGGATTTCCAGATTCCTGGTGGTATGCTGTCCAACCTGGTAAATCAGCTGAAGGCTATGGGTGCTGCTGATAAGTATCAGGAGCTGTTGGATGAGATGCCTCGTGTGCGTGAGGATCTGGGCTTCCCTCCATTGGTAACTCCATCTTCTCAGATTGTTGGTACTATGGCTACCATGAATGTAATTATGCAGGCTAACGGTCAGCCTCGTTATTCTATGGTTCCTAATGAGGTTCGTGATCTGGCTCGCGGTAAGTTTGGTAAGACTCCAAAGCCAGTTAAGCCAGAGGTATTGGCTGCTATGAAGATTAAGCCTGAGGAAATGATTACTGACTGTGCTGTTGAGGATGCTAAGGCACCTAAGATGGCTGATTTCCGTAAGGAGCTGGCTGCCAAGAAAGTTGAGAAGAAGCTGGCTGGTATCAAGGCAAGCTTGGCTAGCGTTGATGCAGATATCTACGAGCAGGTTCGTGATTCTCAGATTGCCAAGGTTCTGGATGAGATTCCAGAGGAGGATGTTCTCTCCTACGCTTTGTTCCCACAGGTTGCTTTGGACTTCTTCGAGAAGAACGGTCGTCTCTAATCAGAGCAAAATATTATATGATTTACTGGATGGCGGGGATTTTCCCCGTCGTCTTTTACTTTCTGGCGGAATCGCCCTACCTATTTTCCAGGGATTGTTGTATAATCATAGTTGGGTATCCTGTTTGTCTGCTTAGGCAGGGGAATTTGATTTTTTTAGTTTTGTTCATGAAAAATTTATAATAAAGGATGGTTGAAAATGGTTTCAGAAAAGATGCATACATTGGGTACAAAAAAATCTACTATTCGCACGATTTTTGAATATGGCAGAAAAAGAGCCGCTGAGGTAGGGGAGGAAAATGTTTATGATTTTTCCATTGGCAATCCTAACGTGCCTGCGCCAGAGGCTGTAAAAACTGCAATTATAGATATTCTGAATACTGTTGATAGCTGTACTCTTCACGGCTATACAATTGCTCCTGGTGATCCTCAGGTTCGTCAGACCATTGCCGAAAGCATTAACCGTCGTTTTGGTACTAATTTTGCTGGCAAAAATCTTTTTATGACCAGTGGTGCGGCTGCGGCCATTACTATTTGCTTCAAGGCTCTTCATGAGGACGAGGCGGATGATGAATTCCTTACCTTTGCCCCATATTTCCCAGAATATGGTTGTTTTGTAGAATCTGTAGGCTCTAAGCTGAAGGTGGTACCAGCTAATACTGAGAATTTCCAGATTCAGTTTGATAAATTTGAGGAAATGCTTACGCCAAAGACCAAAGCTGTAATTGTTAACAGCCCAAACAATCCTAGTGGCGTTGTTTATTCCGAGGAAACTATCAAAAAGCTGGCAGATATTTTGAAGGTCAAGTCTCAGGAATTTGGTCATCCTATCTTTATCATCTCTGATGAGCCATATCGTGAGCTGGTTTATGGCAACCTGCAGGTTCCTTATATTCCTAAATATTATAAAAACACGCTGGTATGTTATTCCTGGAGTAAGTCCTTGTCCCTGCCAGGTGAGCGTATTGGTTATATTGCTGTGCCTGACGAGGTGGCGGATTTTGGCATGATTTATGGTGCTATTGCTGGTGCAGCCAGAGTTCTGACTCATGTTAATGCTTCCTCTCTGTTCCAGCGGGTGGTGGCACGTTGTGTGGATGAGCCATCCAATATTGCAGCCTATGAGCGCAATGGCAATCTGCTGTATAATGGCTTGCTGGAGGCTGGTTTTAGCTGTCAAAAGCCACAGGGAGCTTTCTATTTATTCCCACAGGCTTTGGAGGCAGATGATAGAGCTTTCTGTGAGCGGGCCAAGAAATACGATTTACTGCTGGTGCCTGGCTCTGATTTTGGTTGCCCTGGTTATTTCCGAGCTGCGTACTGCATCAAGGAGGACACCATCCGCCGTTCCTTGCCAGCCTTTAAGAAGCTGGCTGCAGAATATGGTAAATAAAAATGAATTTTTATGGCTTGAATCAAAAGCAACAAAGTGTAGCAAAGGAGCTGGAGCAGAATATTCTGCTTCTGGCTTCTGCTGGTACGGGTAAAACCAATACCCTGGCCTATAGAATTGAAAATATATTGGAGCAAAAGCTGGCTAAGCCGGAGGAAATAGTCTGTTTGACTTTTACCAACAAGGCCTGTAATGAAATGAAGGACCGCATTAATTCCATAGCTGGAGGAGCTGCTGTGGACGTTATGGTCAAGACAATTCATGGCTTTTGCTATGAGATTCTGCGCTGGGTAGCTAGACAGGATAGTGATATTTTTGGGGACTTTGGGGTTTTTGACGAGACGGATTGTCTGGAATTGATTGCCAATCTGAAATATGTTAATAGCGAAAAGGCCAGTGTATTTCAGAAGTTGATAAATCTGGTGAAGGAATATAGAGGAGAGTATAATCTTTTCTCCCAGCATCCAGAGGAAGATTATGAACAGGTAATATTGCAGTTGAAGGACAAAAATCCTCAACGCTTGGCAGATGCGGCCAAGGGCTTTGAAAATATTTTAATGATTTTTTATGCTCATTGTGGTGAGATTCTCAAGGAGTATGACGATATGCTAAGAGAGAATCATGCTGTGGATTTCAATGATTTAATCAATGAAGCCTATAGGCTGTTACAGCAGGATGAGGTGGCCAAAGTCTGGCAGAATCGGTTCAAGTTCTGGTGTGTAGATGAGGTGCAGGATATTAGCCGGCTGGAATATAGTCTGCTGACAAGAATGTTTGGCAACAGTAATCTTCTTCTGTGTGGTGATATTTTTCAGACCATTTATGAGTGGCGAGGTTCGGATCCTACTTTTATAAATCAAAGCTATGTCAAGGATTACAAGCCTAGACTGGTGGTGTTTAATGAAAACTATCGGTCAACGGCTAATTTGTTGTTGGCTGGTTTTGGCTATTTGAAGAATACTTTCCCGCAGCAAGTAGCAGGTTTGTTTCCAGAGGATGCGGTGCCTGTGAATAGTACCCCAGGGGAGCTGGTGGTACATAAATCCCTGTGGAGTACCAAGGTGGAGGCTAGCTGGATTTATGAAAAGCTGCAGCAGCTTCAGCCAGAGGATTTGTCCAAGGTGTGTATTTTGACCAGAGCCAATTGGTATGCCAAGGAATTATCTAAAGCTTTTGTTCAGATTATGGAGCAAAGGCGACAGCAGTATCAGAGTGGACAGAGAGAGCAGCAGGATTTTCCCTTGGAATTTATGTTGGTGGATGAGTTCAAATTTTTTCGTCGACAGGAAATCAAGGATGTGGTGGCGGCTTTGCGACTGCTGATTAATCCCCAGGATAGCAGCAGTATGTTGAGACTTCTGAAGCGTTTTGGTCGCCGTATTGGCCCAGCTACTATTGCCAAGATTCAGTCTGAGGAATATCAAAAGGCAGGTATCAGGATTACAGATTTGCTTCATCCTTCCACTCAGAAATATGCAGAGCCATACGAAATGCTGCTTCGCCAGCTGGAGTGTGGCCAGGTGGTGGTTTTTGATGTGGAGGCCACAGGGCTGAATACGGCTAGAGATGAAATTATCCAGATTGCCGCCATTAAGGTGGATTTGCAGGGGCAGGAAATGGCTAGATTTGTCCGGTATCTTCGGGCAGGCAAATCTGTTGGTCTGTCAGAGCAGGTGCACCATATTAGTGATGCCTATTTGCAGGAAAATGGTGTAGAGCCTCGTGAGGCACTGCAGGGCTTTTGTGAATTTGCTCAGGGAAGCGTCATTGTGGGCCATAATGTGGTTTTTGATTTGACTATATTGGCTAGCCAGCTGAGACGGTTGGGATTGCCTCCCTTGGATATACCGGCTTTTTATGATACCTTGGATATTTACCGCCGTTTTTATCCACAACTGCCCAATTATAAGCTGGAATATCTAGGAGAGGTTTTTCATGTACAGCACAAATCATCTCATGATGCTTTTGATGATATATGTGCTACGGGAGAAATTTTGCTTCATGCTGTAAGGGAAAATATTCTGCCAGATAGGGATCTTCGCCGCAGTTACCTCAGCAAATATGTGAATCTATTTGGTCCCTTGGCCAAAACCTTTGGGGAAATGAGAGAAAAAATTCAGGTACTGCCTCTACCTAAGCTGGTGGTAGAGGTGATTATGTCCTTGGGAATTAACAGCTTTTATGCCAAGGAGGAGCCTCGTCTGGAGAAGCTGCGCCAGCTGGTGCGTTATAGTCGGGAGCTTATGCAGCTGCCGGATAGGGTGGTTCAGGAGGATACCTATGATGCCTTGCAGGAATTTTTGCGTTTGACTGCTATGTCTGATACGGAGCTGGATTTGATGCTGAAGGAGCACCCCAAGATTCCGATTATTACTATTCATCAGGCTAAGGGCTCAGAATTTGATACTGTTTTTCTAACTGGTTTGCAGGAGGGAGTTTTTCCTACGAGAATTGCCCTGAAAAAGGACAATGTAACGGAGGAAGCCAGATTGTTCTATGTGGCTATTACTAGAGCCAGACGTCGGCTTTTCCTTACTTCTGTGGCGGAAAGACAGCATGCCGTGTGCAGGTTTATAAAGAACATTCCCCAGCAGTATATTTTGGAGGATAGAAAATAAAACCTCTTGACTAAAGCAATGTCTAGGTAGTAATATCTTTATGGTATTGATTTAAATTGTGGATAAATGTGAGGTGAATGGCAATGGACGCAGGACCTGAACCCAGGGACACGCCTAAATTAAATAGGGGGACTGTATCCCTTGTCATGCCTTTTCTTGCTATATAGAGTCTGGGATTGCTGATTTTGGTATGATGTTGGATAGAGTCCCCGTACTGAAAGGAGCAATTTTATAATGCTGAAGATTTATAAGTCTTTGGACAGCGGCCCTTTACAGGAGCTGACCCTGAAAACATTGGAAAGCGGTGCCTGGATTAATATTGTAGACCCTACCCCTTATGAGTTGAAGGTTGTGGGGAATCTTACCGAGGTTGAGCCGGATTTCCTTCGTTCCGCCTTGGATGATGAAGAGCGTTCTCATATTGATATAGAGGACGACAATGTTATGATTTTGACCAATGTGCCAGTGGTGCGGGATACAGGCAGCTATGATACCTTGCCTTTGGCTATCATTGTTACAGAGGAATACATCATTACAGTATGCTTGGAGGAGACACCGGTGTTGTCTTACTTTAATGAAAAGACAGCCAGGATGTTCCGCACCTTCAAGAAAACCAGATTTCTGTTTCAGATTCTATATAGAACAGCTACCTTCTATTTGCGGTATCTGCGTCAGATTAGCAATCAGTCTGACGAAATTGAGAGCAAGCTGAGACATTCCATGAACAACCAGGAGATTCTAAAGCTGTTGGAGCTGCAGAAGGCCTTAACCTTCTTTAATGCATCTCTGCGATCCAATGGTGCTGTACTGGACAAGCTGATGCGGCTTCGTACAACTACCTCCATGCAGCCTATGCTGAAATACTACGAGGAGGACGAGGATCTGCTGGAGGATGTTATCATCGAGAACAAGCAGGCTCGAGAAATGGTTGAAATGTACAGCAAGATTATGGGACGGCTGGCAGATACCTTTTCCTCGATTATTTCCAACAATCTGAACCAGGTCATGAAGTTCCTGGCCTCAGTAACCATTTTGTTGGCTATTCCTACAGTTATTTCCAGCTTTTTTGGTATGAATGTGCCAGTGCCTATGGAGGAAACTCCTTTTGCGTTTTGGTATATTTTCTTTTTTGCTGGTGCTTTTGCAGCTGTCTGCGGTGTACTGTTGTGGAAAAGGGATATGTTTTAAAACATAAAAATAAGGCTTGTGTAATAGGAAGATTCCTGTTACACAAGCCTTTTTGTTTGCTTTGGTTCCTGTCAAGGTCAGAAAAGCTTATTTAATTCAGCAAATAGATTTCAATAAACTGGCGGCCAAACCAGATGGCCTCCTCATGGGTGTCAAAGGCAATATCAATGGTATTGCCCTGAATGTTCCAGCCAATATCCTCGGCAACGGCTACACCATAGCCTGGAATGAAAACAGAAGTGCCCATAGGTATATAATTAGGATCTACGGCAATAACCCCCCGACGGAGGAGAGTGCCGGAGGCGGTGTATTTTCCCATGCCTGGATCCTGGGGACTGTAAGCATAGGCTTCCACGGTTATGACTCTGGCATTGGAGAGATCTACTTCGCCGCTATCATTGGCAGAAGCCACTGAGGTTATCAGGAGAAGTAACAGTGCTAAAATCGCTGTCAGACCGGATTTCTTATTTTTCAAAATTCCACAACCTTTCTGATAAAATTTTTATTTATTTTATCACACATGGGTGACGGTGTCAAAAAAACAGCTAATAATAAAACTTGTTTTCTCTTAATCTGTATTGTATAATTGACAATATAGAGATGATAATGTATAATCATGCTTAAAACAAATGTACCTAATTGACATTTGATTTGTGTTAAATGATAGGAGATATATAGCATGAAAATAACAAAATCTACGTGGCCTATAAAGGTGGGAGCAGTGGCAGGTCTTTGTCTGCTCTTTGGCATTGTTTATGTTTTAAACCCAGCTTTCTGGGGGGAGCTGTGGGATGTATGCCTTAGTGGCGATATGCATCGCATTGCTGTCTATATCAATTCCTTTGGGGCTTGGGCTATGGTATTCAGTTTTTTTCTGGTACTATGTGTCAATGCCATAGGCTTTCCGCCAGCTATGATTTTTTCTGCTGCCAATGCCTTGATTTTTGGCATTGTGCCAGGTATTGCCTTGGCTTGGATTGCCGAAACGGCAGGATGTGCTATGAGCTTTGTCCTGTTGAGATTTTTGTTTCGGGATGCAGCGGAGGATGTAATATCCAAGCACAAATCCCTGCAAAAGATTGATGATTTCAGCGGGGAAAGAGGCTTTCGGATTATGCTGATAGCCAGAGTTATTCCTTATTTGCCATCAGGACTGCTGAATGCCTTGGGTGCTGTAAGCCGACTGAGTTTCAAGGAATTTACCATTGCTGCCCTTATAGGCAAGCTGCCATCTACAGCTATTGAAGCTATGATAGGCCATGATGCAGTAACTGCCGGAGAAAATCCCCATAGATTGGTGTTCTCTTTGGTGCTGGCAGTCGTAATGATTTTGGGATTTATTATTTACGAAAAAAGACAAAAAAATAGTTAATAAGGTCATGGGAAGGAAATACGCAGATTTCGCTAAATTCTATTTTCCTGTGGCTGAAAATAAAATTTAGGGGGAATCTCTATGGAAGAAAAGAAAAGGCGTATTTTTTTTCTCGATAATCTAAAGGCTTTTATTGTCTGCCTGATGATTGTCTTTCATGTAGCTCTGTGCTACATGGCTTATGCACCAGAGTGGTGGTACACAGTGGACAAGGGAGATCCGCAGTTTTCCTTTACCATGCTGGTTATGTGGGCAGATATTTTTATCATGCCGGTGATGTTTTTCATCTCAGGCTATTTTGGCTTAATGTCCTTGGTGAAGCAGACAGATGGCAGATTCTGGAAAAGCAAGCTGGTGCGGATAATTATTCCTTGGATTGCTGGTGTAATTATTCTGGCTCCGCCTGTAACCTTTATCATGTTTGCCAGCCGGGGCATTCCTATGGACTATGTCCATGATTATCTCTTTAAGCTGTTTCTTTTTGGCCCTTGCTTTAGCCATGTGCAATATTGGTATCTGGGGCTTCTAACATATTTGTATATTCTGCTTTATGTATTCTGCAAGTTAAAGCCAGATTTCAGAAAGCAGCTGCCTGCCTCCATACCGGGAGCCAAGCTTTTTGTGGGCTTTACAATTTTGAGCTTTGCCTGCACTGTGGGAGGCTATATGTATGCCGGTGGCAACAACGATTTGTGGACCTTTATCTGGCCTGTACTGGTATTTCAGCCTAGCCGAGTGTTATTGTATCCTTTGTATTTCTTTTTGGGAGCGTATGCTTGGCGCCATCAGTGGTTTACCCAGGGTGGTTACAAGGCAGATCCAACTAAATGGCTGCCAGCCTTTATTGTAACCAGTGTGGCTTATCTATTCTACTGCATTATGGGAGCACAGACAGCTGCCAGCATGGAGCAGTATATGATTGTTAAGGCGGCCATACATATTTTATTCGTTTTGTCTTCTGTCTTTGGGCTTTTGGCTATCTTCCAGTCTCAGTTGGATTATACCAATAAATTCCTAGGAGAGCTGGCTGCTAACAGCTATAATATGTACTATACCCATATGGGGCTGGTTATGTTAATCGCTTGGTATTTTGTCCAGTTTGACTGGTCGGCCTATGTAAAATATATTATCGTATCCTTGCTGTCCTTATTGGCCAGCTATCTGACTGGTAAGCTCTTAATGATTTTCCCTTGTTTTGCCTCTGGCAAGAAAGCGAAAAAATAATGGTACAGGCTTAGAAAATAAGTAAAATAAGACTCTGAGTGACTTGATTTTTTGCTCAGAGTCTTTTATTATGTTAAGAGGGATTCTATCTGATATTACAGCGATAAAATCTCAATTCTGTCATAATCTAGGGGAGGAATTATCCATGATTATATTGGCATCTGCTTCACCACGACGGAGAGAGCTTTTGCAGCAGATTGGCTGCAGCTTTCGCATAGAAGTTAGTCAGGCTGAGGAAGTGGATTGTCAGGGACTACAGCCATCTGTAGTTGTCAAGAAAAATGCCTATCTCAAGGCAACAGCTGTAGCAGCTCTTTATCCGGATATGCCGGTGCTGGGAGCGGATACGGTGGTTAGTCTTGATGGTGATATATTTGGTAAGCCTAAGGACAAGGAGCAGGCTAGAGAAATGCTGACAAGGCTATCCGGCAGAACACATCAGGTGTCTACTGGTATAGCTATTGCTTGGCACAATCAGATCTGGCAGGCATATGAGACGACGGAGGTAGATTTTGCCCCGCTTTCTCCGGCAGAAATAGACCGTTATCTTGCTACCGGCGAGCATGCTGACAAGGCTGGTGCTTATGGTATTCAGGGACGGGCTGCTGTGTTTATTGAACGAATTAGAGGGTCCTATTCCAATGTCGTAGGTTTGCCGCTTCATTGTCTATATGGTCTTGCCCAGAAAGCGGGGATTGAGTTATATGGCAATGGTGAGGGAACTTCCAGTTGAGGAAAGACCTAGGGAAAGGCTTTTGGCTTTAGGGCCAGGTTTTTTGAGCAATGCAGAGCTTTTGGCTATCCTGCTTAGGAACGGGTTTCGAGAGAAATCTGCTTTGGATATGGCTGGGGATGTGCTGAAGCAATGCGGGCCGGATGGTATAGGAGGCCTGGTAAGGCTGTCTATTGCTCAGCTAGGTCAAATGAAAGGGATAGGAACAGCCAAGGCAGCTGAATTAATGGCTGCGGTGGAGCTGGGGCGGCGTATGGCCACCCACAGTGCCAAGCAAAAATTGATAGTTACCTGTCCAGAGGATGCTGCAGAATATGCTTTCCCCAGATTCAAATATGAGGAACGGGAGCATTTTGCAGTAATATTAATGAATATAAAGAACCATATTTTATCTATGCCGGTTATTTCTATTGGCAGCCTTACAGCCTCGGTGGTTCATCCTAGAGAGGTGTTCAAGGCGGCAATTCAGCAAACAGCGGCTTCTATGATTCTGGTGCACAATCATCCTAGCGGAGATCCAACTCCCAGCAAGGAGGATATTGCTACTACCAGAAGAATTGTGGAGGCAGGAAAGCTAATGGATATTCCTGTGCTGGATCATATTATTTTAGGAAATAATAAATATATTTCCCTAAAAGAAAAAGGTGTGATAAAATAAAGATTGCTGTATATATAATATGGCGACGGTATATCTTTGAAGGGAGAAAATTTTAACATGTGGAATCTTTTTGGTGGTTTGTCCCACGATATGGGTATTGATTTAGGAACAGCAAATACATTGGTTCATATTAAGGGCAAGGGCATTGTCCTCCGTGAGCCTTCTGTAGTGGCAATAAAGAGTGATACTGGGGATGTTTTGGCTGTAGGTGACGAGGCAAAGCGTATGATTGGCCGTACTCCAGGCAGCATTGTAGCTATTCGTCCTATGAAGGATGGCGTTATTGCAGATTTTGATGTAACTCAGGCTATGCTGAAATATTTTATTCGCAAGGCTATGAACACCAAGTCCTTTGTTCGTCCTCGGGTAGTAGTTGGCGTACCTTCCGGTGTTACTGAGGTGGAGAAGCGGGCTGTTATTGATGCAGCTCAGCAGGCTGGTGCTAGAGAGGCTTATCTCATTGAGGAGCCAATGGCAGCGGCTATTGGTGCAGGCCTGCCTGTAGAGGAGGCTACTGGCTCCATGGTTGTAGATATTGGCGGTGGTACTACCGAGATTGCTGTTATTTCTTTGGGTGGTATTGTTACCAGCTGTTCCATTCGCATTGGTGGTGATGAAATGGATTCTTCCATTATTCAGTACATCAAGCGTGAATACAACCTGCTGATTGGTGAGCGTACTGCTGAGGAGATTAAGATTAATATCGGTACTGCCATTGTAAATACAAATCAGGATAAGACTATGGATATTCGCGGTCGTGACCTGGTTAGCGGTCTGCCAAAGACTATACGGATTAAGTCCAGCGAGATTTGTGAAGCACTCAGCGAGCCTGTACACAAAATTGTGGATGCTGTAAAGGGCACCTTAGAAAAGACTCCGCCTGAGCTGGCAGCTGATGTTATGGATCATGGCATTATGATGACGGGTGGCGGCTCCCTGCTGAACAGCCTGGATAAGCTGCTGAGCCATGAAACCGGCATGCCTGTCCTGGTTTCTGAGGATGCATTATCCTGTGTAGGCGAGGGTACTGGCCGTTCTTTGGAGAACATTGAGCTGTTGAAGCGTGTTGTTATGACTACAAAGAAGTTGAGATAAAATGAACAGGGTACGACGGGATAAAAATTCACATCGAACTATATGGTTACTGGTTTTCGTGGCCGTAAGCATCTTTGTGATTATATTTTTTGCAGCCAGGGGCAGATTTACTGCCCCTTTAGGCAGTATAGCAGCTACAGGGGCCTTGGCTCCTTTTCAGCGGGCCGTATCCTGGGCGGGCTATCAGATTAACGGTGTAACGTCATCTATCTGGGAACTGGTATCTGCTTATTATCAGAATGAGCTGCTCAAGAATGAGGTAGTTCAGCTGAGACAGCAGAATCTGACTGCCAGTGAGTATGCTGCAGAAAACGAAAGACTGCGCAACCTTTTGGGCTATAAGCAGGCTGCTAGACAATTTGATTTGGAGGCAGCCCAGGTTATAGGCAGGGAGCAGGCTACTTGGACAAGTATGATTGTTATCAACAAGGGATCCAGCGATGGTATTGCGAAAAATATGCCTGTAGTAACAGAAAAGGGATTGGTTGGTGTTGTTACGGAGGTTGCTCCTAATGCAGCCAAGGTACAGCTTATTCTGGATCCCCGCTGTTCTGTAGGCACCTTGATTCAGCGTCCTGAGTCAAGGGTGGCTGGTATTGTCCAGGGAAGCATTGCAGATGCCATGACTCCTAATATGATTAATATCCCCAAAAATTCCGATGTGGTAGAAGGGGATATGGTTATTACTTCTGGCTTTGGAGGTATCTACCCCAAGGGAATTGCTGTTGGAACAGTGGATTCCTTGGAGGATGATGGCGGCGGTTTGTTGAAGATTGCTGTGCTGAAGCCTGCAGTGGATTTCCAAAAGTTGGAGGATGTGCTGGTTATTACGGCTTCCAGAGAGGCACCGCCTGCACCTTTGACACCACCTGTTCAGACTCCGGGGACGGAAACTGACAAGGACGGCAATTTCATCAATGGAGAAAAGGCAGAGGATAAATAGTTATGAATATTTTCTTGTGCTGGCTGGTAATGGCCTTGGGGCTATATGTGCTGCAATCCTCCTTTCTGCCATTGGTATTCTTTCGTGGCATAGGGCCGGATTTGTTGCTTTTGCTGACTATTTCCTACGCCTTTCTCAAAGGAAACAAGCTGGGAAGCTTTATGGGCTTTTTGCTAGGTCTTTTTGAGGATTTGGCCACCGGCAGTTTTTTAGGTGTGAATATATTTATCAATATGCTGGTGGGCTTTGGCTGTGGAACCTTTTCCAACAGGGTGCTGCGGGATAGCTTTATTTTGCCTATTGCCGCTTCCTGTGTGGGAACTATGGTTTCCTATTGTATTCATGAGTTGATAATTGTGCTGTTAGGCTATGGCTTCTATCCTGTGGCTCATATACAGATGAAGCTTTTGCCAATGCTGTGCTATAATGTTATTTTTGCATGGCCGGTGCATGTTATGGTTCATAGAATGGATAAATTTGTATCAAAAAAGAAATAGCACAGTTTGGCAAGGAACTGTGCTGAATATGTGGCAGAAGGACTGCCACATTTTGTTGTTTTATCGATTGGCTGGGAGATGTGCATGACAGATAAGGATATTTTTAGTGGGCGTCTGAAGGCTTTAAGTGTAGTTGTGGTGCTGGTAATAGTTGTTTTGATTGCCAGAATGGGTTATTTGCAGGTATATGATGGTGACTATTATGCCAGCTTGGCTGATGGCAATCGGATACGCCTAGTACCGGCAGTGGCGCCTAGAGGTACTATGTATGACCGTAACGGCAAGCTGCTGGTTACCAACCATCCCGGTTTTACAGTATCCCTGCTGCCTTTAACAGAGCCTATTTCGGAGGAAGTTATCAGCAGGCTTTCCACATTGCTAAATGTGCCAGTGGAGGATATCCACAAAAAAATTGATAGCCATGTTGGCTTTGATCCTATTCGCATTAAGACAGATGTAGGGCCAGAGCTGACTACCATTATTGCGGAGCAGAAGGATCTGTATCCTGGAGTAGTGGTAGAGGTTTTGCCTATTAGAGACTATATTTATCACCAGCAGGGTGCCCATGCCTATGGCTATGTAAGTGAAATCAGCGATGCAGAGCTGGAAAAGAAAAAGGATGAAGGCTATAAAAGCGGCGATATCATTGGTAAATTTGGTCTGGAGAAAATCTATGACCAGTACCTGCGCGGTACCAATGGCGGCGAGCAGGTAGAGGTGGATGTTACTGGCAAGCCTGTTCAGGTGCTGGGAAAGAAAAATCCTATTCCTGGCAATGACCTTCATTTAACCATAGATTTGGATATACAGGCAGCAGCAGAGAAGGCTGTGGATGAACAGCTGATTCAGATTGGTGCTAATGCAGCAGCAGCGGTGGCTCTGAATCCTCAGACGGGAGAGGTGCTGGCTATTGTCAGCCGTCCTGCTTTTGATCCAAATCTCTTTGTTAATGGCATTTCGGCCAAGGATTGGGCTGTTATTAACAATAATCCTTATTATCCAATGGATAACAAGGCTATTACAGGTGAATATCCACCTGGTTCTACTTTTAAGATTATTACAGGTACAGCGGCTTTGTCTGAGGGTAAGGTAACACCAGAGGAACAGATTTTCGACTCTGGCCATCACTGGATTATACCTAAGGGTAATGCTGGCGGAGAGGCTTTGGGCTGGCTGAATTTTGAACAGGCTATGGCTCATTCCGATAATGTATATTTCTATGAAATGGGTAATCGTCTGGGAATTGATACTATTGAGCGTTATGCTAGAATGTTTGGCATGGGCAAGCTTACCGGTATTGATCTGCCTTATGAGTCTGAGGGGCTGGTGGCCTGCAAGGCTTACAAACAGCGGGTTTTTGAAGAGGATTGGTACTTGGCAGAAACCTTTGACGCAGCTATAGGGCAGGGCTTTAACCTGGTAACTCCTATACAGGCAGCCTCCATTATGGGAGAGATTGCTGCTGACGGCAAACGCTTTAAGCCATATCTTGTAGACAGTATTGTAGATGTTAATGGCAACGTGGTGAAGAAGTTCAAGCCAGAGCTTTTGGGCCAGTTGGATGTAGAGGATAGATTCATCCGCTTGGTACAGAGCGGCCTGCATCAGGTTACTAAATATGGTACAGCAGCTTCTATCTTCGGCAAGAATTATCCAGTGGAAATAGCTGGTAAAACAGGTACAGCAGAGAATCCTCACGGCCGTGATCATGGCTGGTTTGTAGCCTATGGCCCTTTTGACAATCCTACTATTGTAGTAGCGGTTATTGTGGAGCAGGGTGGTTATGGTTCTCAGTCTGCTGTGCCAATTGGCAAAAAAATATTAGATGCTGCTTTCCATATAGTGGACCCAGCCCAGGCTGCCAAGGCCAAAGCAGAGGCTGAAGCCAAGGCCAAGGCTGCAGCAGAGAAGCGGTAATAAGAGATGAGGTGGAGAGTGTGGCCAGAGATTTGATAAAAATCAAGGGTGTATCCAATGGCTTTCAGTTAATGGTGGATAGCTCGGCAGATTTGGCTCAGGTTCAGGAAGAATTGGACCGGAAGCTGGCGGAGCATCCGGAATTTTTCCCAGAGGGAACCAAATTCCAGCTGGTGGTGGCAGATTTGCACAAATCTGTACGTCAGGGATTGGGAAGCTATTTGCAGAGCAAGGGGCTTGGTCTGGCAGATAGTACAAAAAAGGTGTCAGCTGAGGCAGTTAGACCAAATACTGGTCATGCCAATGCTGTTAATGCTATACCTCAGCCAAATAGCGGGAGAAATGAGGGAGATTGCCAGCAGGTCATGAAGGTAATTAACCGAACTGTCCGCAATGGAGAGGAGATTACCTCTCAGGGATCCCTGATGATTTGCGGTAATGTAAATCCAGGGGCTAAGCTGGTGGCTGTAGGGAGTATTGATGTAAGGGGAAACTGTCGTGGTATTGTTCACGCAGGCGCAATGGGGGATTATCAAGCCTTTGTAGTGGCAGATAGACTGATGCCCATGCAGATTCGCATTGCCAATCTCATAGCTCGCTCACCGGATGAACCGGAAGTAAGCCAATATGCAGAGAAGGCATATATCAAGGATGGTCAGATTGTTATAGAACCAATAGAAAGGTAGGATTTATACAGATGAGTGAGGTTATTGTTATTACATCCGGCAAAGGTGGCGTGGGTAAGACTACCACCACTGCCAATTTGGGGGTAGGACTGGCAAAGCGTGGCAAAAGCGTTGTTCTGATTGATACAGATACAGGCTTGCGCAATTTGGACCTGCTGCTGGGACTGGAAAATCGTATTATGTATGATTTGGTAGATGTAACCGAGGGCAGAGTTCCTTACAAGAAAGCCTTGGTTCGCCACAAGAAATACGAGAATCTTTTCCTCCTGCCTACATCTCAGATTAAGGATAAATCTGCGGTAAATCCAGCCCAACTGATGGTTCTTTGTGATGAATTGCGTAAGGAATATGATTACGTTATTATTGACTGTCCAGCAGGTATTGAGCAGGGCTTCAAAACCGCTATTGCTGCAGCAGATAGAGCTATTGTAGTAACCATGCCAGAGGTTTCAGCTGTTCGCGATGCTGATAAGATTATTGGCGAGCTGGGCCGGGCTGAAAAGGATAATATCAGCCTGATTGTTAACAGAATCCGTCCTCAGATGGTGGAAAGCGGCGATATGATGGATATGAGCGATATTGATGATATTTTGTCCATCAAGTGCATTGGCCAGATACCTGATGATGAAATGGTAGTAACCTCTGCTAACCGTGGTGAGCCATTGGTAGGTAATCCTAAGTCTCAGGCAGGCCGAGCCTATGACAATATTGTTCGTCGCATTTTAGGCGAGGAAGTACCTTTTATGACCTTTGAGCGAGATGGTCTTTTTACCCGCCTGAAAAAGGCTTTTGGAATGTAAGGAGGTCAGGGTATGTTGGATTCATTGCTTAGCATATTTAAAAAGGAAAAATCCGGCAAGGTTGCTAAAAAAAGATTACAGATGGTTCTGATTCAGGATAGAGCCAGTGTATCCCCGGAGGTAATGGAAAAGCTGCGGGACGATATCATTCAGGTTATTTCTAAATACATGGTTATCAATAAAAGCGATATGGAAATTTCTCTGGAAAATGTAGAGGATTCCGTTGCTTTGGTGGCCAATATTCCTGTACAAAATATGCGCCATCATTAATGAAAGGCCAATTTTTGCATACAGGGGTATACGGGGGGAACAATATGGAAGATTATACCACAGCTATTGAGGCCTATGGTTCTGCCGCAAAAAGAGGGGATGCAGCAGCTATGGCTTCTTTGGGACAGGTTTTGCTGACAGAGGGCATAAGCTATCTAACAGGCAGTGCCAGATATGGTAATCAAGAGGCACTGGATATTTTGGAGGATTTGCTGGCGCATGGCCAGTCCAGATTACTGGCAGCCAGGGAGAATGTTGGAAAAGCAGGTAAATCCTTGGAGCAATCAGCTGTTGAAGTAGGCAGTATTATCAAGCTGGGACATATTCCAGCAGGAGAGGAGCCTATAGAATGGCAGGTTCTAGAGGTCAAGGAGGATAGGGCACTGCTTTTGAGTAAATACGTACTGGAATACAGACCTTTTCATGACCGCTGGGGATTGGTTACCTGGGAAAGCTCCAGTCTGCGCAGGTATCTGAACAAGGAATTTTTGGAGACTGCATTTAGTGAGCAGGAGCGTCACTCCTTAGTCAAGGCCCTGATCAGGGCTGACGAAAATCCTATGTGTAATACGGACCCAGGCAATGATACTAAGGATAAGGTATTCTTGCTTAGCGTTGTGGAGGCTCAAAAGTATTTTAATGTGAACCACAATCGCAAATGTCCATATTATCTAGGCAGAAGAGAACAAAATCCTCGTTCCAGCTGGTGGTGGCTGCGTTCCCCAGGCTTTAATGAAGCTAATGCAGCCAGTGTAGGAGAGGATGGTTCCTTTCAATACAGTTATGTAAGAGATGTGCGTGGAGGTATTCGTCCTGCTATCTGGTTGAAAATGAATTAAAAAATAGGAGTTGTGGCATAAATGGTCATAACTCCTATTTTTTATGGAAATATATTAGATGTTAAAATTTAGCGGCGGAACCAAGCCTTCATGGTATCAAATATCTTTACCAAGTCAGGTTCTTCTATTACATATGGCACCATAGAATACATATAAGACAGGAATGGTCTGGAGAATACTCCCCGTTCATAGGCAAACTGCTGGTAGCCTGCCAATACAGCAGGATCTTTGACCTCAATGCAGGCGCAGCCACCCATAATACGAACTTCCTTGATGCGTTCATCCTGAAAATCTGCCAGCTCCCGCCGGGTAATGGCTTCAATGTTTTTGATTTTGGACATATAATCATCCCGCTCAAAAATCTCAATGGCTTTCAGGGAAACAGCACAGGCCAAAGCATTGCCCATAAAGGTTGGGCCGTGCATCAAAGCCTTGCGGTCATCATCGCTGTAGAAGGCATCGTAAACCTTGTGATTGGCAACGGTGCAGGCATGGCCGATATAGCCCCCGGTCAGAGCCTTGCCTAATACCAATATATCAGGCAGTACCACATCAGCCACAAAGCGATGACCGGTACGGCCAAAGCCGGTAGCTACTTCATCGAATATCAGCAATACATCATATTGGCTGCAAAGCTCCCTAGCTCGTTTTAGGAAGGAAATATCATACATCTGCATACCGCCAGCACCCTGCAGCAGAGGCTCCACAATAAAGCAATTCAACTGGTCATGATATTTTTGGAAGGCTTCCTCCAAAGCTGGAATGGTGGTAGGAATATGAATACAGCCCTTTTTCTGGTCTACCCCATCCTTTTGCTCAAAGGCAAAATGGTAATCATCATCATCGCCCACCTCCATAGCCTTGAAGGTATCGCCATGATAAGCACGATTTAGGGCCAGCACCAGAGGACGATGGTTGCCTTTGTTTACATGGTATTGCAGGGCCATTTTCAAAGATACCTCAACAGCCACACTGCCAGAATCGGAGAAGAAGCAGTAGTCCAAATCTCCCGGCAGGAACTCCTGCAGCTTGGCAGACAGTTTCTGTACTGGTTCATGGGTAAGGCCCCCTAGCATAACATGACAGAATTTGTCAGCCTGTTCCTTGATGGCAGCAGTCAGCTCAGGATGCTTGTAGCCGTGAATCATGCACCACCAGGAAGAAACAGAATCCACCAGCTTCTGGTCCTTGGTGTAGAGATAAACCCCTTCCGCATCTTCAATTTTGTAGGGTTCCTTCATATGCTTCATTTGTTGGTATGGATACCAGATCATTTATTTCACCTCATCATACAAATTTTTCAATAATTCCACATCTATATCCAACTGGGTATCTCCCGGCTGAACCTTGGCCAATACAGGCAGGTTGGTCATGTACTGGCACATGCGGATATTATCATCTTCCATGACATTGCCTGGATGGTAGTTGTTGAAAATAACACCTTTTACAGGCAAATTATGGGCTTTCATGTATTCATAGGTCAGCACTACATTGTTAATGGTGCCAAGGCCTGCATCAGCAATTATAATACAGGAAAGGTGCAAATCCTTGATAACATCTTCCAGTTGGATTTTGGCTTCATCAAAGCAGATAGGGCAGAGAATGCCACCACTGCCCTCCACAGTAATATAATCATACTGGGGAACAAGGGAGTAGAAGCCCTGCCTTACCACCTGCATTTCTACAGGATGTCCCTCAATGCGGGAAGCCAAATGAGGGGAATAGGCATTTTCGTATACATAATGGCACATGGAGTCCAAATCCTGCTCTATGCCGGCACATTCCTTGACAAAGAGAGCATCTCCTGGTATCAGGGAGCCATCAGGACGGCGGTTGTTGCCACTCATGGCGGCCTTGTAGTAGGCTGGCTGACAGCCTGCCTGAGCCAGCTTCTTGACAATCAAGCCGGTAACATAGGTCTTGCCAATTTCAGTACCTGTTCCTGTAATAAAAATTCCTTTACTCATGTTTACGCCTTCTATTCTATAATGTATGTATCAGGAGGTTGGAGATGCCCCCGCCATCCTGCCAAGGGTATAAGCTTGTTACCGTACTTGATATGGCGGTGTAATGTCTCTACCCATATCTGTAAGCATATTCTTGTCACTGCGAATGGTAGCACAAGCTGTAGTGGTCAGCATATTGCCTGTAATGGTAGCAGATGCACCAGCTCGGAAAGCGGTTTCGCCGTCATTGGTGAGGAGGGCTCTGCCAGCACCTAAGCGAATATTGGCCTCTGGGTTAATATAGCGGAAAAAGGCTACGGTTCTTAGAATATCTGCTTCTGTCAATCGCTCCAAATGCTCTAAAGGTGTGCCTGGAATAGGCATTAGGGCATTCAAAGGAATGGAATCAATGCCTAGCTCTGCCAGACTAATGGCCATATCCAATCGATCCTCCCAAGTTTCACCCATGCCAATAATGCCACCGGAGCAGGCGCACATACCTATTTCCTTTACCAGTTTCAGGGTAGCAATCTTCATATCGTAGGTGTGAGTAGTACAGATATTAGGAAAGTTACGCTTGGAGGTTTCGATATTGTGATGATAGCTGGTAACGCCTGCTTCTTTGAGACGGCGAAGCTGGTCTGCATCTAAAAAGCCCATAGAAGCGCACAGCTCTATATTGCACTCCTTGTTCATGGTTTTGTAGGCCTCAATAGCAGCATCGAATTCCTTGCCAGTCAAGGCTCTGCCAGCTGTTACAATGGAAAAACGATGTACACCCTCGTTTTCGTTCATGCGGGCAACAGCCAGAATTTCCTCTGTGCTGAGCATGGGATGAGACTGACATTCTGTATGATTATGGGCAGACTGGGCACAGAACTTGCAGTTCTCTGGGCATTTGCCACTGCGGCCATTAATAATGGAGCACAGGTCCACATGATCGCCAACACAGGCAGCCCTGATTTTATCTGCTCCCTGACACAGTTCATTCAAATCGCAGGTAAGGAAGGCCTGCAAATCATCTTGTCTGGTAAGACGGCGGCCCGCAATAATTTCCTCAGCTAATTTCAACATATCCATAGGTAACTCTCCTTGTTAACTTAAGTACAGCATATAGTTAACATTTTACATAGAGAACAACAATTTGTCAACCGTTTTACATATGGAGTTAACATCGAGGCTTTGCCTGTTGCTGGAATGTTCAGAGGAATATTTTACCAACTGTAGATATAGGGGAAATCCAGGACCTGATTATAGAAAAAAACA
>ERZ1026856.301-NODE-301-length-33633-cov-5.637203_pt1 | contig 33633 bp, 69 predicted proteins | sample MGYA00380158_ERZ1026856 | MGnify/ENA primary metagenome ERZ1026856 (study PRJEB33269, sample SAMEA4719794) | human gut metagenome | biome: human-associated habitat; feature: organic feature; material: feces | place: Cameroon | collected 2013-10 ...
CCACAAAAGCCGCCGTCAGCGCAGCCGCGGCCGTCTAACTCTGGTCATTTGTGTAATAATGGCCAGAGATAGCCAGCCCACCCCACTTACAAAACCGCGCCGGGGCTTGATTTTTCAAGGTTTTTCGGCGGCAGTCTCATTTCCTCGCCCGTTCACTTTCTCCTTCTGCTCATCCACCCTCCCCCACTAAAAAATCAAATTCAGGATTTCACAAGGCTCTCTCTATAAAACTGTTGCATATATCACACTTTTGCATGTTCAATTATAATTCGGCTGAAATGCAGATAATCATTTGCTCTGATTTCGCGTTATTTGCGTCTATCGTGCTTTCTGACGCATTTCTCGCGTTTTGGTGGTGTAGTTTCACTTCTGAATATTAAAATCGATTTTAATGCCGTTTTCGTGCGTTTTAAGGCACATGATTTTTGAGTGGTTTTCAGCTCGCTCTCGGATAATAGCCGGGTCAGGCTCAGCAGAGCTTCGTCTGTCGGTCGGATATGGTTGAGATAGTGACCGGCGCAGAGCGCGAAAAAAGAGACCACCTCCGTAGAGATGACCTCTTGATATTTTATTCGGTATAATCAATTTCTCCGGCTTTTATGCGGGGGATCTCGGCGGTGACTATTCGTCTTCCGCACCGTGGGCAGGAAAACGGGTGAAAATGCCACTCGCGCATGTACCCCTTTGACGTGCTTCCGTGAAGTGACAATGATGAGAGCGTGTATCCACAGCGTTCGCATACCGGCTTGAACTTCATGGTCGTTGTATCTGATTCGCTGAAATAAATTTCTGGCGGTGTCATCGAGGGCTCTTTCTTGGAGCCCCCGGTCAGTTTGCTTATCGCATCATGGGCTTCCTGAGGAGTATCAAAGAGTATGCCCCCCGCCACCTCGTTTGCGCCATCCGTGCATAAGAGGCACTCGCCCCAACCGTCGTGGTGGATGCCGTAGCTCAAACCGCTCCAAGGGTCTGATTCGTATGCACAGCCGAGCTCACCATGATAGTTTCCCTCGTCATCATGCACTCCGATGTGTAGTTTATCCTCCCCACAGAGCGGACACCTATACATCTTCGGCGTCCCGTTGAGGGCACACACGATGCCGTAACAGTACACCTCGCCCTCCTCCATGATCTTGAACTCTGCGTGTGGTAGCTCGGTCTCGTATGCCCATGAGCAGTCTCTTCCTTCGGGGCACCACACTGCTTTGATGGGCAGGGAACGTCCTTCTCCACGCTTGAGCACACCGCCCTCGAAACAGTCGCACTCTCCGTCTATTGCGCCTCTCAGCTCTGCGAGGTCGTCGGATGCGCCGAACACAACAACGTAATCCAGATTCCTTGCGAGGATTGCTTCATCTTCTGTTATTTCGTTACCATACTGCCGCCCGTTCAGTTTTGCGGCAAATTCTTCAACTGTCATTTCTTGTCCACCTCATCTACGAAAGTCGCCGCTTCGTCTGCGACGTGCAGGAAAAATGCCAGCGGATTACGTCGGAATGTGTCTCCCGCGGCTCTGGCTTCTCCCTCCTGCCACGAACTCATGTGATAGCGGATTGCGGTCGCCTCTTCCGGCAAGAGGTCTGTGAACTGCTGGAGAATGAAAACACTCTTTTCTCCATGGCCGAAGATGAGTTTCTCGTTGATCTCATAGGTTGGCACGGCTTCCCAGATGAAAGCACCGCCCCCATCCTGTTTCACTTTCCACCCCTCCGCAGCCGCAACCTTTTCAGAATCGTATGTTTTCTGGTTGCGGTAACTCAGGGTGTACATATTGGCCTTGCAAAGGTCGTGGAAAAGAGCGACGATTGCTATGGAGGTCTCGTTGTATGGGCTGTTCTTTATCCCCTCATACTCGTCGTGAAGGAGTTTGTGCAGCCTTTTGTACACGTTCAAACTGTGCTGACACAGTCCGCCGGGTTCCGCGAGGTGATTACGGGCGCTCGCTGGAGCTTCATAGAAGTCTGACTCACGTTCAAGCCATGCCAGCAGTTTATCCCGATTTTTGCAGGAGATATTTTCTGTGGCTATGCGGATAAACTTTTTCTTGTTTTTCTCAATGTCGATCATTTTACTTTAATCCTCCTTAAATTTCAGTCGCTCATCACGAGGTCGGTATTCTTGGTCAAGGTCACTTCAAGCCACTTCAACTCCTCTGCCGTCAGCGTTCGATTTGTCGTGCGCAAGATAACCGCTGTAGTCCGGCTTGGGCAAGCAACACATTCACATAGGTGTGAACTGCTCGACTCGTTCACCCTAAACGGGCAGTTACTGGCGTAGCACTCCATTACTCGATCTCCTGCAGCCAAAACTCACGGCGGCAATCAGAACAAAGTATAGTTGTATTCACGCAACCTCCGTGTTCGGCACGATAGCGTGGTGTAATCTCATTTGGGCAAAGGCTCAACACTCCATCGCCGTCCACCAGAGCTTTCGGCCACTGTTTCAAAAACTCGCTCTGTCGGGTCTTGACAGGGTTCTGTTTAGCCCATCGCTCAACGATTCCAACCATTTCCTCAGGACGATTATAGAGAAGTTGTATACACGATGTGCCAACGCTGAGGCTCTCTCCGAGGGGACAATAACGACATGTCGTTCTAAATGCTTTGCACATGCGATTTCTCTCTTTTGCAAATTCAACTGCGTCCATTATTTACCCTCCATTTCTCGCCGCAGCGCCGCTCCCATCTTCACCATTTCTTCCAGCGTTGGGGCGTGTTCGCACACGAAACTGCTGCGGAAGAAACAGTTTGCGCACAAGCACCCTCCCATAAGCACCCAGCACCGATTACTCAACGCTCGGCAATCCTCCTTGAGGTTGGCGTTTTCTTCTTCCAGAGAGCCCACCTTTTCCGAATACTGCTTTTTCAGCTTGGACAGCTCCGCCTTAAGCCTTTTATTTTCCTCGGTGGCATCCGAGGACATTTTGTTGCGAAATTCATTTAAGTCCATTTGTTTTCCTTTCTCCGCAGCTGCAAAAGTCGTTCGGGAACACCACAGAACCTTTGCTGTCACATATCAAGCAGTAAGAACTGTAGCTACCTTCATAGCTGAATAGCTTCTTGCTGTATTTGCAGTCCTTGCAGCGGGTCACTTCCATGACATCAGCCGCAGGTACAGTACATATAGGGCAGGATTCTTTATCGCAGTGTTCATTGTGGCTATGGCAACGATTCTTGCAGTAATCTTCCTTGTCTATGCACTCAGTCATTGATTCTCCTCCATTCTGAACATCCGCCGTTATTCTTCCATACGCAGCGGTCACATTTGCCGTAGCACTTTTTATGTTCAGCCATTGTTATTGCCTCTCTGTGGAACGGACTATTTGGAAGTGGCAGCAGATGCGATTTACAGTGTACTCAACACCATATCGGAAATCCATGTCGGTTCCGGCTACATCGCCAGTGCGATAGTCCTCATAAATCTCTTCAAGGATTTTCCGCAGTTTCTTCTTTGTGATAAGTCCGAACATTTTTACCTCCTATTCGTCGCTCTTTTTCGCTCCGAGCGAACAAAAATCATTACATCTTGTAGTAACAGTTCCGAATCGTTCACACTTGCCGTAGTCTCGGTTGACCTGTGTATGTCTTTGCCAAAACTGGCAGTCTTTGCATCTAACCACTGGAACTGCGTCGGCAACTGGAAGATTCTGCAAAGCGTTCCACACTTCGTCAATACCAGCGTTATACCCATCCATCTCGGCATACGACATACCTTGGCCAGTGGCATTGTCATCTTCTGCATAAATTGGTTTTCGCAATGCGTCAACATCTTTAAGTTTCATTATGTATTCTTGTCCCTCCGCACTGAAGTTTACAAGCGTGTAAGTGAACGCAGCCGTGGCAGGTACACGCGAGGCAACCGGTAGAAACTCCTTTTCTATCTGGAGAATACTTCGGATTCCAAGGTGCACTGCATAAATCGCATTGGTCAACCGTGTCTGACCTTGGACACCGAGCAACCGAGAAATCCTCATCGGAAGCATCGCACCCCCCGTAAAGCAGGTCGCACGTACATCGCAAATCGTCAATACTCATGTCTCTTACATGGAAATGTTGGCACTTCTTATCCCAGCAGTCTTTCGGAAATCTATCGTTCATCAGTTGTATCCTCCCTTTCTCTCGGAAGCTTTATAATCGCTCCGTCGCGTATCTCATCGGGGCTGATGTTGTACGCTCCGAGGGTAAAGTATGTACTTTCGCCGTATATAATCGTCAGGGTAGCGGCCATGACCGTGCTTGGAACATCAAGTGTTATTTTCATTTTCCCTCCGTCACCACCCGTAAAAGAGTACGGTTTTGGTTTCCCAGTCTATGGACTTATATAGCCTGACCAACTCGAAAATTTGGTGTTCATACTGCCATGAGTCGCTTATATATTCATGCGTTTCATCAAGGTCAATAGCGCCGAGCCTCTCCCACCATTTAAGTCTTTCGTGGATAAAGTCGCGTATTTTATCTATGCTCTTGATGTCATCCCGCTCTATGAAAAAACCTCCCGGAAGAAATTGCTTTCCGCCGTCCACAAGTAAGTTTTTATACGCCTCTATGATTTTGCGCTTGTATATCTCGATAGCTTCAAGCACACCGGGCTTTCCAACGACATACGGATCATAGTCCGAAACGTCCTCCTGAACTTCTTTGTCTGTGAACAGCGGTTCGCCTTTGCTATAAATCCGATCTGCCGTATCGTCCCAATACAGTTTCCCGAACTCAAAGATTTCCTTTTTGCCAAGAAACTTGTTGTCGTTAAAAGAGAACCAGCCGTCCCCGCCTTCTACACCCTCTGATTTTGCATAGTTACAAAGCTCACTCATAGTCATGTTTCTGATCGCTTCGCACTTGCTTTTATCAACAAGATAAAAATAATGCCTATATCCCATTTTCGTTGTCCTTTCTAAACATCACTACCCGAACCACATCATCGATCTGCACTTCCGTGTCCTCAAAGGGGAACTGGCCGCAATGCGGGCAGGCAATAGTGTCATGCACTTCGTCGAGACCGAGCTCGCCGCCAACCCAAAGAGGCGTGGTATCAACTATCACAGCGCCGTTATCCATTTCCGTAAAGGAATGTTTTGCAATCGTGTTTCCACCATCAAAAGTCTCCATCACAAGCTCTATTGCAGTGAGCTCACGACCGCATTTTTCGCACTTCATTTTCGCTGCCCTCCGAATCCGCTCAACAAGTCCTCCAACGTGATTTCCTTCAAAAATTTGTCCGAATACGCCGAGCATGTGTTTTTAGGTTCGACCCACTGTGAGAACCTTGTACACCTGATTTTGTCGTCTATCTTTCTTCTGGGATTCGCGTACTCGCAGTATTGACACTGCACTTTATACGTCATTGCGTTCGCACATCCGGTCATCATTTGCTGCACCCGACCTTTTGCACCTTTGGCGGATTAGGCAGCGGCATCCAATGAGAGACGAATTTGTTGAGTGCCCAGCCTTTTGAGATTTGAATTTCACAATCCGAACCCGCCATATCCGGGAAATATGCCAGAACACGCTCATCCTCCTCTGGCAACCTGTCCTCGACACTTATCCATTCCGAGTCGGTGTCAGCAACTGGCGCAGCCTTTATACGACTAACAACCTTATTCGCACCGACAATTTCGGCGTTCGGTGTCTGGCCGCTGAACACCACATTTTCTTCTATGTCCTTGAGAAGAACATCACGATCAATGCTGTTACTCGTCATCTGCTATCCCTCCTCATTCGTCAAGCCCGATACTCACGAAAAGCCTCTTAGCTTCCTCGTCATACGCCTTATAATCCGGGTACTTGTCCAGAATGTCGGCGTACTTACACTGCTTCTGTCCGCCGCATGCTTTGCGGTCTTTGCAATATACGCAGCCGTATTTCTTCTGTGAGTCCGGATTAACACCTACATACCCCTCCGAACTGCCCAAGCCCTCGCGCGAGCCTTTTCGCTCTCTGGTACATCCGCAGTTTCTGACTCGCTCTGTGCGGATATCATAGCCGCGGCGCACGAAGGTTTTTCCGCATATCCGACAGCGGCAGTTGAAATACGCACCCAGAGACCCACCGGAACGCTTTTCGTTGTAACTCAGGACTTCTATGTCGTGGAATGTTTGTCCTGATATGTCGATGATTTTCATGATGTCTCCTCTATTGTCTCAAGCAATGCAATCAGCCCGAAGAATGACCGCGGATCAATCCCGGTCTTTTCTTTTGCCGCAGTCAAGTGAAATTCCACTGTGGAGTTGTTTAAGTTCAGTGCTCTGGCCGTGGCTGTGGCGTTCATATCGTTTTCAGCATAAGTGCAAATTACGCGCTTGCACTTCTCGGTTAATGGCCGTTGGCTTTTGTCCATTCGGCTTCCCTCCCCTCTGCATAATGCGAATATTTATTCATCCGGTAGAAATTCCGCGGGGCATATCATATTTGTCTCTATCAGGAACGCCAATTTGAACTGTGGTACGGTAAATATGCCCTCCTCTACGAGAACTTCTACGCCGTGTTTCAGCGCTTCCCCATCAATTACGGTTCCTTGCGGATAGCCAATAAACTGCGTGACAAAACGCTTTACCGCTTCAAATTGTTCGCTCGAAGCCCACACGGTTGTCCCTCACTTCCGACATGTCTACAACGCTCAACCTTGCTTGGCAATGGAAATTGTCAGAACCGTCCTGCCGGAATCTCCACTCTATGAAACGGCTAAGCTCCTTGGATGTAACGAGCTTTTCTATAAAGTCCCGCTTGATGACCTCCTTTATAGTGTCTTCGCCGAAGGTTTCCACCAGTTCGCGTGGATATATCGCTGAAACTGCAAACGTTTCAGGACGCAAATTGATCTGAACGACCTTAGGTGGAGGCAGTTGCTCGGTATACGCGCCCAGTTTGTGTATGATCCAACTCTTAAATTTGTTCATCGTTCATTCTCCCATCCATCACGAAAAGACTTTGCTGTGCCGTATACTCGTTGAAGCGCTCTTCTTGAAGCTTGAAATACGTTGGGTCTATTTCGCATCCTACAAAGTCAAGCTCTGCATCGTAGGCCGCGATGCGGCTGCTGCCGCTTCCAAGATGCGTATCAAGAATCCGGTCTCCGGGTTTCGCGTAGTTTTGGAAAAGCCACCGATAGAGCGCGACTGCCTTTTGTGTAGGGTGAATCCGCTTCTCGTTCAGCTTTTTGTTGCCCTGCATAATGGTGCCTTCTTCAATGCTCTTCCCTTGGAGCATCCCGTTCCACATAAAGCGGAATATCCTGACGCTGGTGAAGAGGTCTGTCGCGGCCAGCTCGCAGTCGGAAAAGCTGCTTGAAGAATTACACTTATCCCACACGATTCGTCCGGGCGCAAAGTGGTAATCAAAGTAATTGCATCCCCACACTATGTAATGCTTGGCGACACGCTGAAGCTCTACAAAATATTCCGTTCCAGGAATATCCCACTGTGGGGAGATGGGATAATCTCGATGGACACCAATTTTGCTGACTCGGCTGCCGTAATAGCCGCGCCTTTCCGGCCCTGAGAAATACGGCGGATCCACAACTGCGAGGTCGAACGCCTTGTCAGGCACTCTGTGCATATACTCCATGCAGTCGCAGTTGACTACTATGCTTTCGCTCATTTCATCACTCCCTTACACTTCATCTCCCCATGCGTCCCAGCCGGGGAATCGTTCTCTCGCAAATATCTCTATGCGCGGCTCATAGCTCACCAGCTCTATCATGCTACGCATTTCTTCGGGCTTGCGGCTGTGCACCGTTTTGGGTGCATAGAATCCCGTTTTTCCCTGACAGCGTTTACCTTCGGGATAAACTCTGTAAGGCAAGCGCCTTTTCGTCGTCGCAAATATGCAATGTTCAGTCAGACCTCTGTAATACTGTCCCAAGCCCTGCTGATTCTTCATCCACGTTACCGTTGTCACGTACTCGAATCCCCACGCCTTCACACATTCAATGGCGGCGGGTAGATAATTGTTTGTCGCCTAGCAGTATAAGTGGCACCCGTCAGTAGCTGCGAGTTGCATAACCGGGAGTGCCTTAATTTCGGCAACTGACATTAAACTGTAGTGCTTGTCTGCGCCGCGCTTGATTTTGCCGCCCCCCCGCTCCGGCCACGGCGGGTCTATGTAGATTGTGCGATACTTGCCGCTTGGAAAATCGCTCATACGCCCTCCTTGATTTTGAAAAATTGACAGCCGCGGCCTTTATCGCAGTCGTTGGCGCAGAACCGGCATGGATTCGCATCGAGCACCAACAGTTTGATGATCCTGCACAGCCGTTCTATCTCGCGCCTCTGGTTCTGAATAATCATGTCTTTAGGTGTCATATTTTGCCGTCCACCTTTCCAAAGCGTCACGATTCCATATCCGAGCTGCTTTTATCTTCCTCTTGTACCAAGGTCGTTGCGCTCCAGCTCCACAGACTGGACAGATGTACCTATAACGATTTTTGTGGAACTGCAACACAGGACTAACTTCTTTTCCACACTCACACACTAAGAAAATGATATTCATGTTCGCCTTCCTATTCATCGTCCGAGCACTTGTCAGGCGTCACAACTCGAATAATGCCCGCATTGGCAATCATTCTGCGGCAGATGGGGCAAGGCTCCGGGGCGGTAAGCTGCGTCCACAGCGGATGCACCGCTGTTTCGAGTTTTGTCCCCGGCGGACAGAAAGGAACGTACTCCAACTGCTCCCCGTACAGATACATCGTCGAGCCAAGCATTTCGCTTCTGGAAGCCGATATAATGGCGTTCTGCTCCGCATGGACACTATGGCAATCGGAGTAGTCCCCGCTGTTGCTGGGCTTGTCCAGACGCTTACAGGAGCCTATATCGCAGCAATTAGTCTCACCGCGCGGCGCACCGTTGTAGCCCGTGGCGATTATCTCGTCGTTCTTCACGATGACTGCGCCATACCGGCGCTTGAGGCAGGTGCTTCTCTGCGATACGGCTTGAGCTATTTCAAGGTAGTAGGCATCTTTTGAGATTCGTTTCATTCTGCATCCTCCACGTAACACCAGCTTTGCGGGGCACGCGTCAAATAGCGCTCCTTATTGACATACCACGTATACGGCTGAACTTTTTCAAGGACAAGCGGCTTGACAAATGAGGTCAGTTCTCGCGGTGAATCATAAAATTTTAGATTGGAAATGCGCCAGCCGTACATCGGTGACTGCACTGCATACGCCGCCGCATCACACGCGCTCATGCAAGCCGCTTTGTAAAACTTTTCATCGTGGCCGAACGTGTGATCTTCAATAATCTGATTGCAAAGAAATTCCCCTATGACTTTGCCGCTCCCACATTTATCAAATGCGTTATGACTGTGATCGTCCACATAGGAATATCGTGGCCCAGTCCAAAACTGTTTCTTCGCGTCCTTCGTGCAGTAAATGTAAACCTTAAACGGCGTTTCCAGCTTCGGACGCGTTTTCCGCACTTCAATAGTTTTTTCTCCGTTAACGATTTTTTCACACCACTTCGGGCGTATGCTGATTAAGACTGCTTTCATGTTGCGCTGTCCTCCGTTTTGGGGTACAAATCCTCCAAATCCCCGGCAAGCCTGTGGTACTCGCGGTTCTCCTCCATCTCAGCGTTGAGCCTATTCTTCAAGTCCTCAATTCGGGTCTGCTGTTCAAGGAGCGTTGTCACGCACGCGTCGATATATTCCGCAGCAGCAAGATAGCCGCACTTGCCTATCGCTCTTCCATCCTTGCCATCTCTCAACGCGTCCTCTTTAAGGTCAGCAAGGAACCTCACCAGAGTTGCTATGCGATTTGGTGCATAATTACTCACTTTGCTTATCCCCCTCCTCAAAATTGTCTTTCAAATATCTGTTTCGTCTGCAACAGGAGCATTTCTGGTGCTTTTGCTTATTCTTGCAAGTACCGCAACCGCCGATAGTAATACTGTCTGCGAGAAGCGGATTGTTCGCTATGAAATTCGCTTCCAGTAGCTGAATTGTGTTCAGAAGAGTGCTGTCCATATACGGACTGTCATTCGTCTTTCGGTTAATGCGGCACTTACCTAAAAAATCCATCAAGTGGTCAAAATTGATATACCTGACTGCGTTGCCGCACCACTTCACACGTTCGTTCTCTTGCCTTGTCATTAGCGCACCACGGGTCCTCTCAAAAATTCATCTAAGTCACCGGATATACCGGCATCTTCGTCTCCAAAATGTCTCTTTACGACGGCAATCGGAAACTGCTCAATTTCACTCGACCAACGGCAGTTTTCCGCGCCGTGGATTTCAGCCCAGCACAGCGGAAAACCGCCTATACCGTCGAACAGTGAACCAAGCGTTGCGCCCTCCGGCAGATACTCGCTTATACGGCGCAGTAGCCATTTCCAAAACGGGAGGGCGATGCTGTTGCCGAGGGCTTTATATTTCGGCGCATCCGCTTCTTTGTGTACGCGCCCTTTCTCGTCTGTCCACTCTCCGATATCAACCCATCCGTCCGGGAAGCCTTGAAGTCTGGTACATTCAAGCGGCGTTAATCTGCGCACCACATTTGACTGGCGGCATACATTGTTGAGATTGAGGCTTGACCCGCCAGATTCTTTAGCTTGAAGCGTACCGTTAACATCGCCGTTCTCAGTGAAATTTCTGCAATCCACAGCAGCGGAAAGAACATAAGTCGTTGAATCCTCGCGAAACGAGTCCTGTCCTGAGGCGCGTAAGGTGTGCGCTACAAGCATATCGTTGTATGCGTCTTGCCCGTTATAGCTTCCAGCGTGCGCTCCCGGTGAGAGTGTCCCAGTCACCTGTTGATATGTAAGCGGCACTTGGTTTCCGCCTGTCCCCATCCTTGCTTGTAGACTCGGTACAACCTCGCCGCACTCTCTTATAACATCATTCGCGTGGCTCATATCTAATATTGCGGGGATCTGATTAGTGCCGCTCGAAACCGCAGACAATGTAGGCGAAACCTCTTCTTCGTAGCCTATGCTACCCGCTTTGGCACCCTGTCCGGACTTGAACGCCGCAACTATATGCTTGTCCGCCGAGGTGATGGTCGGCGCAGGATCGCCGTCCTTGCCGATTCCAAGACCGTTCCCGCTACCGTCGTTTTTGCGGGTATCTCCTCCGCCTTTGAATCGCGTCGCTTTGTCATTTATGGGGATGACTACCGGCTGATTGTTCCCTGACATTCCTGCCGCCGCGGTGAGCGTCGGCTCTTTATCGTCTGCCCTTATTTCAGCGCCGCCCTGTTGAGTAGCCATACAAAAGAGCGTTTGGTCATTGCCTGTCCCGAGCGTGCCGCTCTTTTCGGTCTGAACTAACGCGCCCTTTCCACCTCCGTCACATCCCCCCCGGATGCGGACTGTATAAGAAGTGCCTGCTTCAACTGTTCCGGCAGGTCTTTCCCTCTGCGTTCCGCTCTCCGTAGGATTCCCTGACATGCTGCACGGCTCAAATAATATTTCGTGGGCGGTGCTTCCTCCAAAATCTGCGACAACCGAGATTCTACGGCGGCGTTGGGGCACTCCCCACCATTGCGCATCGTGGACTCTATAAGCCACGCTCCATCGTCCTCCCACATCGCGGTAGCCCCCCCATGTAGGCCACCCATGTTCGGGCACTTGAATATGGGGTGCTTCCGGTTCTGCGATTTTGATGATTTCTTCGAGGACTGCCGCAAAGTCGTTTCCTCCGTTGCTTGACAGGGCACCGGGCACGTTCTCCCACACCATGTATCTTGGTCGAATAAGTTCACCTGTCCGTCCAGCACTTCGTTCACGCGCTCTCATCTCCTTTACAATACGTATCTGTTCCATGAACAAGCCGGAACGTTCCCCGGCCAGTCCCGCGCGTTTCCCCGCAATTGACAGATCCTGTCTAACACGGTGAGCCGCCAGTAATAACCCAAACCGGCTCTATTTCAGCGCCGTTTATCTTTGTTATATCTCCTAAATGTCTCACCCAAAACCACCTCCTTCATACCAGCGCAAGTGTGTCTGGCTCTTTGGTGCTGGGATGGTAGCACCCGTGTCAAGCGCAAATGAACCAGATAGTGCGGGAATACGGTGCCGTTTTGTACAAGTATCACAAATTTTCAAGCTTAATAAGCGCAGAAAAGCAGCCCTTTCAAAATGAAAAGGCTGCTTTTTTCGTATACTTATACAAATTTTGATATTTGGGAACTTGCCAAACTCAAAAACGCGCTTGACATGCCGTGTATCATCCTTGCACCGAAGAAGAAAGGGGCGGATGCCTATGCAGGAGACCGAGCTTAAAGCCGCGGCAGTCGGCATACTCACATATCTTGCAATAGTGAATGAGGAGACCACGCGGCACAGCGGAGAGGAGGCGGAAATTATGGAGTTTGATGCGCCATACAATCCAGCCGCGTTCAAACTGGCGATGCGGTATCTCGCGCGGATGGACATGGAAGAAACGGAGGTGAGGTTCATTGGACATTGACAGTGTTGTTGCGATTATGAAAGGAATCGGAATCATGATATTAGCGATTGCGTGCTGTGTGTACGCGATACGCCTCCTTTTCAAAATATGCGACTGGAACGAATATATTGAGGCCAAGGCGAACAGCAAGTACATTCAGTGCTCCACGAAAATGCTTGAGATAATGTTGAACACTCTTCAATACAAAATATATCCAATAACAACAACGTATATAGACTTGTCCGGCTTCGAGAAAAAGGAATGTTACGGTATAGAATGGATTCGGCAAGACTCCTATGGTAGGGAAAGCTCCATTCTCATATATGGCCGAACTCGGCAAGAACAAGAGGAGATGAACTCCATCGTTATAAAAGCCTTGCAGAAGAAGCGAACCGCGGATGTGAACAAGAAAGTGCTCGCCAACGATGCAACTATTGAAGCGGCAAATCGAATTAAAGACGACATCCAACGTATCATCAACGAAAATCTCCGCGCCGCGCAGGAGGCCGCGCTGAAAAATCAAGAGATTATAGACCGCCTATCGGGAACAAACTCTTCCCGTGGAGGCTCACCATGAACAGCCGGGACGATGCCGAGCGGCTTTACCTTGAGAATGAAAAACTCATTTATGGCGCTTTGCAGCAATATTTCCCTGCACTCGCGTTTGATGAGGACATTCAGCAGATCGCGGGTATCGGTCTTTGGAAAGCGTGTTTGAACTACGATGAGGATAAGTCGTGCTTCTCAACTGCCGCGTATAAATTCATCAAGACCGAAGTGCTGCAGGAACTGCGAAAAAGGCGACGCCGAGGCAAAATCGCAACAATACCTTTCACTGCATTGGTGTGCGATTTGACCACCGAGGGCAGAGAAGAGCTGGATATCCTTGCCATTAGTCCGAGTCTTGATGACATCGACTGGTGCGACGCAGAAACGTTTTGGGCATCATTGACCGAACGCCAGCAGTTCATCGTCAAGGCGCGTATATCTGGGCTGATTGATGAGGAAATCGCCGCCGCACTGGGTTTGTCTCGCACATTGATTATCCATGAAAAGAAAAACATTCGGCGAAAAGCCGAGGAAACATTGTGAATGGAGGAGAAAAATGAGTAAACCAATTTATGTTCCAAAAGGAAAAGCCAAAGAATATGGCGACTATGCGATCAATATTTACACAGGATGTCCACATCGTTGCTTTTACTGTTTTGCCCCGAAGGTGCTCCATCGCGACAGAGAGACTTTTCACGCAAATGTCAAGCCGCGAGAGAACATAGTTGAGGATGTCCGAAAGCAGGTTGAACGTGAGCACATTACCGGACAACTCATTCATCTATGCTTTACCTGTGATCCATATCCCACAGGCTACGATTCGACACCGACACGTGAGATTATCAAGATTCTGAAAGAAAGTGGTAATCACGTACAGATCCTCACTAAAGGTGACGGGTCAAGGGACTTCGACCTGCTTGATGAAGGAGATTGGTACGGCATTACTTACGATGGCACACCGCACGGTTTTTATACTCTTTCGGACATGATAGCAGACCTTGCCTCTGCAAGAATAGCAACCGGCTGTAATACGTGGGTATCGTGCGAGCCGGTCTTAGATGCCGGTGCCGTTTTGAAGTTCATCGAAGAGTACCACACCATAATTGATAAAGTCAAAATAGGGAAACTCAATTACTACCCATCCAATATAGACTGGGCAGTTTTCGGCAGAGACGTCGAAGCTTTATGCAAGAGTCTCGGCCTTGACTACTACATAAAAGAGAGCCTACGCGCGGAAATGGAGGGAAAAAAGTAATGATATTATTTGACTACAGTCCCGAAAGAGATGGCGCTCCGCCCTGCTCTTGGCTGAGACGATCGATTTATAAGGACATTCTTTTCAGGAAGTATATACTTCCTCAAGAGCAGGAACGGCAACTCACATACCACGACTGGTTAAATTATAGCCCGGAAAAGTGGGCTCTGCTTAACGACAGAATAAATAACTCTGAGAATCAGGCAGATCAGTGTATATGGGTGCTTTCTCACATTAACTCTTTTAGCGCCGCCGACAAGGACGTTATTGTGCGTTGCTTGCGTTCTTTTGCCTATGACAATCTTAGCTTTTATCGTAATGTGCATCCCGAACTCTACGAGCATCTTGAGAGTAGTGCCGACGAAATCCGCGATCTCCCCCTCCATGCCAATGTGCAATCCATCTATCTCCATGTAGACTCATTATGTTTTGCCGCCGCTTCGTTTGATTAAGGAGTGAAGAAATGAGTTATACAAGTCTTTGGGTAATAGACAAGAATTGGAGCGGCGCAGAACACTGCAAATATCCCAACTCATGGCTGATGCCGCCCGTTGTTTGGGATGTTCTCATGCAGAAATATATTGGCACCAACGAACGCAACGGGGTTGATTCCTATCTTGTATGGGTATGCGCCTGTTCCGACAAAGTACGCAACGAGCGCTGGGCGCTTCTCAACGGCAGGATCAACAACACTGAGAATCAGACCGACAGAATAATGTGGGAGCTTGCGGGTCTCAGCGTTTTCAGCTCCAAGGATAAAGAGTTTGTGGCAAGCTGTATAGATGATTTCGTGAGAGAGAATCAAATTATCAATATTCAACTGCAAACGCCGCCGGTCATCCAGCGCTTTTTCGCAATCGCGAACGATATTCGGAGTCTCCCTCGGCACGTCAAATACTTCGTTATTCACCCCAATAGCGTTGATGATTCCGTTGAGTGGTGGTTTCACCATAAACGCCTGTGCTCATGGGACAAGTTCGTCTGCGAGTTCACTCTGATAGAGGACAATAAGGTCGTTGGCTTTTCGACAAATCTCGAAATGTGTAAAGGAGACACCTGATGGAACGATTAACTTTTGACGGCAACTTCTGCGATATCGCACAATGCCGAGCGATACCGTGCCCCTGCAACAATTCCTGCACCCAAAAACAGGTGTGGGAACGTCTTAAAATGTATGAGGATAAAAGTCCATATACAGTAGAGATTCCTATGCGGCTTCCCGAATTGCTTAAAGCGCCCAACCACCTTGTGTACATCGCAGGCTCACTCGATAAACGTGTATACACAGCAACCCTTGAAAGTGCGTACCTTGACCGATATTGTCGCTTGTACATAAAGATTCGCTGGGCAGAGTCGGAGGATGAAAAAGTAAACATCAGTTCTATTCGCGCTGACGCTTTCTGCCGCATCGCATTTTCCACAAAAGAAGAAGCTGAAAATGAGCTCAGAAAGGAGGCGGACGAGGATGCTTAACAAAATGATTGATAAGGCACTGGAAAAGCGTGGCTTTATCCCGATTCGCGAAACAGACCGTTGTGCAGAATACGAGTATCACAACAAGCAGAAGGGGTTTCGCCAGACTATCTCCATCTTCCGCAGTTCGTATGGCACACCATCGGTTCAGAGTTACCAGATTGTAGAAGAGTTCTTCAGAGACAACGTTTGCGTCCATGCCATCTGTAGTATTCCGGTTTATATCCTTCCCCTGCTCTGGCTTAAAGCCAAAGTGCTCGCTCACAAGTATGGGTGGGAGAACTGGAATTGGGTAGGCCCTTCGGACAAAACAAAAAAAGAATTAAAGCGAATAAGGAGAGAAAGGAAGCACAACAGATGACTAAATCAAATCGCGCCGCACTTATATGCGGCTTGGCAGAAAGTCTGAAAGAGAGCGTTTCAGATTACGAGGATGCAGAAACGAGGGCTAATTGGAAACCCATGGGCGGACAAGCCGTGACATTAGAGAACTCCTGCACTTCTATCGTCCGCAAGTGCATGACACTCCGAGCTGAATTGAATGTGCTCATTCACGAGATGAAAGGCTGAAAAAGATGAATCACGGAATTGGGAACGTAGTGAGGGTTAACGACTTGATGTACAAAGGGTGTGAGCCTCATTGGAAATGCGTAAAATGCGGGGACTGTGCACCATTCCACTGCTTTTCAAAGAAAGAGTTCGCCGAACTCAAGTGCAAGCATAGGGTGAGCCTATTTATTCAATCGACAGGAGGGTAACCATTATGGATGAATTAAAACGGTGCCCGTTCTGCGGTGGAGACGCAAAAGTGCACTTTTATTCAGAGTTGGGCGGTAGATTCGCGGTTATGTGTGAAAGCGAGTTTTCGGTATGCAACGTTAAGCCTCGTACCAGCTGGTTCCGAGCAAAGAAAACCGCTATCGAAGTATGGAACGGGAGGGCATCAGATGCAGACGACTGAGCTTGACATTATCATTCCCATTTACAATCGCGGGGAAGCCATAATCCCCACGCTTCAAAGTCTGTTGTTGCAGACCAAAGACGATTTTTTCGTCACATTCGTACTTGATGGAGCAGATGACGTAGTGAGAGAGGCTATCGGCCGTCATTACGTCGATCGTCCGTATAATATCTATCTCATGCCACATAGAGGCGTTGGGGCGACGAGGAATACCGGACTGATAGCTTCGGATTCGCCTTACGTCATGTTCCTCGACTCCGACGATCTTCTTCTCCCAAACGCCACAGGAACGATTCTGAACGCCATCAATCACGGTTTTGACATGATGGTAGGCAAGACCATGCGCGAAGCCGAGAACGGCAATTTTGAGGTTGTAGGCGGCGCACAGACGACGTGGATTCATGGGCGCGTATATTCGCGGGAGTTTCTGCGGAAGTACGGCATTGTTTTTCCTAATCTTCCTATGTGTGAGGATTTGGCATTCAACATGATTTGCGCTGAGTTTGCCCAGCGCGTCCCTGAGACGCAATGGCCGATACATATCCAAAGGTATACCCCCGGCTCCCTGTCGCATGCAGAAGGCTCCCTGCGGTGTCAAGCGGAGACATATATTGAAGCTTGCATGTTCTACGTTGAAAGTGCAGCCAGATTCAGGCCGCTGGACAAGCTTATGATACTCCCCGCCGCGCTGGCCGCTTGCTATTACTATCTCGACTCTGTGGAGCGAGAATTTCCGGGCGATGCCGAGCTATATCACAAAATGTGCAAGCAGTTTTCAGACTTGATAGACATCAGCGATTTTTACCAACTCAACTCAATACCCGAATGGCAAAGCCGCTTTGCGATGGCTTTGGCCACACCGGCGAGACCGTTCAAGAAAACCTATATCCCAGCGCTGACATTTGAGCAGCGAATAACAAATGCGAAATTGGAGGCTTTGAAATGAAAATCACAAAAGAAATCGTATACGCTCTTGAACACGAAAGAATAGAGAGCATACTCAGCAGACTGTATGTCGATTGCAACCAAAAGGAAAAAGAAGCTGCATTCGACATGATTTGCGGCACACATACCATGGCCATGTCAGTTCTAAAAGCAATCGAGTCGGAGGAAAAGCAGAATGATACAAATCAAATTATTTGAAAACGAGGAGTTTGGCGTCAAAGTCTAAACAAAAGCTTCGCCCGAAGTCTTGCCACAAATATAATCCTTGTGTATTATAAGAGTGTCATATACGTGGGTGATGTTCAACTCCATATAATGTTACCTCCTTCTCAAACGAAAGCACCGCTTTGACCGGCGGTGCTTTTGTTATTTTTGAACTTCTCGAAAAAGTTACCGATTCAAAAGTGTGGACATGTCCACACTTGATGCAGTAAAATGCAGTTTTTTGCTTAGTGGAACTGGAAATTGCATTTTTAAAAAGTTAAGAAAAAAGCCTCAAAACCTTAGTTTTTTCAAGGTTTTGAGGCTTTTTCTTTGGAGCTGGTAATGTGACTCGAACACACGACCTGCTGATTACGAAGCAGTGTTCTATGAATCTATAACCGCCTCGCGCCAATGGTTTCCCAAACTGGAAATTATTTTGTCCACGTTTTTGTCCACATCTGGACTTTTTTTGTTTTTGCGAAATGCGTCAATAAGTTCAGAATCTGAGAGAAGATCATCCTCGTCGACGTCGGTATAAATGTTGGCTGTAAGCGCCATATCTGAATGTCCCATGTACCGTTGGGCATCCCTAAGTTTGACCCCGGCTTTCTTCAAATCGGTGCAGTAGGTATGTCTTAGATCGTAAAGCACAAGGTCATCGGCTATGCGATGTCCATTTCTCGGCTGCGTTGGGTTGTCCGGATCCGGGTACATTGGTGTGCCGTCAGGCAGCAGATCGGACGGATCATATATATGTCCCTTTGCAGTATACTCCGCTCCGAGAGCAATGTCCATATCACGTTTAAGATTTTCCCACCACCTGCGTATACAGGTTTCTGTGACCATCGTTTTTCCGTCTCGCTGGGTAAACAGAAAATCTGTGGAAGATTTCTCTGCAACGGCCTTTTTCAGCTCATCGGCCAAATCGAGCGGGATGGGTATTTGCCGAAGTCCTGCATGAGATTTTGGGCCTCCACCGAGGGCTTTTGTTCCCGACTCAACACTGTCGCGAACGGTAAGCACCCTTTTAGTTAAATCGAGGTCAGCAACTGTCAGAGCAGAACATTCGTTGGGGCGCACACCGGTTCCGATAAGAAACTTTGCCCAGAGTCCGTGCTTGTTGCGTTCTACCACGATGTCAAACGCTTCTCTCTCTGCGGCTGTAAGCGCCCTCCTGCGCCCTTTTTCAGCGGCGGGCAATTCCAGTTTCAAAGACGGGTCAAAGATAATCACGCGCGAGGCTACGGCCTGTGAGAACATTGCTTTAATGACTATGCGCAGCTTTGAAACATGAGAAAAGGATTTTGTGGCTTCCCGGTTCAGTATATTTCGCAGGTGCGTGTCTGTTACCGCCTCAAGCTTTTTTCTGCCTATTGCGGGTATGATAATGTTATTTATCATCCGCTCATACATACTGTACGATTTCTCGGTCATAGTATTGCGGCGTTTGGCCGTGCCCGGTTTACGCACTTTCGGCTTAACGTATGTGTCAAGCCAAGTCTGTGCCCAGTCCGCAACTGTGGGATTAACGAGCGCCTTTTCCTTATTCTCAAGTTCGGCAAGTTTAAGAGCGATTTTTTCCTTGCAGTCAGCCTCATCTTTACCCTTGACGTAGTAGCGCTGCCCCATATATGTAAAACTTGCCGACTTCCGCGCAGGAGATTTTGTCATTTCCTCTCTCCCCTTTTAATCACTACCCCCCCCCTGCGCCATGCTCTTATCTCGCGCAAGGCTATCCAAGCGATCGCACCAATCCCGATAATAAAAACAAGAAGGAGCACAGCCGCATATATACTGAGCTGACCAAAGAGGATAAGCCCCTTGTCGCCCAGATGGAAGTCCATAACAAGGTAGTACCCAAGCGAGACTTCGAGTATTCCCGCCAGAAAAAGCAAAATATAGATAATTGGTTTTCTGGCCGCAAGTTCCTTAGTCACACGCGCATTTTCTCTCACCAGACCGTCGTTAATGGCGTTCAGACGGTTTACCTCGCCTTGAAGCCGAACATTTTCCAGCTCCAGCTTGTGAACTCGGTCGCACTGATTGGATAGTTGCTCGGTGCCGTTGGCAAGTCTCTCGTTCTCCGCGGTCAGTTCGCGGATTCGCTGCAGGAGCACCTCTCGCTCGTAAGCTGGCTGCAAACCAAACACTTCGTCCGCGGACAGCCCAAGCGTGTCGATCAACGCTATCGCGTCCGATACCTTCGGGTTATCCTGAGTGTCTGCGCTTATTTTGCAGACAGTCGAATAGGATACGCCCGACAGGTCAGACAACGCCTGATTTGTCAACCCCTTTTCCGTGCGAGCTTTTTTGATTTTCTCCGTAAAATCCTCAAAAAACTGCTGCAATCGCTGGTATGATGTCACAATTCTCCCCTCCAGACAAATTTTCTCCAAGAGAAAGAACTCCTGCTTCGACTCTTTTCGACTGACTTCTCCAAATCGAACAGGTATTCTCTTTTTAGGAGATGGACTTTGAAGATTACATCTGCTACCATTGAAAGCGTAGCAGATACCGGTGCAATGTTCTATCTGCTGCAAGCTCCGGCGGAGGCGGCGACCAATGCCGGAGCGTTTTTCAAAATAACGTCAGTTCTTTAAGAAGTGATTTTTCTATATCGAGTATATCCGCATACGGCTTCAACCTTCCGTTGCGCACGAGTGTCAGGTAACGAGACAATTTGCTTTGAATAGCCTTAATGTCTTTCTCATCTTCCACCACAAACGGCGAACCATTCACCGTAAAAGGCCGCAATAAGTATTTTTCTATAACAGGTATCGCGTCTCCGATAAGGAAAGCACTATCTTTTCCTTTTACCCTCGCAATGTAATGGAAGATGCACTTCCCTTTCCCGTGCTTTTTCTCGTCGGCTGCGATAGACAACCTATATTTTTCAACTTTAGAACTTAATGGCACAAGCCATATTATTCCGTTTGCTCCCTCTATTGCCAAGTAATATGGGCGGTTTTCGTACTTGTTGCTCATCATTTCGGACTGCCCGTATTTTTCAAAATAGTCATCCGATAGTATGTAAAGTCCGTGTGTTTTTATCATGCTGATTCTCCCAAAACGCAAAACCGCCCTCCGCAATGAAGCAGAGGGCAGCTTTTCAAGCCGACAATTTATAAGTCCCCGATCGGCAGGGGGCAATTATAAGCAGGTCGCATATTTGTTAGTCGCCTGACGACAGGCGGCAGTCAGATGGCACAAGACGTGGAACAAAAGTTCTTTGTCATGGCAAGCAGTCACCCGCTTGCAAGATCATTATACCACATCCTATGCAAAAGTAAACAGAAAAGTCCCTCTGTATTTAATTTTGTGGATTCTGCTGGATGGAATATCTGCGATACGGACATTCGCCCCACGGGCGTTCTTGAAAAATACTTAAAGTTCTTGAATTATTATGTTTTGCTATTGCTGATTATTTGATTAAGCATTAAAATACATACGCAATAAATAAAATGACGGGAGGTAAGGTATTGGTTGATTATGGGCAAGACGAGTTTGAGGAAGAAGTCCTCATGTTGTTTCGCAAGGTCGAGCCAGAACGCCGAGAAGAATTTATTTCTCTGCTGCGAAAGTGCGCAGCATCTGAAGAACAGACTCCCGCTGCTCTGGCTCAATCTTTTTCAATAGCTCTTTAACTTCATCAGTCTGGCGCAAAAGCTCATCGCTTTCAATAGCGGTGGGCTTTTTTATTTTGTCTAAAAACTCCTCTACTTCCACGCGGCAGTCGAGAACATCGGCGATGGCATAAATATCATCCATTGATACTCTCGGCATACTGCCCGCCCTTAGGCTCTCAATAATGTTGTCTTTATTTGAAACCTTGGCCTCTTCCTGAGCAACTTCATAAGAAATTTGAGAATCATCACATGCACGAGAAAAAATGCCGAATAATTCCTCTTGCTCCTCTTCCGCAGGCATAACAATTCCTAAGATTTCGTCTACGCTCACACCGAAGTAAGTAGCAAGTTTCCCCGCAGTAGTGCTATCAGGCAACTGTGATGGCTTGTCCCAACGTTTCCATTTCGTTGTAACGCTGTTGCTTAGTCCCACGTCTGCGGCAGCGCGGGACGGACTTACACCCTTGGCGCGGCATAAAGCTACATATCTGTCAAAAAACACAATTATCGCCCCTTGTTTTTGTGCATAACAACAATTCTAACTGAAAGACGATGACGGTTATTGACTTTCTAACTGCAAGACGATATAATATGCCCGTAATCTACTTTGAGTTAGAGAATATGCGAGTGTTTATATTTATGGTCAACTATAAATTACCACATTTTCTAACTCTGGTCAAGTAGGAATATTGGAAAGAGAGGTGGCATTTTGAAAGAAGCATGGACAGGTCAGGTTGTAGGCGACATGCACGTTTACGAGATAACTTTCAACGACATCGCGTCAAAGACTGGCTATAACCCGAAATACATATGCGCTTTGCTGAATGGTTCATATAAAGCCGACAAGGCAAGGAAGAAAATCGAAGCAGCAATGTATCAGCTTATTGCTGAAAAGGAGAGAAACGCATGAACGAATTGCAGGTATTCAAGAACGAAAAGTTCGGCACAGTCCGAACCATCACAGAGAACGGCAGGACGCTCTTCTGCGGGACTGACGTGGCAAGAGCTTTAGGCTACACAAATCCGCAGAAAGCGATACGCGACCACTGTAAGGGGGGAACGAAACGTTCAGGGGTCTCCCACACCACAAATCAGCATGGGGTAACGACGGAGCAGCTCACGGAAATGACGTTTATTCCCGAAGGCGACATTTACCGGCTGGCGGCACGTTCCAAACTCCCTGGCGCAGACGAGTTCGAGCGCTGGATATTCGACGAGGTTCTTGTCTCGGTGAACCACACAGGCGGATATCTCGGCAACACCGAAAATATGAGCGACTTTGAGCTTGTTTCCCGCGCACTGCTCATCGTGCAGAAGCAGTTGGAGCAGAGCGACGAGACCATCCGCAAAATCGCGCCCGACGCAGAGTACGCGCAGAACTGTCTGCTTGCCGAAAACGGCATTGTGACAAGCTCGATAGCGAAGGACTACGGCATGAGCGCCGACAGTTTTAACAAACTGCTCAAGGGTCTCAAAATCCAGTACAAGCGCGGCGGTCAGTGGCTGCTTTACGCGCCGTATCAGGCAGAGGGCTACATGGTGAGCAAGACCACGCCGATAACCCACAGCGACGGCAGAGTTGAGCTGAAAGTGACCTCACTGTGGACGGCGGAGGGGCGGAAGTTCCTGTACGACTTCCTCAAGGAGCGCGGCATCCTCCCGCTGAACGAGCGAGGCAGGGCTTGAACATGACCGACGTAGAGTATAACGCCGAAATACGTCGACTTTCAGAGCGGTATGGTGTGCATGAATTTATACCGAGATACCTCGCATTAAAGCAAACGAAGGCTTTCCCAAACTCCACAAACAAAAACAAGCTTCTCTACGCGAGAATGCAGATGGCTCGAGCGTTCCCTGAAAAAGGCATTGACGTATTCACTTTGCAAGAGCTTTCCAACCTTTCGGACGTGCCCTCCGAGGATATAGTCAAAGTCCTTATAAAGTATGGCATTGAGCCCTCACACATCATTATCGGAATTGAGTTTCCGCCGCTGCAAGAAGAACAAGAGGACATAGGTCAAAATCTACTCTGAGGAGTGAATGTTAAATGGACAGCATCGCATCGGTTTTCATTCTCGTTGTCTTGGTTACGTGGGGCGTGATCGCCCTACTGAATCGAATAGTTGTCGAGGAAGAAAGACGCCATCACGACAGCGAGCGTGCATGGCAGGAAGCGGGGTACTGAATATGGCTTTCCGTATGCCGCCGTGCAAGGACGCGCACGGCAATGAATGTCCGGAACGTTCACTCGACTGTCAGGGTACATGCAAACGCATGAAGGAGTACCAAGAGTTCCTTAATGAGCATGACCGCGCTGCACGTCAGAAAGAGCGGCTGCTGTCTAAATATCAATTTGAGATGTCTGAAAGCGTAAGGCGATACGGCGGATGCCGCACACCGAGGCAGATTTGCAAGGACATCAGGAAACGCGAGGAAAGGAGGCTGCGCAATGCCAAGGTCAAAGTTGATGCGGGATCCCGCTGAAGATGTAATTGCCGAAGAGATACGCAAGAACTACGGCGGAATGATGAATCTGGCTACGGTTCAAAGCTTTCTCGGCGTCAAGGATTGCAGGACTGCCCGACGTTTCCTTGATGGTGTGACAAGCTATTCCATAAATGGCCGAAGCATGTGGATGGCCTCTGACGTTGCTCACAGGCTGGTGGAGGTAAGAAACTTATGATGATCGTCGCCACTATCCCCCAAGGCAGCTACGTAAAAATTGCCGCAAGCGCCGTAATGCCGTGGAAATCCATCGACGCAATCGCCACTGTCACGACGCGCCTGACGGAGCCTCAAGAGGTCATAGACCGCTGCCTTAACTGCACCTGCCCAGAGTGCTGGAACTGCATTGCATCCCGCAGCAAGCGCGCAAAAGCGAGAAAGGAGGTTCAGTAATGGGTGCGTGTCATCAATGCAAATGCTTCTACTGCGAAAATCTCTGCACCAAGAAGTGCCCTATCGGGCGCGTGTGTTCCACCTGCTATAAGGGAATGAACAGTCAAAGCTTCAAGATCACGCACTGCGACAAGCAGGTTTCTTGCGACCATACATACACCGTCACAACCGCCCCGCAAAGACCCAAACGCAATCGTAAACCCTTGATCCGCAAAGATAAGCGGACAAGCAATAAGAAAAAATAGGAGGATAAAAATGGGATATTACAGTGGAATCATCGAACACGACACCGGTATGCACGCCGATGCCGATCAGCAGGTCGCCGGACAGTCCATGATGAGGGTGGAGATTACCCTTGCAGAGTACCGTAACCTCGTCGAGAAAAATGCCATCGCGTCACATAAGCTTGATCTCGCAAATGACCGTATCACCGAGCTGAAGCAGAAGCTTTACGATGCTCTGAAAGTCCTGGACGCGGACAACAAGCTGACCGCCATGCAGAAAGAAGAATTTCAGAAGCTTCTCAGCGACTATCAAGTCAAAAAGTAATTTAGGAGGAAAATCACGCTATGAACGAATCTCTCATGTCTCGCTCCCCTGCTACTCAGATGAGCGTCTATCAGGAAAGCAAGGAGCTTTCCGAAATCAAGGGTAAGATGTACCTTGCCCGTCAATTCCCCCGCGATCCTGAAATGTCCATGCAGAATGTTCTCCGCGAGTGCCAGAGAAAAGACCTTGCGGAAGCGGCGCAGTACGAGTTCCCGCGCGGTGACAGCGTTGTCAGAGGTCCCTCTATCCGCCTGGTGGAAGTTCTCGCACGCCACTGGGGCAACATCATGTCCGGTATCACCGAGGTGGATGTACAGGACGACACGACGACCATAAAGTGCTTTGCATGGGATTTGGAGACAAACGCTTCCGACGAAAAGACCTTCTCCGTTAAGCATGAGCGCTCGACCAAGAAAGGCAGCTACCGTCTGACCGACGAGCGCGACATCTATGAAATGGTCGCCAACAAGGGTGCAAGGCGTAAGAGAGCCTGTCTGCTGGCCGTGATGCCCGGATGGTACGTGGATGCGGCGCTTGAAGAGTGCGACAAGACGCTTTCCGACTCGCTGACCAAGAGCGGAGAGAGTCTGGAGGAGATCATCGAAAAGACCGTGAACGCCTTTGCGGGCTTCGGCATCACGCCGGAGCAGATAAGCGCCAAACTCAACAAGGACATCGACAAACTCAGCAATAACGATATCGTCAAACTTCGCCATCTGTATTCCGCCATCAAGGACGGCTTTGTAAAGGCCACAGACGCCTTTGGAATCGCTTCTGCTTCCGACGCTGCTCTTCCCTCTACTGACGAGGAGAACGCGCTGGAAGCCCTCAATAAGAAGCTTGCGAAGAGCAGGGAGAAGAACAGTGGAACTGACGCGTGATAATTATTACACGCCTGAGGTCGATTGGGAGTACATGTCGTGCTCCCAATATCAGGCATGGAATGAGTGCGAGGCGCGGGAACTGGCTATCCTGCAGGGGCGTTGGCAGCCTGAGGAGAAAGAGGCCTTTCTCGTCGGCAATTACTTCCACACGCACTTTGAATCCCCGGAAGCACACGAGCAGTTCTGCAACGAGCATTTCGACAAGATATTCAAGACCAAGACCATCAAAGGCAAGGGCGGCATGCCCGACCAGACGGTCATTACCGGCAAATATGCTCCCTATGAGCAGGCCGACAAGATGATACAGACCGCTGAAAATGACGAGTTGATACAGTCTCTTGTCGGTCTGCCGGGTGAGAATGAAATGATAATGCACGGCAAACTCTTCGGCGTGCCGTGGCGTATCAGGCTCGACAAATACGTCCCTGACGGGCGCATGATTATCGACTACAAGACCGTGGCAAACATCGGAGAGTTGAAATGGAGCGATGAACTTCACGAAAAGGTGACGTTCATCGACGCTTACGGCTACATGATGCGCGCCGCCGTGTACAGTGAAATCGAGAAGCAGTACGCAGGGAGCAAGGAAGACCCTCAGTTCATCATCATAGCTATCTCAAAGCAAGACCCGCCTGATAAAGACGTGCTCAGTCTTAATCACCGACAGCGATATGACTATGAGCTTGAGAAAATCGCCAAGCGCTTGCCCATGATCCAGATGATAAAAGAGGGGCGCACAAAGCCCAAGCGCTGCGGGTACTGCGATTACTGCCGCGCAACTAAAAAACTCTGGGGGATAAGACCTTATTATTCGCTCATGCCCGAATTTCGAGAGGAGCGTGAGGACGATGCAGCCGCAGAGCTCCGTCCTGAATGAAAGAGATCGCTGTTGGGTCGTCCATAAGCGCCGCGCCAGTTGGTTCCTCTGCCCTCTTTGCGGGGCATCCATAAGGTGGGTGCGCTTATGGGACGGCACATACTCCCCTTGCGACGAGGAGCCGGTTTTATTCTGGGTTCCGGAGAACCAAAAGGGGCGGTACAAGGTCGTCCTAAAGGGCGAGATTTGGGAGCACGTTTCTCTCAAAGTTCCGTTCGGAAAGAAAGCAAAATATGCGAGTCTCCCGCATTATTATTCATGTCCCAAACTCCGCGCAGAGCGCCGGGAATGGGCATTACGCCACAAGGAATGGTAGGAAAAATCCATGCTTAATAAAGTATTGCTTCAGGGGCGTTTCGTCAGAAACCCCGAAATTCGCACAATGCAGAGCGGTAAATCTGTTGTGTCATTCACGCTGGCCGTAGATCGTGATTTTGCGCCGCAAGGGCAGCAGAAAGAAACCGACTTCATCAACTGTACCGCTTGGAACGGCACGGCTGATTTCGTTGCCAAGTATTTCTCCAAAGGCAGCATGGCTACCCTTTGCGGCAGCTTGCAGATACAGAGCTACACTGACCGCGACGGCAACAAGAGGACTTCCCCGAATGTCAACGTCGAGAACATCTATTTCGCCGGTGACAAGCGCTCCGAGAAGTCCGAGGGTAAGCCGAAAGAGCAGACCTCATCAAAAGGCAAATCTGCATATTCTTCCAACTCCAATCCTGCGCCGAAGCAGACGTTTGAGGAACTGGATGGCGTTGGGGACGACCTGCCTTTCTGATGCGAGGTAGCACATGAGAGGCAGGACAACAATCTCAAATGAGGTCGTGGGGCGGTATTCTTTCAGCCGCCTCACACCAAATGCACAGGCGCTTTATTTTCATCTCTGCTTTGCTGCAGATGATGAGGGCGTTGTGCATGATCCGGCTGCAGTGCTCAACAAGGTCTGCGCAGCCAGTCTTGATCTGGAAGAGCTGATCTCCGCTGACTTCATCACCAGTCTTGGCGAAAGCGGAGTATTCATCCGTCATTGGGCACAGCATGTTGGGATAGACGACTAAGTGAGGTTTCCGTATGGTACATTCTTTCGATGCGCAAATTGCCACAGAATACGGCGTTAACGCCGCTGTTCTGCTGTGGCACTTAGATTTTTGGATTGAGAAGAACCGTGCGAATGGTGTCAACTATTATGAAGACAACTATTGGACATACAACAGCGTAAAAGCGTTCACCGAGCTTTTCCCATATATGTCAGCAAAAGCGATAAACAATGCGCTCTCAAAACTAATAGACGCAGGCATCATCATAACCGGCAATTACAACTCGTCAACATACGACAGAACGCTGTGGTACGCAATCACCGAATACGGTTACTCAATCTTACAAAAGGGAAAATGCATTTACCCAAAAGGAAAAATGGATTTACCCGAAACGGAAAATGGATTTGCCGAAATGGGGCAACCAATACCAGATAATAAACCAGATAATAAACCAGATATATATAATAACTCTCAAAAAGAAAGTAAACCAAAGAAAAAGTCCTCTTCCGACGATGGCGATGCTCCACCAGATGTCAGCCCCGCAAGCGGCACTGACGCGCGCCCCAAAAAGGAAGAGAGAGTTTTCGACAAGGATTCTGATGCTTACCAAGCCGCAAGCTTTCTCGCCCGCCAGAAGGAAAAGCATTATCCCGACTTGAAGCCCCCCGAAGAAAAAGACTTGCAGCGCTGGGCATCTGACTTCGACAAGTGCAACAGGATAGATAAGCGCAGTTGGGACGATATTTCCGATGTGCTTCGCTTCTCACAGAAAAACGCCTTCTGGCGGAAGAACATTCTATCGGGGAAGAAATTCAGGGAGAAGTACGAACGGCTGCTGATTGAGATGACGGAGGAAAACCGCAAAAATGACAAACGATGAAAGAACTCTCCAGTATGCCGTTGAGTACAATCAGGGCACCGAGTTTTCTGTTACTGGCGCATATCTCCTTTACCCCCAAATCATGGACAAAATTGCATGTATCTTGCAACCTAAGGATTTTATGAATCCTCTTTGTGCAAAATTGTATGCAGCAGCGGTCAAGGCATATCGCGATGGCAAGATACTCGACCCGGTTATGGCGCGAGACGAAATTGTCCACGATACAGACGATCCCACAAAATTCATTGCTGACTGCATGGCAGTATGCCCGTCCGGCACTGCCGCTGAGGGACATGCCGAATACATACATGCTCAAGCGAAGGCGCGCATATTCAGGACGGCGGTAGATGAAATTCTTTCTACATACAAGGGAGACGAACAGGTCACGGAAATTGCCGGGGTTTGTCAAGACTACATTAGCGGCACGCTTGGGCGAAGCCACACAATGGCGCAGACGCTGAACAAACTCATGGACTCCTTGTCGGCTCCCCCTGCGAACCGTGTTGAAACTGGCTTCGCAAGAATAGATGCTCTGCTTAAAGGCATGAGAGCTGGAAACCTTGTGATAGTGGCAGCTCGACCGGCTGCGGGCAAGAGCATTTGGGCACAATGCGTAGCCATGAATGTGGCGAGAACCGGGAAGTCCGTGCTGCTCTACTCGCTCGAAATGAGCGACGAGGAGTTGGGCGAACGCATCATCTCCGGAGCATCCGGGGTACAGCTCGACAGAATCACCGATCACGACCTCGACGAGCAGGCTTGGAAACGGCTCTCGGATGCGTGCCAATATCTGTACGACCTGCCGCTCATAATCAACGACGATCCCGGTGTTACCACCAGCAAGATACGCGCCGAGGCTCGAACAACGAAAAACTTGGGGCTGATAATAATCGACTTTATGACGCTGATGAAGAGCGAGGGCAAATATGACAGCCGAAACCTTGAGGTTGGGGCGATAAGCCGAGAACTGAAGCTTTTGGCGATGGAGCTTAACATCCCCATCATCGTCATTTCACAGCTCAACCGAAGCGTTTCCGACACGGACAGACCTACTCTGGCGGCGCTTCGTGACAGCGGTGAGCTTGAGCAGAACGCCAACAAGGTCATTTTCCTGTGGAACATTGACGTTGAGCAAGGCATAAAGGGCGTGGCTGTGGCAAAGAACCGTCAAGGCCGATGCGGAGCCGTGCAAATGCGGTTCATAGGCGATCAGATGCGTTTCGTGGAAATGCGAGCCGACGAGGAGGTTTGGTCAAAGACCACTCCCCCGCGCCGCCGAGGGAAATGGGAGGATGACGACTGATGGTCTTGATACCGGATGACCCGATAGTGCGCAGTATGGAGCGCACCGGATATCCGCCGTGGATGCAAGATGACATCTGCGGCAACGATGATAACGAGAAAATTGAAGGCTGGCCAGAAAACTGGCATGAGGAGGAAACATAATGAAGATCACACTTGACCCCGGTGCTTATGTGCCCGTGAGGGCGCACGCCACCGATGCGGGGCTGGACCTCAAGTCCCCGAAGCTTGTATACATACCACCCTATTCCAGCGTCGCGATAGACACCGGGGTCCATGTGGAGATACCGGAGGGCTACGCAGGGATGCTTAAGAGTAAGAGCGGGCTCAACATCAAACATGACATCACCAGCGATGGGGTTGTGGACTGCGGCTACACCGGAAGTATACAGGTGAAGCTCTATAACCACGGCAGCCACGGCTACGAAGTCAAGAACGGCGATAAGATCACGCAGTTGGTCGTCACGCCGATTGTTACCCCGGCAATCGAGCTCGTGGATGAGCTTATGTCCACGGAGCGCGGAAGCAAGGGCTTCGGGAGCAGCGGACGATGAGTGTTTACGATATTTGCATAGCGACCGCAGTTCTCGTATTTGCGATGCTGGCAATCATGTCCATCTACGTCAGCATCGTTGAGGAACGTTTCGCAAAGATGAAAGAGCTCGTTGAAGAGTCCGCTTGGGCTGACAAAGAGAAGGTCGAAGCCCTCGACGAGAGAAAGTATACTCCGCGCAAGCCCAAACAACTCGCGCCGGTCGATGCCGACTTCTTCGTTATGCCAGATGGAACGAAAATTCACAGAGCGAGCACCGCGAAGAGGCGCAGATAGCCATCAGAGGCCACAGGAAGCCGTGCAGCAGCGTTCCGGGCGCTCGGTAATGATTTACATGTCCGAAGTCCAAACGCTGCTAAAGCGGTCACAAGCGGCCTTTAACGCAAAGGGAGGAGTGCGATGGTCGAAACAGAATACCAGCCTCGGTGCTCGATGCGGATGTTTGAGGGAGTGAGAACACAGTACCCTCTTTTCCGAGAGAATGGCCGTGCCCTATACTGGACAATCGAACACCACGCGGAGGTAAGCCTTGGGGACTATGAGGTAGTGAAGAAAGGCAAAAGCTATTATTTCCAGCAGCTTGGCAAGGCTGTTGAGTTTTTCAATCAGGAGGGATAAACAATGCTCAGAGTAACTGACGACTTTGAAATACTGATACAAGGCGGGTCAAATGACCTTCTTACACAGTACGGCACTCTGACCGCAAACATGTACAGGAGTTTCATCGAAAACGATGTAGGCGAACCTGCAAAAGTCATGCTGATGCTGACAAAGGCGCTAGTAGCGGGCATAGAAGCTGCGCAGAAAGGTGGCAAGACCGATGGAGATTAAGGACAGCGGCGAAAGAACAGAGTTTGGAACCGGTGCTGTGCGGGATATGCACACAGGGAAAGGTAAAATGGATCTTCTGCCTTGGGCGGCGATCATGGAAGTCTCAAAGCACTGTGAACAGGGGGCTTTGAAATACGGCGAGCACAACGTTGATCGTGGTATTCCCCTTTCATCGCTTTGTGATTCCGGAGCAAGGCATTTGGCAAAGTTCTTTGACGGTTGGGATGACGAGCCGCACCTTACCGCCGCCGTTTGGAATCTTCTCTGGGCGCTGGAAATGAAACTCAAGCGTCCGGATATGTGCGATATACCTTGGAGGGCTGAAAATGGGCAGGACTGAAATTCTCAAAATCAAGGGAGATTGGGAGGAGGTCGTCAACGACTGCCGTGCGACGGTGAAGAAGCCGCCCCTCGGCAAAGAGCCGTCCACCGACTTCAAACGGCGCATACTAATGGCCGAACACTCCCCTATCCGCGACATTACGGTGAAGTTCCGCTGGAATTACATCCCATATTGGGTGGCGATGCACTGGAAAACGCATCACTGGGAGAGCAGAGTAAATTCACAGCGCAATGACCGCCAGAAAGAATACGACCGCAACCAAGCCCCGCAGGATGTGCCCGTAGACTTCATCGGCGACGCGAATGTGCAGAGTCTGATAGACACTTGGAGAAAACGCCTGTGCCGTCAGGCTGCACCAGAAACACGGAGATATGCCGAGGATTTCAAGGAAACCTTGTATGAGCAAGAGCCGGAGATTGCAAGTGTACTCGTCCCTAACTGCGTGTATCGCGGCTTTTGCCCCGAAATGTACCCCTGCGGCTGGTGGGATACTTTTGCGACGAGGTTATGCCGAGAGGATCTTCTTGACGGCCAGAAGAGATACGCAAAGTACAACGAGTGGTTTGCCAAACAAAGAAAACACAAATATGAGATTTGATAGTCTTGAAGATATGCCCCCGGCGCTGCGGCAGCGTGTGGAAAGTCAACTTGCGAGAGATCGTGCAGCCCAAACCAAGAGACGGCTTGCGTCAGGTTTTGCCGAGACAAGCAAGAGTGCAGGGGCGGCTTTGGAGAAAGACGCGGACGCTTTTCGCAAACTTAGCCAAGACATGGCGGCAAACTGGCAGGAGAAAAAGCCCAAGCGGAAGTACAACAATCAGCCCACCGAGCGGCTTTTGTCAAACGGAGAGTGCATCAAGTTCGGGAGCAAGACCGAAGCGGCATATTACGACGAACTGGTTTTGCGGGAGAAGCTTGGACAGGTACGAAAAATCCGCTTGCAGGTGGAATATTTGCTGAAACCGGCATACACGGACGGCGAGACCGGGGAACGCATACCGCGAATAGCCTACTTTGCGGATTTCGTTTTCGAGGAACTTCGCGAGGACGGGAACTGGACGACCCGTATCGTGGACACCAAGGGCGGCGGACGGAAAGGCACCAGTACCAAGACCTTTGCCATAAAGCGCAAACTCATGGCAGACAAGGGCTACTTCATCGACACGATCGAGCGACGGAGGTGATTTTGTGACACCGGAAGAGTACACGGCATTTAAGCGCCGAGAGTACATGCGCAAGTATCAAGCCGAGTATTGGCGCAAAAATTCCGATAAAATCAAAACTCAACGCAGAAAACGACGGGATAAAAGGATTGGTGAAGAAGAAAAAGTTTAGACTCTGTTGCCAAAGTTCCGCTTCCGTCATATCATACAAGAGAACATAGAAAATTTCAGGCAGAGTGCTCAAGATAGATATAGCGTGGGCGGCTCTGCCTGTTTTTGATTTGCAGGAGAGGAGGGCGCGCCATGGCAGATAACGCAGTCGTACAGCGGTGCTGTTTATGTGACAAAGAGCTGAACGATACGAACGCATGGACGCTGCCTGAACGCTTCGGAAAGCGTCACTCCCCTTACTGCATCAAGTGCCAGCCCAAGGTTTACGACCAGCGGGCGGCAACAGTCGGCTACAAGCTTGCAATGTTCCTTTGTGCGGCAGAGTTCAACATGCCGTATATGCCTGATCTCTTCAAGGCAGCACAGAAGCTCCAGAACGACAAGACAAACCCGTGGGCAGCATACACAGTGATCCTGTGCCAGAAAGGCTACCACAAGGGCGAGAGATTCGTGCAGTTCGTCGACGGCGTAACTGATATCAAGAAAGCCTTTGACGGCAAATCCGAGACGCTGTATGTCGACGATGAAATGCTCTGCGCCGAGGATTACGTTGAGGGGCGTGTTGCGCAGGAAAAGAAATGGGGCAAAGGCCCCACGGATCACCCTTACACGCAGGAAGATTACGACAAGCTTGACCGCATTTACTCGGCCATAGCGGATGGCAGACCTGCAATAGGCCCTCAGACGCAGATGGCGATAGAGAAAATATCTCGGTGGACACTTGAACAGGATTATTACTTCTACAA
>ERZ1026856.304-NODE-304-length-33504-cov-5.080242_pt1 | contig 33504 bp, 22 predicted proteins | sample MGYA00380158_ERZ1026856 | MGnify/ENA primary metagenome ERZ1026856 (study PRJEB33269, sample SAMEA4719794) | human gut metagenome | biome: human-associated habitat; feature: organic feature; material: feces | place: Cameroon | collected 2013-10 ...
CCCCACAGCAGGTGCCTCCCAAGGCCCCCTAGCCGTACAACCGATCGGACTAAATCCACAACAACGAAAAATAAATGGAGGTAACTCACGTGTCTATTTTTATTAAACACATTGTTGAGTAAACTAACTATACCCTGTTTGACAGGGTCGTTTTAATTAGAAAGAAGTTTTATTATCGTGGCTTCACCCGTGCAGAATAACCAACCAACACAGCTTCTTGTAGGTATGGACGTTGGATCAACGACGGCAAAAATCGCCGTTATGGACGCAACATCTCATGAAGTGCTTATGCGGCGTTATGTGCGCCATCATGCCCAACAGGCAAACTGTTTGAAGGGCTTGCTTGCCGAATTGGACCAGCAGTTCGGGGGCGTTCCCATGCGCGCCGCTCTGTGCGGTTCGGGAGGTGCAGCGCTGGCAGAAGCCCTGGACTTGCCCTATGTGCAGGAGGTTGTAGCCAATTCTCTTGCAGTGGGTGCACATTACCCCACCGCACGCACCGCCATCGAGCTTGGCGGGCAAGATGCGAAAATGATCTTCTTCAAATACGACAAAGAGGCAAACCGCCTTTCGGTTGCCGATATGCGCATGAACGGAAGCTGCGCGGGCGGCACGGGCGCCTTTGTCGACGAAATTGCCACGCTTCTTAAAGTGCCCACCGAACAGTTCAACGACCTCGCTCAACAGGGCGAAGCCGTCCACAACGTTTCCGGTCGCTGCGGTGTATACGCGAAAACCGATATCCAGCCCCTGCTCAACCAGGGCGTGCCGAAGGCCGATATCGCCCTTTCGTCGTTTCACGCTATTGCCAAACAGACCATCGGCGGCTTAGCTCAGGGCCTGGAAATCGAGGCTCCCGTTGTATTCGAGGGCGGGCCACTCACCTTTAACCCGCGCCTGATCGCTGTTTTCGCTGAACGCCTTGAACTGGGCAGAGAAGACATCATCATTCCCAACCATCCCGAAACCATCGTTGCAGTGGGTGCGGCACTTGCCCTTGAAGAGCTCTTCGCCGACCGCCAGGCACAGCTTATTCCTTCCCAGGCAATCAAAACGCTCGAAGAGGCCCATATCGTGGTCATAGACGATGCAGCAGGCAGTGCCGCGTCGCAAAGCGCCTATGCTGGCAAGCCTTTCTTCGAAACTGACGCAGAGCGTGCCGCCTTCAGTGAACGCCACCAGCTGCCCCAGAAAAAAACCGCACTTGAGCAGGGGAGCCTTCCTGAAACACTCCGCGTATACCTTGGCGTAGACTGCGGATCCACCACCACAAAGTTCGCCCTGCTCAACGAAGAGGGCGAACTTGTCGATTCGTTCTACGCCTCCAATGAAGGCGAACCCATTGATGTTGCCGTAGAGGCACTGCGTGCCTTGCACAAACGATATCAAGAAGCCGGCTGCAAGCTTGAAGTCGCAGGATGCGGCACCACCGGATACGGCGAAATGCTGTTTGCCAACGCCCTCGGCGCCGATTGCCACACCGTTGAAACGGTTGCCCATTCGCGCGCGGTTCAGCAATTCGACCCCAATGCTTCATTCATCCTGGACATTGGCGGCCAAGACATGAAGGCGATCTGGATCGACAACGGCGTTATCACCAATGTCGTGGTAAACGAGGCATGCTCTTCCGGCTGCGGGTCGTTCCTCGAAAGCTTCGCATCCACGTTGAACATCCCCACCAAAAGCATTGCTGGCGCCGCCTTCGAGTCAAGCGCGCCTGCCGATCTGGGAAGCCGCTGCACAGTGTTCATGAACAGCAGCATCGTAACCGAGCAGAAAAATGGCAAGAACCCGAACGACATCATGGCGGGCCTCTGTCGCTCTATCATCGAAAACGTATTCACCAAGGTAATCCGCGTTTCCAACCTGGAAAAGCTTGGCAATCATATCGTGGTCCAAGGCGGTACGTTCCTGAACGATGCGGTGTTGCGCGCATTTGAACAATACGTTGACCAAGAGGTTACCCGCGCGCCCTATCCTGGCCTTATGGGAGCCATCGGCGTAGCGCTTATCGCCCGAGAAAACGAGCAGGCCAGCCGCACCTCTACTTTTATTGGATGGGATGCTCTGGAATCTTTCAGCTATTCGCAAGAAACGAACCTGATCTGCCCATTCTGCTCAAACCGCTGCAACCGCACGCGCATCACGTTTTCCAATGGCACTTCATGGATTACCGGCAATCGCTGCACTAAGGGCGAAGTCGTAGGCGAACTTTCCGACGCAAAGGTGCGCGAGCAAGTACGCGAAGTAAACCGCACCATGGAAAGCGTGCCGAACCTGTACAACGAACGCGAGCAATTGCTTTTCAAAGATTGGCCTTGTACACCCGTTGTACCTTCCCAAGGAATTACCTTGGGCATTCCGCGCGTACTGTTCTTCTGGGACAGCATGCCTTTCTGGAAAACACTGCTGCAAGCGTTGGGCTTCACGGTAAAGCTCTCCCACAAATCAACGCGCGCCATCTACGAAAACGGCCTTTCTGCCGTCACGTCCGATACCGTATGCTTCCCCGCAAAACTGGTTCATGGCCACCTTCGCGATCTGCATAAACAGGGCGTCGACCGCATTTTCATGCCGATCGTTACCACCGTACCCTCCGAAAACACCTCGAAGGACAGCCAGTCAATGTGCGCTGTGGTTAAGGGATACGCCCTGGTGGTGCAGAATTCCGACAATCCCAGCCGTCGTTGGGATATCCCCTTCGATAACCCGATGTTCCATTGGTTCACGGAAGAGGACTGCACCAACCAGCTGGTGAAGTATTTCAAGGAAACCTTCCAAATCCCCGAGAAAGCAACCATGGCAGCCCTCGAGCAGGCGCGCAACGCGCAGGCATCGTTCGGCGCTGCCCTTCAGCAGCGCGGCGCCGAAGTGCTAGCCCAGGCCCGCAACGAAGGCACCTACACCGTGGTGCTGGCAGGACGCCCCTACCATAACGATGACCTGGTCAACCATGAGCTGCCAACGTTGTTTACCGAGCACGGCATTCCCGTCATCACCGCCGATTCCGTTCCGGGCGCCACTCAAGTGCCGCTCCAGAACAGCCTGATCGATATCGCAAATAACTTCCACGCCCGCATGCTTTCAACGGCAACCCTGGCGGCGCAAAGCCCCAACATGGAGTATGTGCAGATAGTAAGCTTCGGTTGCGGCCACGATGCATACCTTTCCGACGAGATCATCCGCCTGATGAAAGAGATCAGCGACAAAACGCCACTCGTGCTCAAGGTGGACGAAAGCGACATCCGGGGACCCTTAGGTATCCGCGTTCGCTCGTTTATCGAAACGGTCAACGAACGTCGCGAAAAAGAAAAAGCTGCAGCATCCGCTCAAGCGGCCCCTGCTATCGACGCAGATCCACAGAATAGCTCGGAAACCCCTTGCTGCGGCAGCACACAGAGTTGCGAGCCCTCGCAATGCGCAGCCTGCACAGCCGCATTCGAACGCAAAATAGACGAGGCCCTAGCTCGCGCCACCGGAGAAAAACTCGCGGATCCCTATCCGCAAAAATTCACCAAGGAAGACGCCGCCACTAAAATGGTGCTGGTTCCCAATACCTCGCATGCTTTCAGCCAACTAATGGCGGCGGCGTTCGCCAACCAGGGCCTGAACACCGTTTCTCTCCCAATTGGTAGAGAACGCGCAATTTACCTGGGAAAACGCTACGTTCATAACGATATCTGTTTCCCTGCCCAAATCGTGATCGGCGAAGCGCTGGCGGCGCTTGAATCGGGCGAATACGACCCTGACAAGGTTGCTATTGCCACTGGCAAGTACATCGGCGACTGCCGCCTTACCCACTACGCTGCGCTACTGCGTAAAGCGCTCGACGATGCCGGCTATCCTCAAGTCCCCATCATCACCAACGATGCGGAAGATGCCCATAACGTTCATCCTGGTTTCAAGATGAGTCTGAAAACCGCTATGCAAATTGCGTTCGGATTGCCCATGATCGATGCGCTGGAAGAGCTGCTGCGCAAAATACGTCCCTACGAGCTGAAATCTGGCAGCGCCGATGCAGCATTCGATAAATCTATCGATGCTGTTATAGGCGGCTTGCGCCAAGGCGGCATCGGGGGCATGAAGAGGGGCTTCAAAAAAGCTATAGCCTCGATGCTTTCCGTGCAGTACGACCGAAGCAAACCACGCCCCACCGTGCTGATTGTGGGCGAGTATCTGCTGAATTTCCATCCAGGCGCTAATCACGATATGGAACTGTACCTGGAAAACAACGGACTGGAAATCATTGAAGCACGCATGACCGACGTTATTCGTAAAACGTACTTCTACCAGCGATCTCAGCAACGTGAATACAAGGTGCATCGTCCGCTTCCCATCAAGCTGAACAATTCGATATCCGATGCCTTCTTCAAGCTGGCGCACGATGTTACTGACAAAATCGCCAAAGCGCACCCGCTGTATACGCCGCCGTGCCGCATGCCCGAATTGGTGCAAGCAAGCGACCCCATCATTCACCACACCTTCGATGCTGGCGAAGGCGTTCTGATCCCCGCAGAGATCCTTCATCACGCAAAACAGGGTTGCCGCGCGTTCGTTATCCTGCAGCCCTTCGGATGCCTGCCCAACCATGTAGTGGGCCGCGGTATATCGAAACGCCTGAAGGAACTATATCCCGATGCACAGATTTTGCCTCTCGACTTCGATCCCGACGTTAGCTTCGCCAACATCGAAAACCGCCTGCAAATGCTCATCATGAACGCACGCAAGCCTCGCACGTCCTAGCGGACGAGCCATAACCTGAACAGCCCCACAACGAAGGAGCCCATCATGGCACGACCCCGCAAAGACCAGCAGGAGCCCGCTGCGGTAGAGCGCATCAAAAACGCATTCTGGGAACTGCTCGAGGAAAACGACCTGAAGCACATCACGGTGAATATGGTCACCCAAAAGGCCCATTGCAACCGTGGTACGTTTTACTACCACTACGAATCGCTCGATGCGCTGCTGTGCACCGTCATCGAGGAAGAGCTGCTTAACAGCAAAGGCCTTCCGCTTGGCATTTTCTATATGCTCAGCAACGACAGCAAAGCGCTAACGGAAGTACTGCTGCCCCAGCGCACGCAGCGCTTTGGCCTTGTGATGAAGCGCTGCGGCCAAGAATGCGTTGCGTTGAAAATTCGCACCATCATAGCCAACATGTGGCAAGCCATCCTCTGCGACGAGGGAGAAGAGCTCACCACCAATGCGCGGATCATCATCGAGTACTCCATTAGCGGCCTGATCGGTGTTATCGATTACCTCTATCGCGAGGGAAAGCTCGACGGCTCTTCTTTCCCAGAGGAAATGATCTACGCCATCAAAGACAACGCCCACTACCTTGCCATCCGAATCAGCAATGCCCAGGGAATCTCGCTCCAAGAATTCGAGCAGCGCGTACGCCTGTATTCGCATATCGCAAGATAGCTGCCTGCAAATATACGCCTCTGCGTTTTCAGATTGATTAGATGCAATCCGCAAACGTGATTTCGGGCCACTGCGCCTGAATGCCCGCAGGCTCACTGCGCGTAATGGCAACGCTCCCGCGCTCACTGCAATGAGCATGACCCTGCGCCGCCGCCTCGATAAGCGCATCGAACACGCATTCCATACGATGGCGCCCCGTGAAGAACTCAGGGTGCCACTGCACTCCGATCATAAAGCTCTTGTCACGCACCTCTATGGCCTCAACCAAGCCATCGGGCGCATACGCCACAGCATCAACGCGCGTTGAAAGATCACATACTCCCTGATGATGCATTGAATTCACCATGATATTCTGCACGCCCAGCAACTTGCCTAATTTGGAGTTGGGCAGAATAGTTACCGAATGGGTGGGCTCGCTGTAGGGCTTTGGCTGCCAATGCACAAGTTGAGGCAAATCGTCTTTATCGTCGTTGATACCCCTTCTTACCACACCAGGGAACTGGTCTCCCAAATCTCGGAATAAGGTACCCCCCAAGCACACGTTTATCATCTGCATGCCTCGGCAGATACCCATCAACGGCAAATCAAAGCGATACGCATAGCTCAAGATTAAATACTCAAGCTCTTCACGCTCAGGCGTATGCTCGTCGATTTTGCCGCTATCGCGAATAGCGCCATAGCGAGCCGGATCGATGTCGTTGCCACCAGTAAGGACAAAACCATCTATCAAAGGGAAAAGCGTTTCATACACATGGGAGTTACCCGAAAGCGGCAGTAACAAGGGGGCGCCACCAGCTTTGATGATGGCGTTAGCATAGCGCTCAGGGAAGCTCACCATCTTTTCGGTGGTGTTCTGGGAAGGAACGATGCCGATGACAGGCAGGTGCGCAATCTTGCCAGCGCTTCCATTCGCTACCGTCATGACGTTCCCTTTCTGCAGGCCAGCGCATGAAAGCCAGCCGCCTTATTGCTAGATGGTGTAGCTGTCTATCGCAAGCTGGGAGGAGCGATCCACCACATCTTGCAAAGAAATACCGCCCAGATAATCTTTCACCAAATCGTGCAAGCCCTTCCAAACGAAGATCTCATAGCACGATTCACCGGGAGACGCTTCCCCGGAAAGCTCATCGAGATAATCGACGGGCGCAAGCGAGCCCTCCGTTACGGTGAGCACGTCGAGCATGGTGATGTTCGTGGCGCTGCGCGCAAGGCGATAACCGCCCGAAGCGCCGCGGGCGCTGCGAACCAGCTGGGCCGCCGCCAGGCTCGATGCAATTTGCTCCAAGTACTTACGCGAAATGCTCGTAGCCTCAGCGATTTCCTTCAACGGCACTGGTTCCGTGCCGCCATGACCCGCCAAAAACACCATGAAGCGCACTGCATAGAGCCCCTTGGTAGATATCTTCATTGGTGCCTCCTGACGGAATGGTGAACATCATCGATGCATTGGCCCGACGCAACGGGCAATGCATAAAACAACCTGTAATCATATAGGAATAAGACCATAATAGCACGGCCAAGATGCCGACATACGGGCTATCGCCTGCTGCGAGCAAATGCCGCTAGATCGTGCAAATGAACGGCATCCTCTTCATCGAGCGCTTCATCTGCGACTTCAAAGATAAGCTCCTGCCATTCAACAAGCGTTTTGCCACAGATAACCGCTTCGGAACCATGGCTTTGGATAGCCTCCAATGCCTGATTGGCGCTGTCATCGTTCAAAGGCCACACGCCTTCCGTTACCCCAAGTGCCTGCTCGATTTCACAAAGAGCGCGCTCGGAATAGAAGATGCCTTTGACAAGCGCCGCATATCCCGCCATAAGCGGGGCGGGCAACGAATCGGCTGGGCGAATTTCCACAAAGTTCTTCAAGCGTACGTCGGGCCAAAACATAGAGAGCACGTGCTCGATATCGGTGCGGGTCATGGGAGCATCGCCGTAGGCTTCATAGGCAGACTGCCCATACACCGCACGCAGATTCGGCCCCGCAGGATCATCTGAAGAAGAGCGCGTAACGAAAATAGGGCACGTGCGAAGAATCCAATCGGCATAGTCCGCAAAGCCATAACCCTCGTTAAAAAGACCCGGCACCGAACCGCATCGATCGTTGTCCACGTTGCGCCACAGGGCAAATCGCGCCAATCGGGGCGCAGGCTCCGCCTCGAAAACCGCCGTGTTGTCGGCGACACTTGCAAAGATGGGCGCCAACGCCTGGGCAATGCGCATTTTTCGAATGGCATCGGCTTCATCACGATAATCCACCGAAACTTGCGTAGAAGCAGAAGCGCGCATCATGCGTTCGCCATGCGTACCGATTTCCCTGAAATAGTTGTTCATGAAGCGGTAACGCTGTTTCGGAATAAGCGTAAGCTCAAGCGCACGCGCCGTAGGATGATAGCCGCTGGTAACCAGCTTGCATCCGTGCTCCGCCAAGAACGGATCAACCCTCGATCGGAATTCGTTGTATACACGGAGGATCTGACCGATAGACGAATACGGGGCGATACTGATTTCCAGCTGAGCAGCAGGCTCAAGCGTAATGGAGGCCTCGTCGCTGGCGAGCCCGATAAGGTCACCATCAAGGCCATGGGTATGCTGTGGGTAAGCATCGGCCAGATGAGCCAACACATCCCGGACACCGAATTCTCCTTCGCTTCCAGCATACGATACGGAATGCTCGCCTTCGGCGGTAACCACGAAGTGCTCCACTTCAACGCCAAGGGCGCCAAGGGGTTTACTCCCCTTCGCGCCCTCAGTGAAGTAGGCGACCAATGCCTGTTTGTTCTCTTGCTCGTAGGACATTCATGCCTCACTTGCCAGAACAGTGCGTCAAGACGCCTGTTCGGATCTTACTCGAAGTTGAACATCGCCGTAGAGAGATAACGCTCGCCCGTATCGGGGAGAATAGCGACGATGACCTTGCCAGCATTTTCGGGGCGCTGAGCAAGCTTGGTTGCCGCAGCAACGGCAGCGCCTGAAGAAATGCCCACCAGCAAGCCATCCTTTGCCGCAAGCTCACGACCAGCCTCAAAAGCCTCTTCGTCGGCGATGGTGATAACCTCATCATAGATATCGGTATTCAGTGTATCAGGAACAAATCCTGCGCCGATACCCTGAATCTTGTGAGCGCCCGGATGGCCCTCTGAAAGAACAGGAGATCCAGCGGGTTCCACAGCAACAACCTTGACCTCGGGGTTCTGCTTTTTCAGATAAGCACCCGTACCAGAAACCGTTCCGCCAGTGCCTACGCCAGCAACCAGGATGTCCACTTTGCCCTCGGTTGCTTCCCAGATTTCGGGGCCAGTAGTTGCCTCATGAACAGCAGGGTTGGCAGGGTTGGTGAACTGGCTGGGAATAAAGGAGTTCGGAATCTCTTCGGCAAGCTCGGCAGCGCGAGCGATTGCGCCCTTCATGCCCTTGGCGCCATCAGTAAGGACCAGTTCAGCACCGTAAGCCTTCATAAGGTTGCGGCGCTCAACGCTCATCGTCTCAGGCATGGTGATGATGATACGGTTACCGCGAGCAGCAGCAATGGCAGCAAGGCCGATACCAGTGTTGCCCGAAGTAGGCTCGATGAATACGGTGTCTGCGTCGATCTTGCCATCGGCTTCCGCCTGCTCGATCATGGCCTTGGCAATACGGTCCTTAATGGAGCCAGCAGGATTAAACAGCTCGACCTTACCGATGATAGTTGCATTCAGGTTGTGGTTCTTCTCGTAATTGGAGAGCTCTACCAATGGGGTATTGCCGATAAGCTCGGAAACGCTCTTGTACACTGCCATGATTCCTTCTTTCTGCCGCACCTACGGCAAATCGCCTTCGGGCCTTCAGCTCGCTGAAAGATTGCATTGCCTTACCGAAGCAAAACCAAACTTGAGCCTTAGAACCTCGAAGGAAGTCCTTTTCTTGACTCCAAATCCTACTAACCCCGTAGGTATTGTCAAGTATTAATTCCATAATTCATATCGGAGAAATAAGATATTTCGGTATTCGTCGTATATCGCCTGGTAAGAATAGGTATTTTCAAAATCGATGATTTAACGGTCACGTAACCTTTTCATGATTTCCCAAATATTTCGCACCGCTTTCGCACGACTTTCTCACTCGCTTCGCATGTTCTTAAGCAACGGCTGCAACACTTGCGACAAGCAACACTGCAAGGAAAGGCTGCATCATGAAAGCAAAGAATCGTGCTGCTGCGCGCGTGCGGCACATTGGCAACAAACCAGCAAACTGCACTACGCCCACAAGGCAACGCATAGGGGACGCCTTCCATCAAACAAGACTCCCTGGCAAAAGCACCAGCGAATGGGCGATCTTGTTCGCGAATCACCGTTTACCGCTGTGCGTCTTTATCGCTGCCCTGGCCTGTTTCCTTGTTGCTTCAGCAGCTGCACCCCGCTGGGCACAGGCAGGAAACACCTCCGAGCAGCCGGCAACCGTTGTCATTCAAGTTGAAGGGCACACAGGAGCGCTACCCACCCTGGTTGCCGGAACCGATTTCACCTTAGGGCAGCCCGTTGGCACCAACCCCGCTTTTATGGCGGACGAATCGGGCAACCAGCCCCTGGCAAAACTCATCGAGTCAAAAGAGGCACAAGGGCTCACCCTGAAATGGCATGATGAAGCAGGAAAAGAGTTCGATTGGCTAACCACGAATGTCGAGAAAAGCACAACCGTCACAGGAACATTCGTTGAAACCGATTACGAGGTTTGCGTCTCTTTCAACGATGAGAAAACCGACGACCTTACCGTAAAAGTACCCCAAGGCAACTCGTTCAAACAAGCTTACGGGAGCATACCCACCACCCCCACCAAAGAGGGCTGGGAATTCGTGCGGTGGGTGGATACCTCCGACGACTCCACCTTCGACTTCACGAAACCCGTAGAGAAATCAACGAGCATATATGCCCTGTTCAAGATTGCCAATACCGCTAAGGTCGAAGCGTTTGACCCCACAAAAGACATTCCCAAAACCCTAACTGGTAGCTGCTACATCGGTGCAACCTGGAATGTGCATCCCGCCAAATTTGCCATTTCCGATTTCACCGGCGAGCTCAAAGGCTATGCCGGCACTGGCACCTGCTCACTGCCCAGCGCCGCGGCGCCCTCGAACACCCGAGCAGACTACGTAGCCACCCTGAAAGAGGTCAACGTTGAAGCAGGTGAAGTGATTTATGACGTCAATATCACGCCACCTGGCGCAGCGCACCCCGGTGGTCCGAGCAATAGCCTTGGGCTTATCGGCTATCAAACGGTGTACCTGGAAGCCGTTATCAAGAAGAACTTCGGCGGATACCTTGAAGTGGTCAAAACTTCCTCCAATCCTTCCCTCAGCGAAGACAACCGCTGCTATTCGTTGGAGGGAGCCGTGTTTGGCGTGTACGACCAAGAAGGAGCGCGCGTAACCCAGCTAACAACGGGTGCCGATGGGAAAACCGCCAAAAGCCCGTTGCTGCCTGCGGGTACGTATACCATTCGCGAAGAAACTGCACCTGAAGGCTTCGCCCCTGCGCCCGACGCAAGCGCAGCCATTACCTCGGGTAGCACCACCACCGCAAGCATTTCCGATGCACCGCAAAATGCGCTTATCAACCTCATCGGCCAAAAGATCGATGCAGAAACCAACACCCCTTACCCCCTCGGATCGGCAACCCTGGAAGGAGCGCTCTTCCGCGTTAGCTACTTCGATCAGGAGGAGCAGGAGCCACAAGCCCTTTGGGGAATCTTAGACAGATCGAGCGTCAATCCCACCAGCCAGAAGACGACAAAGCAAAGCATGGATCACCTCGGAACTCCTAAGCGCACGTGGGTTTTCAGAACTGACGAAACGGGCAGTTTCGCTTTCGATGAAAACCATTTCGTTGAAGGAGATGAGTTTTACTACGATACCAACCACGCCATAGTGCTGCCCTTAGGAACCGTTCTCGTAGAAGAGATGCAACCGCCTACTGGGTATCTCAGCAGCGGTGAGTCCTGGGAAGTGTCGCTGACCAGCGAAGGAACAGAAGAACACATCAGCGCCTGGGCGCCCCTTTCCTTTGAAGAGCAGGTAATTCGAGGCGACCTGGCCTTCACCAAGGCAAAAAGCGGCACCATGGAGCATCTGGCGAATGTGCCGTTCCGCATCACTTCGCACACTACAGGAGAAGAGCATGTGCTGGTAACTGATGAAAACGGTATGGCCAACACCGCGTCTTCGTGGGTACCCCATTCCCGCAACACCAACGCTGGCACCTCGGCAAAAGACGGCATCTGGTTTGAGCGCGATTCGCACGGCTCGACGGCAAAGGTCAACGACGACCTTGGCGCCCTGCCCTACGACACCTATGAAATAGAAGAACTTCCCTGCAAAGAAAACGAAGGTACCGTACTGGCGCATTTCACGATAACCATCAGCAGAGACAGCACCACACTTGACCTGGGCACCGTCGACAACGACACCATCCCTCTTGCCATTTCAGGTGAAGTCGACAAGCGCGAAACCTTCCTCAACGAAGCAGGCTCGTTCGATTACCTGATCGACTATCGATCCACCTCTAGCACCTGGGTTGACGAATTCACCATGACCGATGCCATCACCTGCGCAGAAGACGGCTATGCCCACCTTACCGGCATCGCCACACCCGTAAGCTTCGAAGACTACGACGGCATGATGAACGTGTGGTATCGAACCAACTTCGACCAGGAAAAAGAGCAGGAGAATGAAGTAACCGAAGAAAATGGGAAAACAAGCAAGGCTAACGACAATAGCGCTGCGGAACAAAGCAAAAGCGCGCCCGACAGCACCAGCACAACCAGCAACGGGGCAAGCGGCGCCAGTGCCGAACAGGCAAATGCCTGCACCAGAAACCCCTACAACCCCGACAATCCAACAAACAAGCGAATCCACGACTTCAACGGCTGGCACATCTGGAAGCAAGATGTTTCAACCTTGGAATCGCAAGAGCTTGCCGTGAACGATCTTTCGCTTGAACAGGGAGAATTCATCATTGCCGTAGCCTTTGAGCACGGCAGGGTCGAAGAGGGCTTTAGCACCAACGCCCAAGATGCTAAGGAATGGGAACGTCCCGAACGCTACGAGAATGCCGACCTTTCCGACCTGCCCACGAACCGAGCTTCGTTCAACTTGAAGGAAGCAACAGGACCAACGCGCAGCGAAGAAGACAGCGAGATCGCTTACGCTCCCGCCATCCTGCACATGCAAGCAACAGAGGAAGCATTATCTGGTGATGCGGTCGATCTATGGAATGTCGCGAATATCGATACTCACCGAAATTTAGAGCTTCATGATGAAGACAGGGACTCGGTTGTCCAATCAACCAACCCAGTCGAAACAGCGGTGGAATCCGTTGCCTCCAAATTGCCGAAAACCAATGACGGCTCCGCTCCCATACCCTTCCTTGTTGTTTTAACCCTAGCAACCACCTTCGGGCTCCTAGCATTCCCCAAATTGTCACGACGATACGAATTAAAGCGGGCCATCTTGAACAACCTATAGCTGCCACCCCCATACTGGCGCAGAGGCTTAAACAAAAACGCGAGCTGCTCGATGAATCGTCGGACAGCTCGCGTTCCTTGTTGCGCTCAGTATTTACCGCAGCAGCTAACCGGCAATGCCACGCTTTACCGTACGACGCTTGCGCTTAGGCGGCTCAACCGGCTCACGGAAATCAAGCATCATCTGCTCCATGGGCGCATCGCCTGGAGTGGAATCCGCCACCTTTTCAACATCTTTCACAGTCCACGCCAACGCTTCGGAACCGTGGAGCTCGAGCATTTTATAGCGCGCATCTTGCACGTTCAGCTTAGAGCCAGCACGATGCTCGCTTTCGAACTCAATAACGCTCGATTTAGGGGCCGCCCCTTTTGGCGAAACGATTGTGGCACGGTACCTGGTCATGCGGCTCCTTTCGTGAAGCGACGTTATTGGAATGGGTGTTTAAGCATAACGCAAGATGGAATCCACATGAAACCATAACCAGCAAAGCCCCAAGAAGAAGAGAATAAAGGCACAGGGCAGCTCTAAGCAGCCCAACGCCCTCACCAATATGGAGGAATATGAGCCCTTTAGACCTCAAGGCGCAGGCCGAATTTGCTGATGTTCAAACCGTCGGCATTCCTCGCGCCTTACTGTATTTTCGCTACAAAACCATGTGGCGTACCTTTTTTGAAGAACTCGGCCGGACCGTTGTGGTAAGCGGCAAATCCGACCGCAGTACCCTTGAAGCAGGAGCACACCTTTCCATCGACGAATGCTGCCTGGCATCAAAGCTGTATATGGGTCACGTTGCCAGCCTTCTGGGAAAATGCGATGCCATTTTTGCCCCTAGCATCGACAATTTGGGGAACTTCAAAGGCTTTTGCACCAAATTCCAGGCACTGCCAGATTTAGTTGCCAACACCTTCATCGCGCAACGTCCCCGCATCATTTCTTGCGAAATCGATCGAGCAGACAGCCACATCAAGGAGCAGGAAGCCTATATCGACCTCGGCCAAAAGCTCGGGGCAACAAGAAAAGAATCTAAGAAGGCCTATGCTGCTGCCGTGCGCGCTCAGGCGAATAGCGATGAGAAACGCGCCCGCAAACAAGAAGATCTGCTAAAGCACGTTTCTAAAATGCCCGAAGGCGAACGCCCCTTGCGAATTCTTTTGGCAGCGCACCCCTACGTGATCCATGACGACTTCGTGGGTTCGCCCCTTATTGACATGTTGAAAGAGATGGAAACCTGCGTTCTTTTCGCCGATCGCCACAATCACGAAAAAGCGCTGGAGAAGAGCTTTGAGTTCTCCGATACCTTGCCTTGGATTGTCAACCGCGAGATCATCGGCACCATTCTTGACCTATACGACCAGATAGACGGCATTGTTTTGGTGAGCGCTTTCCCTTGCGGGCCTGACTCCATGACCAACGATGCCCTTATGCGCTGCATCAAAGGCAAGCCCATCCTTTCGCTCACTGTCGATGCGCAGAGCGGAACCGCTGGCTTGGAAACGCGCCTAGAAAGCTTTGTCGACATTCTTCGCTACCAGCAAAGGGGTGGCTACCTGCATGAATAACGAATCAAACCGCCAGCAAAGCGAAGAGCCAAATCGCAAACAGACTGCATTGAATGCCGTGCAGAAGGCAGCCGACACTCTCAAACGCCGCTATTCCGACGAAACCCCCAATGCGTCTATCTCCTTTATTCCCGGCACACCCGAGGCCCTTCGCGCGCACCGCAACAAGAAAAAGCAAAAGAAAAAAGCCGATCGTCACGCACGCACCAAAGTAGCTTTCCTTCGCTATTCCTATTACGACATTGCCTTCAAATACTTTGTTGAGCAGGTGCTTGACGCCGATTACGTATCGCTGCCCGAACCGACGCGTCGCACGTTGGAACGAGGCGCCCAGCACAGCAACGATTTCGTTTGTGCTCCGTTTAAGCATATCTTGGGTGACTACATCGAAGCGCTAGAACGCGGTGCCGACGTACTTGTTCAATTTGCCGGACCCTGCCGCCTGGGATATTACGGCGAGCTGCAGGAATCCATCCTGCGCGACATGGGCTACGAGTTCGAAATGCTCAACTTCGCCACGGTAACGGGTAAGCCATTGCAGAAATACCTCACCATCTGCAAAGAAAAGGTGAACCCGAACCTTTCTATCCCGCAAGGGGCAAAGCAGTTCCTAGCCCTTTTCAAAATGATCGAATGCTTAGACGCCTACAACGACGCTTATCTGGCAAAGGCGGGCTTCGAAGTTGAGCACGGATCATTCAAGCGCGCCCGCGATGATTTCTTTGCCGACATGCGCACCGTTACCAACCTGAACCAGTTAACCGCTGCCTACAAACAGGGCATGAGCGTTCTTCGGGAATTGCCTACGCAAGAACCCGCCGACCCGATTCGCATCGGAATCGTGGGCGAATACTTCACCGCCGTTGACCCCCACTCCAATCTCAACATCGAAGAAAAGTTCATCGATATGGGCGTTTCGCTCGCTCGGTACCTGAACATCACGCACCGCAACCTGCACTACAACGAGGAGAACCTGCGCCGCGGCGTGAGCGAATACGTAAGCTACGACATGGGCCCCACTTCTACCATGACCATCGCCGCAGCAAAAAGTTATGCCGAAAAGGGATTTGACGGCATTGTTCACCTTAAGTCTTCTGGCTGCACACCCGAGATTGACGTGATGCCTGTTCTGCAGCGCATCAGTAGCGACTACCACATCCCCATCTTGTACCTGAGCTACGATTCGCAAACAAGCGATACCGGCCTCGATACCCGGCTCGAGGCGTTCTACGACATGATTGCAATGAGAAAGGCCCGTTGATGAGCAACGCATTCCTTGGTATCGATACCGGTTCTATTTCCACTAAAGGCGTCATCATTTTGCCTGATGGCACGATCATCGCCCGCTCCTACCTTTGGACGGAAGGCAACCCCACCGATGCAGCGCGCCGCGTGGTGGAAGATCTGCAAAGCCAGATAAACACCGAAGAAATCAGCGTGGTTGCCGTTGGCGCCACTGGCAGCGCACGGCGATTGGTTGGCTCCATCCTGGATGCCACCGTGGTAAAGAACGAGATCACCGCCCACGCCGTTGGCACCACCCATCTGCATCCCGATGTGCGCACCATTCTCGAAATCGGCGGGCAGGACTCGAAGATCATCTGCGTCGAAAACGGCATTGCCACCGACTACGCCATGAACACGCTATGCGCTGCGGGCACTGGTTCGTTCCTGTCGAGCCAGGCGCATCGCCTTGGCGTCGAAGTAGAAGAGTTCGGCCCCATTGCCCTAACCTCGAAAAAACCTGCCAACATTGCCGCCCGCTGCACGGTGTTTGCCGAAAGCGATTTGGTGCACAAATTGCAGGTTGGCTACCCCCGCGAAGACGTCATCGCTGGCTTATGCAAGGCCGTTGCCACCAACTACCTGAATAACGTGGGCAAAGGTAAGCGCATTCAGTCGCCCATCGTCTTCCAAGGAGGAGTGAGCAAGAACGTTGGCGTGGTTCATTTCTTCGAAGAAGCATTGAACCAACCTGTTTTGGTTGACCCCGACGGCCATCTGATGGGCGCCTACGGCGCTGCACTGCTGGCGGCCGATGCCCCTGCCTCGAAGCGCAAGCCCTTCAATTTCGACATCTCCGATTTCGAGTTCACCACCCGCGAAGTCATCTGCCAGAAATGCGCCAACCACTGCGAAATCGTGTGCGTATACAAGGACGATGCCCTCATCGATGCCTGGGGCAATCGCTGCGATAAGGGCGCAATCAAAGTGAAGAAATAGGGACAGGTGCCAGATTCCCACTTTCGGTTTTGAGCCACTGCAAACAATGAACAGCTAAGGGCTGTCGGAAATTTCCGGCAGCCCTTTTTTAGTTGGAATCTGGTGCCTGTCCCTATTTTCCCACTTGTGAAGAAACGATAATTATTTCTAAAATATAATTATGTTTTAGTACTATTCATAGTGTCAAACAAGCTCATAAGCGCCCCTACCTGGGGCGCTTTCTTATTCTCTGGAACCGAAAGGAGGATCATCAACCATGGAAAACATCAACTTCTGCCGAACCCTGTTCGAAGAAACCCGCTTTATGAACCTACTCATCAAGTCGACGCTTTCGAGCATCGTTGCAAAACACGGGCTAAACCCCTATCAAGCCCATTTGCTGGGCGAGATAGCCTCGCAGGACGGCCAAACCATCAAGGAACTCGCTTATCACCTGTGCGTAAAGCCTTCCAACTTCAAGCCTATAGCTCAGCCTATGGAGGAACGCGGCCTCATCGAACGCAGGCAGGACGAAAACGACAAGCGCAGCTTCCGCATCTACCTCACGGAAAGGGGCCGCGCCGAATCGGCCGCCATCGATGCAGAGTTTTCTGCCCTCTTCGAGGAAAACCACGATGCGGCAGAGCTGCAGCAGCAGGTCATCGAAGGGTTTAAGGCCTTCCGCAAGCTCGCAAGCCTCAACAGCCAGCTCAAAACCATCCCCACCGATCCCCACACAAGAAAGGAAAACTAGATGGGTCTCACCCGCAATCAAGTAGTTATCGTTGCCATTCTGCTGGCAGGCGCCACGCTGGTTGTCTTGAACCAGACGCTCCTTTCGCCCGCATACCCCTCCATCATGGCCGACCTCCAGGTTGACGCCACCACCGTTCAGTGGCTCACCTCGGCTTATTCTTTGGTTGAAGCCATTGTCATCCCGCTTTCCGCCTTCCTTATAGGCCGTTTCCCCACCCGAAAGCTGTTCATCGCAGGCGTTTCGATATTCGCCCTGGGTTCCCTTATGGCAGCGTTTTCGCCCTTCTTCGGCATCCTGCTGCTGGGCCGCATTTTCCAGGCAGCCTCCACCGGCGTAGTTATGCCGATGGTGTTCACCGTGATCCTTCTGGTGTTCCCCCGCGAAAAGCGCGGCAGCGCCATGGGCATTGTGTCCTTAGTTATCGGCTTTGCCCCTGCTGTCGGCCCTTCCCTTTCCGGCTTGCTGGTCGAATCCATCGGATGGCGCTCGCTTTTTGTGCTGGTAACCGCACTGGCAGTCCTTATCGTTATCTTCGCCATTGCCTCCCTTAAGAGCTATGGCGAATTCGAGCCCACCTCATTCGACAAGCCATCCGTTGCCCTGTGCTCACTGGGCCTTTTGGGGCTGCTGTATGGCTTGGCAACCATCACTTCGGCAACCAACATAGCCACTCCGATCGTCCTTATCGTTGTCGGCGCCATTCTCTTGACGTTCTTCGTACGTAGGCAGCTGAAACTTGAAGTGCCGCTGCTGAAAGTCGATGTGTTGAAGAGCCGCTCATACGCAATCGTCGTCATTCTGGTTGCCCTGCTCCAAGCCGCGCTGGTTGGCACAGGCGTTTTGCTCCCCATCTATTTGCAAAACCTGCTCGGCGTATCAGCCCTCGAAACCGGCCTCATCATGCTGCCCGGCGCTGTACTGGGTGCCATCATGGGATTCTTCGCCGGCCGTCTGTTCGACAAGCTGGGTGTTCGCCGCATTGTAGTCCCAGGCGCCTTGATTGCGGCCATCGGCGGCTGCGGCTTGGTTGGCTTCGGGCTCGACACGCCCGTACCTTTCATCATCGTTATCTACACCTGCCTGGGCGTTGGCATGCAAGCGTTGGTCACCCCGCTTAACACCTGGGGAATCAACACGCTGGACAACCGCGTTATCCAACATGCAAATGCACTGCAGAACACGCTGAACCAGGTTGGCGCTTCGCTAGGTACCGCTATCTTGGTTTCCCTTTCCGCAACATCCACCTTCCTGTTCCCCGAGATGCCCGCACTCGAACAGGCCATGGCAGGCGACCGCATCGCATTCGCCTTCACGGCGCTTATCATGATCGCGATCTTTGTGGTTATCGTTGCCGCTGTACGCGACACTAAGAAGGAGCCTTCCGCCGCAGAGCGCGCCAATGCCCTGCGCCTGCCCACCAAGGCAGACGACCACATCGCCGTGGACCTTGCCATGAACAAGCAGCCCTACTTCGTCCACAACACCGATTCCATCCGCGAAGTTGCGCAGATTCTTGCCACCAACAAAACCTCTGGTGTTCCCGTGGTCGACGAGCATATGAAGGTGGTCGGCTTTATTTCCGACGGCGACATCATGAAGTACATCGGACGCAGCGAAGGCGCCGTTCTGGACGCGACCCTCATGCTGTACCGCGCCACCGACAACGAAAACTTCATGCAGCGCGTTTCCGAACTGCTCGACTTGAACGTCATGCGCATTGCCACCAGGGGCGCCATTTCCGTTGAAAGCGGATCCGAGCTTGATGAAGCATGCCGCCTGCTGGCTGAAAAACGCATTAAGAAAGCGCCGGTAGTAAGCGAAAACGGAACGCTCGTTGGCTCGCTTTCCCGCTCGGACGTTATTCGATCCACCATGGCGAACCTCGCCGCCATCGAAGCGCTTGCCAAGAAATCAAAGCCCGCAAACGCCTAACAACCCAGACCCTCCTTTTCTCCCGCCCCGCATCAAGCTTCTGCCCGATGCGGGGCGTTTTGCTTTTGAAACCATGCCTCAAGAGCCCAAATGCGCGTAGTCAGCATGGGCGAACGAATCGCCACATTGCCTATGCACGCAGCGCCAACTTGCCGCGCAAAGAAGACCCCCTTTATAATGTGACCGCATAATTTTGGTAACGGCTGGCTGCGCTTTTGCGCAGGTGCCCACAAGCCGCAGGGGAATGAAGGTGAAAGTCCTTCGCTATACCAGTAACCGTAACTTCGAGCAGCGCTCGATCAAGTCGGAATGCCTGCCAGCCCGCACCCTGGATAGAAGGAGCTCACGTGAGCAACACCACCTGCCGTTCCCGCGGCATAGCGCAGCGCGCCCTTGCGCTGCTTATGGCAATCGCCCTGGCAACCTCCCTAACCCCCAGCTTCGCCCTAGCAGAAGAAGCCAACAACTCGGCATCAATCACATCAGAACAAAACCCCACAGCTGGCAGCGCAAGCAGCCCTTCCACGGCTGACTCCACTGCAAACAAGGCAGACGCCACGCAAGATGTCAGCGAGAGCCAGGTGTCGGGCTCCAGCAGCTCCGCAGGGCACGCAACAGCTAGCAGTTCAAAGGCAAACGCAGGCGAATCGGCAGACACCAGTAGCGCAAATAAAGCACCGAGCCAATCCACGAACGGTACCGAGCCTGCAAATCAGGCATCAAGTACCAAGGCAGATACCGTTTCAGCGACACTGAAGATCTCAGTTTACGGCACCACCTTGGTTTCGCACACCTTCAACATCGAAAAGGGTAAAACCGTTGAAGACATGCTGAACTTGGCCGTCGAACAGGGCTACATCAACAGCTATTCTCACGGCACCCCCTACCCTGGCTACACGGCGTACTACGTGAACAGCATCACCGTAAACGGCATCGCATACACCCAGCCCGCTAATTTTTCAGAGTATTGGTCGAGCACCATTAACGGAGCTTGGGAAAGCGACGGCATCAACGGCAACAAGATTGAATCCGACGGCTTTTCTTACGAGCTGAGCTACGTCTCAAACGATCCAAATACCAAATTCGAGGACTACCCAACCAGCCCTAACGCTCCCCATCCCGACAAGGCAACGGGCAGCGACACCACTTCGTACGTAAAGAACGAAGGCAACACCAGCACGGTGACCTCCGCTCCTACCTCTTCTAACAACGCGGCGCTTTCCTGGAAGAAAACTTACGGCAACGGCAATTACTCAGAAATCCTTACGCTGGGCGATTCGATCTACTTCGCCTCATCGCTCCTTAATGCCGACTGGACCGCACAGCCAGCCGTGCTGCACTGCCTGAACTCCAAAGGAGAAGAAATTGGATCGCTCCAATTGTTCGGCGCCATCGACTCTACCTGCCGCATGGCGTACACCGATGGCGTTATCATAATTCCCCTTTCCAACGGCCGACTGCAGGGCGTTTCCGCAAGCGAGATGAAAACCCTCTGGGTATCAGGCGCCATCGCGTCGGGCGCTCAGAACATTTCCACCGTAACCGCCTCTGGCGGCATGGTGTTCACCGGCACCGCCAATTCGCTTGGTTCAAGCTACAACGCTACAACGGGCACATTCTTCGGCATCAACGCCATCACTGGCGAACGAGTTTGGGCAAACGAAGAGGCAAACACGGGCTTCTACTGGAGCGGCGCTTGTAAGGTTGGCAACGTCCTGCTGTACGGCAACGACGCTGGCGTGCTTACCGCCGTTGACCCCGCAACGGGCAAAACCGTCTCCACGCTTAAGCTGTCTTCCGCAATTCGCTCCACGGTAATCTCAAACAGCGCTGAGACCGAAGCGTACGTCACAACGAACGACGGCACGCTGCACAAGATTTCAGTAGCCCCCAATGGCTCGCTTTCCGAACTGAACTCCGCTTCTTTCGCCAGCAAAAGCACCAGCACAGCAACCCTTTTCCAGGGCAACCTGTTCGTTGGCGGCGGCGCTGCTGATTACACCGGAACGCTTAGCGTCGTCGATGCTGCAACCATGCAGATCAAGCACTCGGTTTCCCTGCCTTTCGAAGTGAAAAGCGCGCCCTTGGTTGCCAAAGCGGCCGACGGCAACACGTATGCCTACTTCACCTGCAACGGTGCTGAGGGTAACTGGCCGGACTACACCAGCGGCGGCGGTGCCTGGGTCTACTGCCTGGAAACCAACACCGCCACGAAGCTTTTCGATGCAACCGGCAGCATGGCGAACTACTGCACCAAGTCCATCACCATGGGTGCTGACGGCACCCTGTACTGGACCAACGATTCTGGCACGCTGTTTGCCCTGGCAAGCGCCGCCTCTTCCAACAACGGCAGCAATTCCGACAACACCCAAACACCTGAAAAACCTGGAACCAACAACCAGCAGAACAACAAAGCATCCAACAGTAATGCGGGTGAGCATGCTCCTGCCGCAACCCCCATTAGCGCTGGAAGCACATCTGTCGCAGCTCAAGCACCCCTGAGCGATGCTGAAGCACTGGCCGAAAATGAAGCCTCCAACGAAGAGGAAAACGGCAGCGCTGTTACCAGCGCATCTTCCGCTCGTGGCACTTCATCCAGCAACAGCAACGATTCAAAGGGCGCTCCCTGGCTGCCCATCGCAGGTATTGTTGCGGGCTGCGCCGGCCTGGTTGCCGTGGGCGCCTTCCTGTTCCGTCGCCGTTCTTTGTAGGTTGGAGTTATGGCTGAAGATCCGAAAAAGCTCACCCGCGCTCACAAGATAGCGCTTGGCATAATCTCGGCTGCTTGCTGCTGCCTTATTGGCGTTTCGGCCTTTGCGCTTGCTGCGCCCGATGCGTTGAACCAGAGCAAGAGCAATCCGACAGAAGCGGCTCAGCAGGCAGACCCTGCCTCAGGCGATTACACCAACGACGCCCCGCAAGAGGATCAATCAGGTGACGCGGCAGACCAAGGAGCCAACGCCCAAAGCGAAAGCAGCAGCGCGTCGGGCAGCCAGAGCAAAAGCGCCGAAAAGGAAGGCAACACCTCCAGCAGCTCAAGCGGAAAAGCGAGCCCCTCAAACAACGCCTCGACCAACAAGCAGAGTGGCAACGGAAGCTCCCAAGGCACCAATGCAAATTCTGCCGCCTCCAACACCGTTACGGTTTCGGTATCCGTTTCCAGCAGCGCTGCCGACGGACGCGTTTCAGGCAGCGCCCACCCCACCTTCAAGAAGGGCGCAACCGCCTACGACGCCCTATGCGCCACCGGTCTTTCAGTCAACACGAAGAGCAGCCAGTATGGCCTCTATGTAAGCGCCATCGGCGGCTTGGCGGAATTCGAATACGGTGGGAAAAGCGGCTGGATGTACTCCGTCAACGGAAGCGCGCCAAACGTTTCCTGCGGAAAGTACGTGCTCAAAGACGGGGACTCAGTTTCCTGGTACTACGTTAAGTAAATGAAACCCACCGCTTTCGACAGCCTTCACCCCGCGCTTCCCCTGGTCTACTTCGCCGTAGCTTTGGTGCTTGCCATGGCCGCACCCCACCCAACGCTCCTGGCTCTTTCCTTCGCCATCGCAGCGCTCTATGGGGTGTGGCTGCGCGGCGGTAGGGCTGTTGCGCGGTCGTTCGCATGGCAGCTTCCCTTGCTCGCCGTTATCGTTGCGGTAAACCCGCTGTTCAGCTCCACAGGCACTACCGAGCTATTCCGCATAGGCACACAGGCGGTGTATGCCGAAGGCTACGCCAATGCCGCCACCATGGCGCTGCTGCTCCTATGCGTGATGCAGTGGTTCGCCAACGCCGATGCCGCTCTAGGATCGGACAAGGTAATGGACACATTGGGCGGCATCTTGCCCACCATCAGCCTGATGATCTCCATGATCATGCGTCTTATCCCGCAATTCGTGCGCCACGGGCATACCATCAACAACGCATTGAATGCCTGCACCGCAGCACGTAACCCCAGCACCAGCATGGTTTTCGGTGGCACCTTTGCTAAAGAGGCGGAATCCTCCCCAGCTGCCAAAGAAGCGCACGAAGCGAAACACGCCCGCCACCAGGAGCGACGCACCGAGCAAAATGGCGCAAACAAGCCCGCGCATCGCTTTTCTGCAATACGCTTCGCCGATCACCTACGCACTACAACCACGCTCATGGGATGGAGCATGGAAAACTCGCTGGAAACCGCCGATTCCATGCGTTGCCGCGGATGGGGCGCCAACCGCAAGCGAACCACCTTCCGCCGGAACCGTTTTCGCGCCTACGACGCGCTTGCGCTGGGCGCCCTCGCGTTGCTGTCCGTCGGGGCGGCAGCGGCCGCCTATGCTCTCATGGACGGCTTCGGATTCTTCCCCGCCTTCCATGGCAGCCTGGGCAACCCACTTGTTGGGCTGTATGCGCTGGCCTTGTGCTTCCCCTTCATGCTGGAACTGTTAGGAAAGGTGCGCCGATGAGCGCTGCTTTAACATTCGACGCTTTCGCGTTCTCTTACCAAGCTGCCGCTGAAGCAGAGCTGTCAACAGAACGCTTCGACGCGCAACCGGACCAAGACGGGCGCCCCCTTATCGGGCCCCTTTGCACGGAAATCAAAGAGGGCTCGTTTACGCTGATCACCGGTGCCACAGGCTGCGGCAAAACTACGCTGTTGCGCTGCTGCAAGCCAGAGCTTGCCCCCAACGGAATCCGCACGGGCACCATCAAAATCTTCGGGAGCGATTCCTCTGCTCTGAGCGTCGAAGAATCGGCAAACACCGTTGGCTTCGTCATGCAGAACCCCGACAACCAGCTGGTATGTTCTGAGCCTTGGCACGAATTGGCTTTCGGCTTGGAAAACCTGGCGGTCTCCCAAGATGCCATGCGTCGCCGCGTTGCGGAGATTGCCCATTTCTTCGGCATGAACAGCTGGCTGCATCAAAACGTGAACGATCTTTCAGGAGGGCAAAAGCAATTGTTGGCCCTTGCCAGCACGCTGGCCTGCGCCCCTCGCCTGCTCCTGCTTGACGAACCCACCAGTCAGCTCGACCCCGTTGCCGCCCATTCACTGACGCATGCCCTCTTCCGCATTAACCGCGAGCTGGGCATTACCGTGCTTGCCACCACCCACGCCCCCGAGCTTATGGCACCCTACGCCACACAAAGGCTCACCCTGGAAAACGGCCAACTTAAGGAAGCGGCACTCCCCGCGTCTAAGGCATACATCCCTGTAGCGCCCACTGAAACCCCAGCTCAACGCACTAACGAACCAGCTCTGCAAGTTCGCGATGCTTCGTTTCGCTACGAGCGCAAAGCACCCTTCGTCCTTAAGAGCTGCAACCTTACTGTGCAGAAGGGCACCCTGCACGCCATTGTGGGTGGCAACGGGTGTGGCAAATCAACCCTACTGGCACTTGCGGCGGGAACAATGCGCCCCGAACGTGGCCGCATAAAAGCGCCGCTCCGAGAAAGCCAAGGATTCATTCCGCAAGACCCGAAAGCTCTGTTCGTACATGACTCCGTTGCCGAAGAACTGCGCGACTGGCAACGCGCATGCGGCTATGGGGACGAAGAAATTGGCGCCATGACGCGGCGCTTGGGGCTGCAGGGCATGGAAAATCTGCATCCCTATGATCTTTCCGGCGGTCAGCAGCAGCTGCTGGCGTTCGCGAAAGTGCTGCTCACACGCCCAAAGCTGCTGCTTCTCGACGAAGCAACCAAAGGACTCGATACCGAAACGAAGCTCACCGTAGCAAACCTGTGTCGCCACCTGGTAACCGAAGGCTGCACCATCGTACTCGCAACGCACGATCTGCCCTTTGCGGCTTGCGTAGCAGACGCCATAACCATGCTCTTCGACGGCGAAGACGCCTGCACCGAAGCGCCGGGCGAATTCTTCCGCAACAATCTGTTCTACCGCGCTGCCGAAAACGACTTCACGCGCGCTTGGGAGCTCCAGTGAGTACCCCCGTAAAACATACGCTGCGGTCTGCTGCCGAGGCAGCGGCCCTGCTGGCGCCCCTTGCCGCTTTATTGGCATGCGCATACTTGCAGATCGAACAGTCGGGGTTACTCACATTGCTGGTAGGTTGCGCGGCACTGGCGGTATTTTTCTGCGGGTTCGAAGCGGGAAAACCTGCCCTGCGCCAAATCATGCCTACCGCAACCCTGGGGGCATTGGCAGCAGCGGGACGTATCCTGTTTGCACCCATTCCCGACTTCAAGCCGGTGAGTGCCATCTGCATCATTGCCGGAGCGGTGTTCGGCAAGCACAGCGGCTTCATGGTGGGAGCGCTGGCGGCGCTGTGCTCCAACTTCTTCTTCGGACAGGGACCGTGGACGCCCTGGCAGATGTATGCCTGGGGGTTAGTAGGATACGTTGCGGGCGTATTGGCGAACAGCGGCGTATTTGCGTTGAATGAACGGTTTGGCGCCCATGGCCCCAGCTTGGGAACCATCGTTCTGCTCTGCTATGGTTTTCTATCCGGATTGGGCTACGGCTTCATTCTGAACAGCTGGTACATCGTAGCGTTCCTGGTGCCGGTAACGTGGCAAGGGGCGCTGGCAGCCTACCTGGCCGGCCTGCCGCTCGACTTGGTCCATAGCGTAGCCACCGTGATATTCCTTTCCGCCCTCTACCTACCCTGGAAACGGAAACTAGAACGCATCAAACGCAAATACGCCCTGCGGTAAAAGTATTATTTGGTGTTAGCCCGATGCACAGGATTCCCAATTTATTTAGCTTAATCTGACTTGTTTTTCAGATTTGAAGTTATGAAGTCACAAAGCCTGTCGGCATTTTCGTTTCTCGAATCCGAATAAATTGCCGAAACCGGAAAGTGAACCCCTTCTTGCGAAACAAATGGAAGGCTGACAACGTCAGGTATCAAAACCTCCCAAGCAGATCCGCTGATAGCGAGAAGGGCGGCATCTTCATTGTCCGAAAAAAAATTCCCAATGCTCTCCCGGCTGTTGTTAAGCATCTCAAAATGAAGATCCACCCCATAATCAGAAGCCAAATCTTTCAAATAAGGGCAAACTTCTTCCGCATGAAACGGCAAAGCAAGTTTGACCGTCTTCAAATCATGCACTGAAAGCGCATCCCGAGATACCAACGGGTTATTCGACCCCACTAGAAGATTAGGCGATACAGAATAGAGAAACTTTCGCTTAAAACCCTCGAGCATCGGGGTACCGAGCAGGACAGCAAAGTCAATATAGCCCAGCCTCAAACCGGACAAGCACCTCTCGTTGGGCAATTCAATCAGACTTTCCACCCAGCCACTATTTCCTAGCAGACCCTTTACAAACGGGGGAATCAAGGAGTCCCCTTCGCCCCAAGACGCAATAGCGCACCTCATTTTTCCCTCGTCGGAAATACGCAACCTATACGAGGAAGCGATTGAGCCTATTTTGCCTGCATGATGGATAACCGCTTCTGCCTCTTCGGCAATTAACAACCCCACGTCTGTCGGCGATATAGTTTTCCCCGATGAGACAATCAGCTTCAAGCCCAGTTCCGACTCCAAAGTCCTTATGGCCTTCGAAACAGCCTGGGGAGTTACGAACTGCTCTTTTGCGGCACGGGAATAACTCCCTAGATGAATCGCAGAAACAAGATATTCAAGTTGGCTGATATTCATTGCCCCTCCAAAAAAGAAAGGGTCGCCAGCCGTCAATGGCGACCCTCTTGCATAAGACTAACTCCGCAAAGGATCAGAAAATTCAAAGACACCTATCTGAGTTTCCCCATCTTCGGCGTAAACGGGAATCGAAGTAATCTCCTCGGAAAAAGAAGCATCTGCCCACTGCTCGTTTACGACATAACCACTTTTACCGTTTGTAGCAACAGCAGAGACAAGGTCTGGCTCGTATCCCACCGAATTCGCTGAAACCATCGACCCATAAGTCTGATTATTGCTATTTACGCTGTACTCGGAAACGCTCATAAGGGCATCTCCTTCTTCAAACAAATCGCACGTCGTCGTCGGGGAATAGGCACAAGGATCGTAATTAATATGCGTTCCGGAAATGTACGCCCTACCCCCAGCGTAGTATTTCCCACCAATATTTCTAACTGCACCAGCGCCAACGCCTACGTCTTTTTCGCCAGCGGCATTCCAAATCGGCTTTGTCGAATTAATCAACAACCCAGCACCATCATAAAGATCAGCACTAGCGCCAATCTTGCCTTCCGCAATCGAGCTATTGGTTTTTGCATAAGCCCAACCCGTAATGTAATTCTGGCTTCCGGACCAGGACATAGATTCTATTCCGGCTTTATGGGTAATCGTAATTCCCCCATAGGTATAGGCTTTCTGATTGCCCCAAACTTTACAATTTGGCATAGTCGCAAATGCAGGCTGAGCAAAACAGGAAAGCAAAAGCGCAATTGCAACACATACCAACGTTGATGCTGCTGCCTTTTTCGAAATAGTCATTTTGACCTCCTTCTCGTTTTCGACGGCATAGTCATCGTCAAACAGTTGCTCTCTCCTGTTTGCGTAAAACCTGTTTACGAACAATACGGTTTGTTGCTACTCGCGCCGGACCAACTCCCATTGATATTCAGCACCCGAATCCATCGTTGCCACAATCATCAACCCGTCCATTTTAGAGGCGACTTTTTCTGCAAGCTGACGCCCCTGGGGTTCGTTGCCATTCATCAATTGGGAACAGGCAGATTCGCCCAAATCGACAAGACAACCAATTCTCAAAGAGGAAGAACCCGTATCACAACGATTGGGCATCGAACCCGACTCAAGAATTTCATCCTGATCAGCCGCAGAGAAAACGCCGCATTCGCCCTCCCCCGAAACCGAAAGAGCAACAAGGGAGCCGCCAGATTCCCCAAGAATAGAAGCGACATCAAGATCGTATGAAGCAAGACAACGCCAACTCTCTTCAGCCCCGCCAAGCAGCACAGAAGGTTCACCCAAGCTAAGCAACGTTTTATGATCTTGGTCAACAAGAAAAACGTTCCGCCCCGATGGGGTATTCCTTGAAGCGTCATCCGCCGATTGGCTTGAGTTTGCGCAGCCTAGCAATCCGAGGGCAAACACCAACAACATGACAACATTGAGGAAACGCATAGCTACACCTCTTCTGCAAGGGAACCCCTCCTTTGCGAACTGAATCGGAGCATTTGCTCAAACTTTCGCAATTCAGCAGAATTCCCAAATCGACCGATAATGAATCAGCCTATTCAGCCAGACCATTCAGCATTAAGGAAAAAAGGTTTAGGGCATTAACGATTAGTTGTAGATGACGACGAGCCCATAGGAACTCCCAACCAGCAGTGCAAAATAGCGCAGGCTTCGGGGTGGCGCGAGGGTAGCCGAGAACGCTCTGCGTTTCAAATTAAATTATTAAAAAATGAACGAAGGAACGCAGCGAATGGTAGCGGAGTGGGTGGCTCGAATACCCTCACGCCACCCCGAAATCGGACGGACAGGATAAAGGCACTCCGCCCCGCAGGAAAGTAGCCATAGAAATTCCCTATGACGCATGCAAGAACATCGGTATAGCAAATCGCCGGAAAGCGGCTCCCCGATGGCGTAGGGCCTTTTATAATCAGGCCCATGAAGAAAATCATCAACACATTCAAACGCGCGAAGGCCAACAACCAGCGCCCTCCCATCTCGTTCGAGATCTTTCCTCCCAAGGGGGTTCTGACCAACGACGTGGCGCGCGACACGGCAAGCAAACTGGTTGATTTGCACCCCGATTTCGTCTCAGTAACCTACTCTGCAGGCGGCAGCGCAAACTCCAACGCCACCAGCGAAATCGCAGCGATCCTGCAAGACGAGCTTGATATGACGGCAATGGCCCACCTCACCTGTTCAAACGCAAGCGAGGAAAAGATTGCCGCCGCCTTGGACGACCTGCAGGAAAAGGGCATCGAAAACGTTTTGGCCCTCCGCGGCGACTTGATTGAGGGACAAACCCCCAGCGCGCGCTTCAAGCACGCCACCGATTTGATCCCCTTGCTGAAAGAACGCGGCTTCTGCGTAGGCGCCGCTGCTTACCCCGAGGCGCACCCCACCATGTTGGACCTCGACGAAGACTTGAAGTTCTTGAAGGCAAAGCAAGATGCCGGCGCCGACTTCTTCGTTACCCAGCTTTTCTTCGACAACGAGTGCTTCTACCGCTTCTGGGACAAGGCGCAAGCAGTAGGCGTTACCGCGCCCATCTCGTGCGGCATCATGCCCGTAATGAGCAAGGAACAGGTGCAGCGCATGGTGTTCATGTGCGGCGTCTCCCTGCCCGGCAGAATCGTGAAGATCCTGAACAAATACGCCGACGACCCCGAATCGCTCCGCAAGGCAAGCGTCGAATACGCCGCCGAGCAGCTGATCGATCTGGCAGACCACGGCGTAGACGGCCTGCATCTGTACACCATGAACAAGCCCGAAATCGCCCAGCAGTGCATGGGATTGCTAAGGGAATCATGGCACTAGAAAAACAGCAGACCCTCGTAAACGACCATCCTACCCGAGGCGCGGCCAACCCCGCGCCTCTCTTTGCTTTTCGAACCATGCGCGCCAAGGAGCATGCCGCAGTTTCCCTAAACCGTGAAGAAGCCCTTCGCTACCTGGGCTACAGCGGTCAGGTTATCGACGACGAATTGGTAGCGCGCCTTGAGTCGATGGCGACTATCTGCGAAAAGGGGCTCAAACCCACCTTCACGTGGCGCGTATTCGCGATTGATGAACAACGCTGCCGTTGGGACGAAAACCCCTGCATAGCTCTTGAGGGAACATCCCTTTCCTTTGAGGGCAAAAGCATAAATACCCACTTGCGTGGTGCGCGCTTTGCCGCCTGCTTCGCCGCAACCTTAGGCGCCGAAAGTGAGCGCCAAGTACGGACGCTGGCCGCCACCAACCCGCTCGACGCCATGCTCTACGATGCCTGCTGCAATGCGCTTATCGAGGAAGTGGCACAGGCGGCGCAAGATGACATTGCCCGCGAAGCTGCCCAGGCGGGGCTTTTCGCCCGTATGCGTTTCAGCCCCGGCTACGGCGACTTGCCGCTAGCTATTCAGCCCCAGTTCATCAAAGCAATCGATGCTTCCAAGCGCTTGGGACTTACCGTAAACGAAAGCTTGCTGTTGGTGCCCGCAAAAAGCATCACTGCTATCGTGGGGCTGTTCGATACGCTGCCGCCCAAAACAACGCAATCGCCTTGCAAAGAGTGCATCGCACGCGAATACTGCTCTTATATAGAGAAGGGAATAACCTGCTATGGCAACCACCACTAATCGTTTCGATGCCCTTGCCGGGCTGAACATCAAAGATGCCCACCTTGAAGCCGTATTACGCGGCGAAGAGTTTTTGATTCACGATGGCGGCATGGGAACCATGCTGCAGGCAGCGGGCCTCGCGGGCGCGGGCGTTGTTCCCGACCTGCTGAATTTCAGCAACCCTGCCGAAATTGCCGCAATCCACCGGAAATACGTTGAGGCGGGAGCTCAGGCGATTTCCACCAACACCTTCGGCTCGAATCGCCACAAGCTCGAAGGGCGCGCAACGGTTGCCGAGGTATTCAAGGCAGCTGCCGACAACGTGCGTGCCGCGGGAGCCCCTTACGTGGTTGCCGACCTAGGCCCCATCGGCGAATTGATGCAGCCCATGGGCACGCTTTCCTTCGAAGAGGCGTACGACCTGTTCGCCGAACAGGTCGACGCCGCCGTTGCCGCCGAATGCGACATCATCTTGCTGGAAACGCTTTCCGACCTGTCGGAAGCCCGCGCTGCGCTCCTTGCCGTAAAAGAGCACTCCAACCTGCCTGTTTTCGTTACCATGACCTTCGAAGAAGACGGGCGAACCTTCCTTGGAACCCCACCCGAAGTTGCTGCTGCCACCCTTTCGGCCATGGGAGCCAACGCTGTGGGCATGAACTGCTCGCTAGGCCCCGCTGAAGCGCTCGGCTTCGCAAAGACGCTCTGCGCCACCAGCCGCGTACCCGTTTTGCTCCAGCCCAACGCCGGCCTCCCCCGTATGGAAGGCGACGAAACCATCTACGACATCACGCCCGCCGAATTCGCCGACGCCATGAACGCCATCATGGACGAAGGCGTAACGCTTGTAGGCGGCTGCTGTGGCACCACGCCCGATATGATTTCCCTGGTTGCCGCCAATGCTAAAAAACGCGGCAACCCCACCCCGCGCACCCTTGCGCACGACTGCATTATCACCAGCGGCCAGCAAGCCGTTATCCTGCATGAAGGCACTCATGAAGTGGGCATTATCGGCGAGCGCATCAACCCCACCGGCAAGCCCAAGCTCAAGGCAGCCCTGCGGGAAAATAACCTAGACTACCTGGTGGGCGAAGCAGTGAGCCAGCGCGATTTGGGAGCCGACTTGCTTGACGTAAACGTCGGCCTTCCCGAAATCGACGAGCCCGCCATGCTCGATTCCGCTGTGCGGAAGCTGCAATCGTGCGTAACGTTGCCGTTGGTCCTTGATTCTTCCGACACCGAAGCCATCGAGCGCGCTTGCCGCCATTATTGCGGAAAACCGCTGATCAACTCCGTAAACGGCAAACAGGAAAACATGGATGCGGTGCTGCCCATCGCTGCCAAATACGGCTGTTGCGTTATTGGCCTGTGCCTTGATGAAGGAGGCATTCCGCCCACGGCGCAGGAACGTTTTGCCATTGCCCGGAAAATCGTGAACGAAGCAGCAACCTACGGCATTCCTGCGCATGACATCGTCATCGATTGCCTTACCATGGCCGTTGCCACCAACCAAAACGAGGCTTCTGCCATCTTGGATGCCATCAAGCTGTGCAAAGAGCACCTGGGCGTTCGCACGGCCTTGGGCGTTTCCAACATCAGCTTTGGCCTTCCGCAGCGCAACCTCATGAGCTCGAACTTCCTTTCCGCCGCCTTCGGTGCTGGTCTTGACCTGCCCATCATCAACCCCAATGCCGCACGCTACCGCGACGTGGTGCGCTGCTACCGCGTTATCAATGGCCAAGACGCTGGCTCGGTTGGGTATATCGAGTACTGCAACGAAACCCCTGACCCCTACGATGCAAAGCCTTCTCTTGACGTTGACCAGGAGAAACTTGCCCAGGGGCTAGCACTCATCGCGCAAGCAACCGGCTCGAACGCCGCCGATGGCAACGCTCTTTTGTCGCAGCTTTCCGCCGCAGGCGCAACCGGCGCGCCCGCCCCTGCCGCAGAACCCGCAAGCGTACTGCCCATCCCCGAATCGCTGGCCGATGCGAAAGCCCAAGCAGCTGCTATCCAAGACCTGATCATCGCAGGGCGCAAAGACCCCATGAAAAAGGCCACCGAAGAGCTGCTGGCAAATCACGATGCGCTTGCCCTGATCGACGGCCTGTTCATCCCCACCCTTGACGAGGTGGGCGTGCGCTTCGACAAGGGCACGTTCTTCCTTCCGCAGCTGATGGCCTCTGCCGAAGCGGTAAAAGTTGGCTTCGACGTGGTAAAAGCCCACTTGCAAGCCAACGGCAGCGCCGAGCAGACGGAAGACAAGCCCATCATCCTTGCCACCGTTAAGGGCGACATTCACGACATCGGCAAGAACATCGTGAAGATGCTGCTGGAAAACTACGGCTACCGCGTTGTCGATCTGGGGCGCGATGTCGATCCGCAAACGGTAGTCGATGCCGCTAAAGAGCAGAATATCCGCCTTGTCGGCCTCTCGGCGTTGATGACCACCACGGTGAAGTCCATGGAAAAAACCATCGAGCTTCTGCGTGAGCAAGTCCCCGACGCTAAAACATTCGTAGGCGGCGCCGTACTCACGCCCGAGTACGCTGAAACCATGGGGGCAACCTGGTATGCGAAAGACGCCGCCGAAAGCGCCCGCATAGCCGAGCAATTCTTCGGCAAGCAATAAGCCAACGTTAAGAAAGGGCCCAAGAACGCACTGGCGTTCTTGGGCCCTTTTCTTTGCTTTGATGCGCAGGCGCATTCAGTGGTGGGCTTTCCGGCAATTGCCATCGACCGCCAATTGCCACAGACCGTCAATCGGCCTGCAAGACGCCCCGGCAGCCCGTGATGGAGCCGAAGAGCGCCATGGTGCCCCCCCCCGAGCCTCGGCGTCGCACCTTGCCCCAAGGTCGGCGCGTATAAGAGAGCCTCCCATTTTTTCCAAGAAATGGGAGGCGGTTCAGTTCGGGAAATGGAGCGGGTCAACATC
>ERZ1026856.307-NODE-307-length-33275-cov-25.983414_pt1 | contig 33275 bp, 27 predicted proteins | sample MGYA00380158_ERZ1026856 | MGnify/ENA primary metagenome ERZ1026856 (study PRJEB33269, sample SAMEA4719794) | human gut metagenome | biome: human-associated habitat; feature: organic feature; material: feces | place: Cameroon | collected 2013-10 ...
TTCAGTCTCCGATTCCTCGTCCTCGGTTTCTTCCTCTTCAGTCTCCGATTCCTCGTCCTCGGTTTCTTCCTCTTCAGTCTCCGATTCCTCGGTCTCTTCCTCCTCAGTCTCTGATTCCTCGGTCTCTGCTCTATCCGTTTTTGCCTTTACATTGTCAGATGCATCATTGGCCCCAATTAACGGAGGTAATTCATGGTCAGGATATGCTGCTGCATGAAGTTCTCTCCAAACTGGATCCTGTGAATATACAGCATAATCTTCTTCACCATAATTATGCTCATTCATGTATTGTGTTAATTGTCTCTGCGCATTTTCCTGAGTAAGTGGCGGCATTTCATAATCTGGATATGCTTCTCTATGCAGCAATCTCCATTCCGGATCTTGAGAATATTCTGCGAAATCTTCTCTACCATAATTATGCTCCGCCATATATACAGCCAATTGTTGCCTAGACGTATTCATTGCCTCTCGGGAAATGTTGTCTGCAGCAGTTTTATCCAACGAAAGGGTATCAATACTAGCTTTATCCTGCATATCCATTTGACTTAGCGTCTCATTAATTTCTATGGTTCTTTTTTCACACAAATCATAGGATTCTGTACTGGCAATCAGTTCCTTTAATTCACTATACTCGCTTTCAGATAATTCATTTCGTATATAAGCACATTCAAGAGTGTTAAGTAGCGCTGCTTTTTTCTCTGGCGATTTTATATCAATTGCATCTGCAACGCCATCATAATATTCTTGTCGACCCATTAAATACTCTTGGTACTTTCCCTCATCCCTATATTCATTTTTCAAAGAACTCATTTTTTCTAGTGCAGCATTATTGGCATCTAATTCCGAAGTCATTACCTTATATAATGATGCCTCGTATTTACTATAGTGACTACTTATTCCATCAGAGGATGTCATATCCTCAATACTCATCAATTTTTTATCATTCTCGGAGAAAGAAACACTATTAATAGGTGATCTACTTTGATTTGCATGTTCAGACTCGTGAAACAATGTATCGAGATCCTCAAACTGATTCTCTGTCAACCTAATTTCAATCCTATGGGTCCTACTGCTATAACCGCCATAACTACTGCCATATGCCTGTACCACCTTGGCCGCTGGTCGATTGTGCGCTGCGGCTTCTCTATTTTCAACTTCTTGAAGGACAGCTATTTTTTCATCAGGGCTTTTTATATTCCAATTATTGCTTTTAAATTGAGCAAACAGCTGACTTTTGGAATATTGGCTATAATCTTCCGGTGTTTCATCTTTGAATCTTTTTCCACCAAAAAGACTTTTTTTCTCTGATTGCGTGAGATTATTATTTTTATTACTTCTTGTAAATAGACCCATATCACAAAACCTCACTCATTAAATGTTCTGCAATATCGCGATTTTCAATAAGTTTCTTTTCATAATCAATTAAAAGTCGAATTTCTGATATTTCGGTTCCGCTCACATCTTCAATAAGAGAAAGAATTTCGCTACACATACTTTTAGCGGTTGCTGCCATACCAAGTCGTCTGTTTCCATCAATAAGTTTAATTGCCAAAATAATATCTGCTTTATCCAGTTCATCCTTGCTTTCAAAATATGTCTGCAAGGCTTCATTGGATTGCCTCAGAAGATCTCTTGATAATTCTATTTCCTGTCGTTCTTCAGCATAAAAGCTGGCCAATCTCAAAGAGTCTTCACAATGTCGATAATCTTTATTTCTTTCATATATATCCGCAGCCTTTAAAAGAGATGTGAAAGTCGAATCTACTATTTTTTCAGCTCCCGGTTTCAAACGAAAAGCATTTAACATACCTCTTGTAACTTTTACAGTACTATCCTCAATATCAAATGATGTATAGTGACACTCCGGACACTCTTCCAACATATACTGCATTGATGTATGTTTATTTCCGCTCAATCCAATATCGTCGTAGGAAAATGAGAGCATTCTGTCAATACTGACCTTATTTCCACAGCATGCACATGTTATCTTTTTGGTTACAATTTTTGCCATACCTATACCTCCGCAATTCATCCAAATTTTTCAGACCATAAAAGTCCTCTCTTCACAGAGAATACCCAAATAGTTACACAAATAATACCAATACCGTTAGGAAATACGCGATCCTTGATAAAACATTTATTATTGTTTCTGATTTTGTTTTCTCAAAAGCTATTGCTTTAATGTTAGCAGTATCCTTCCAAGAAAGTGCAACACTGCATGCACACCAAAACATAATCGTAAATAGAATTACTGCAAACAAAGACGAATTCATTTTTCCGAGAGAAGTCATCGTGGTTTCCAATAAAATCCATGGAATTGCTCCATACATCACTGTTCCGTATATTGTTCCTTTAAGTTGGACAAAATTCCCATAATAAATCAATGCAAACAACAATCCTATACAAAGCATCGTTGTACATTTAGTAAAGTGATTTGCTATGAATATCGTCAACAGAAAGGACAACATATAACCAGCAATCAGTAATGCCTTTATATTTCGTTTTTTTTGATAGTTACTATCAAATGCAAATAAATTCTTCACAACGTAGAAGAAAGAAATTGCACCGATATGAAACAACAACATAATTCTTGGCGAAATCCATACTTTATTAAACATTTCATAAAGAAACATAATATTAGTTCCTAAAATAACAAATCCGATAATGATATCCTGTATCACCTTGTCTGACAAAATACAGAGTAAGCAGATAACCAAAAGGCCAACAGAATAGATCCAGGTTATGCCCTCTGCACTTTGAATACTTCCAATGAAAGCCTCATATTGATTTGGAAAAAGCAAAAGGAAAACTGCAATCTCTATAACCAATAAAATTGTTTTTACTATATCAGTTGCTGTAAAGGTCTCTTTTGTATAGGCAGTCCAAAATGCTCCTATCATAAAGACCATAAAAATAACACTCTCAATAAGTTCATATTCGACAAAACACAACGCACACATATAAGACACTATCGCCCATAACGAATAGTTTCCTAATGTACTAAAGACGTTTTTCAAGGCATTTGACTGACTTAGATTTGGTGCAAATTTACAAATCATTAACAAGAGCAGTCCTATCAAATAAAAGTATATATATGGAGTCGACAATAACAACTTGCCATATTCTCCTGTTGGAAATTTAAATGTTCTCGCAAGTGTTACATAAATCCATCGAAGATTTTTCAAGTGCAGAACACAGTTTTTTAGTATTTCTCCAAGGAACAACAATATAATAAAACTGTAAATCGTCTTATAAAAAGTTGTTTTTTTAGCACACAAGAAGATACTTATTCCCACAATGACTACATAAATTCCGGCAATGACTAACTGTTTATTGTTCAAAAAATCCGCGATGAAGTACACTGCCAACAAAAGAATAGCCGGTATACTAATTAATGAATTCTTGATTTCTATTTTTTTATTTCCCTCTGACATCGTACGTTTCGCCCCCTTACAATATCAATACAATCAAAAACATGAACCCTAAAACGAGGAACCAGTAGCTAAAATCAAAGATTAGTTTCTTTTTGTATATCATCACAAAAAGAGAACCTCCAGCAACTAATAACGCTGTATTGAAAAGAGCAAAACCAAGATGCTTACCAAAAAATCCAGAAAGCAGCATAAAGAAGAATGCAAGTGCTGATCCCACTAAACAAATAATAGCAGAATACATCGACTTATCTCTCAGCTCAAGTAAACTATCTAACATTGTTCTCTCTTCTTTATCTTGAAGTCTTGTCTTTTTATGTGGATATGTTAAGTAGAACAATGCCTTGTTATAATCTTTATGCGTTCCATGACCATAGAAGTATGCCTTGCTCAATAATACCGCAGCTGAACTAATTCCGTTTTCAAATAGAGTTTTACTTTTTTCCAATGCTACACGGTAGTTTTTAAACTCATATGATGTTTCGGCACTACTTAGTTCACTTAATAGTGCTTCTTTATCATCTATTTCTGGCTCTTTATTCAAAATCGTTGTCGGTATTCCAGAAATTTCTATCCCTGCAACTTCATAAAGCATTCTTAGTAAATGTTCTATATGTGTTGGTTCAACACTTTCATTTTTCCAGAACCTATCACCACTATACATCTGTGCAACAAGAACATTGTATTCTGCGTGGCTTACTTCATGATTTCCATTTCTATGCGCTTCATTTATTGATTTATACAGTGCATTCCCACCTAGTATTGCATGAATACAGTATGCATCAGCTCTTAATGGGTCTTTTGGATATTTATTCAATAATTTCACCAAAAGTTGATAATCTGTATGAAATATGGCAACTCCATCCTTTTCATAGAGTTGCATCAAATATTCTTCCATCCAATACCTCCGCTATTGAAATATTTCTGATTTATAATAATAGTCAATTAACTTATGGATTTTCTCAAAAACAACTTTGTGTGAATATCGTTCAGGAATGTCCATTGTTAGAATGTGATGAAAGAAATCACATACCTTTTGATCAGTTTCTGACCATTTTTCAATAATTTTTCTCTGTTCAATTAAAAACCCGATTTGATTAAGTTTTTTTTCTCGTTCAAAAATAAAAATTTTTTTTCTGAAATTATTATAAAATATCTCGAATAGATACTCTTCATCATCTGAAAATGAAGTCATCATCCCACGGAAGGGATTCCAGTCATACATGCATTCAAAAATAATGACTACTAACGAAAATACATCAAGTACCCATGGAATTTCCGAATAATTACCTGCGACGCAATCTGGCACCCTATAAATGCTATTTCGATTATGGTTTTTAAATCCATTATATCGAAGCTTGATTTCACCGGAATCAACCAATATCTGTTTTTTATCGAACCCACAGAGAAAGATTGTTTTTTTATGAAGATCTTCTATTACACTACACAAACGATATAGAAGAGCAACCTTGTCTTCTTTACTACAGTTTTCCAAAAACACATCCCAGGAGACGTACTTCAAAAAAGATATAGGATAAACAAATCCAACTTCGCTCTCGCATACATAGGTATTAGATTTTTGAATCAAATCTACCGGATAGACAACAGATTCGTGAATCGGTAGTTCGAACATAAAGTTCTTTGCGTTTGGCAAATAGTTTCCTATTCTCTCAAAAAGAATCACATATTCTTTATTATATTCATCCACAGTCTGCATACGTCTTTCATATGCAGACTGACAATGTAACTCTTCTTTTACACAATATCTATTTTTCAGACTCAAAGAACTCGTATAATACTTTTTCTTATCAAACATACGCATGTGTCCTTCCGATATGTGTTGTAATTATTTTTTTTAAGACTAATTATCCGCCTTCATTGCTCAGCTGCAATTTAACTGAACCCTCAGTAAGCATCAGTCTAACAGATTCGCCTTGTGGTCTTTCAATTGTATCCCCACCTTTAGGTTTAGAACAATTACAATAACCATAAGAACTATAATAGATGGCAAGCAAATTAGTACACTAGAAAAATCTTACACTCAATACTATTGCAGCTGCAGATAATACCATATTTACGATTAACATTCCAAATACCATTGTGTCGTATATCGTACTTCATCTCATATTCACCCGCTTCATTAATACGACACTGACAAAAGCAGCCACGACAATCAACAAAATATAAAGCGCATAATTGCCGTGCAAGAGTAAGTCTCTTGTTTTTAAATTATCGTCATCTTAACGGAAAAAATTCTTAAAACATTATTTGCAATCAATAAAACTAACACCACAATCTGTTCCAAAAACAGACTTCTGATTACTTCACCCAAAGACCGGTTATCGCTCTGAAAATCTTATACCGTAATACAAGTTTTCTCAATTGATCACTCACTCTAATGTATTCAAATATTTTCAGTCTCTGTATTGTTCTTTCATCAATTCGGTGGTGATATTTTTGCAGCAACTCAAAAAGCTTGTCATAATCCATTTTGAAATTGCCTTTATTGATACAAGCAAAAGCAATATAATCCGGATCTGATTTGCTCATGCCATATTCGTTATACTTCTTGTTAAAATCCTTAATAATCTGGTTTCGAACAGTATCTTGAGAAATATACTTTTTAGAAAGCAGAATCTCATATACTTTATCCCAATCAATATATGAATCCTCAATAAGGCTACTAAGATTTTCTGCCAACACATGATTCTCATGATCTTTGAACTGTTGATTGAACACTATACTATCTGATTTATACATACCGCAGTGTTCGTAATCAAATGAAGCAATACTTGATTCTTTCCAAAAACTGTTCTGTACCCTGGTTATTGATTTTTTATAATACAAACTTCCAAATTGCGTCTGCGCAAGAACAAAAAGTTTATTATAAATGCTCTTACACTTTAAGTAACGTTCGTAATCATCTTTAGACAGGGATAGTTCTTGATCAATCCACTTCTGATAAATCGCATTAATCTTGGCAAAACATTCTTCATGATACGGGAGCAGCTCTAAATTCTTGAGTAATACCACAAGCTCGCTATCATCTTTCAAAATCCTTTTATCAAGTTTTGATGCCAAATAACTATCATATGAAGATAAATACTCCTTATGTAAATAAGGATTGTTGTATAAACGCGGTTGTTCTGTATCCAGGAAATCATATACTTCCATACTGCTATCTGAAGATGTAGATAAATAAAGATTGCTAATATAAGATGCCAGTTCATTAACCCCATCTTCTTTAACAACAGCTGCAAGTATTTTTAATACAGAAATAGAAACTTTCTTCTTGTCTTTTGTTAAGAAATAGATCACTTTATTAAGCAAGAAGTCTTCTCTTTCATTAGTTTTTGTCTGTTTGCCATATTGACGAATAATACTCTCTAACTCAGATACTGGAACATTGCCGATATACTCCAGGTACAGATCACAAATCTCTGGATTAGAAGAATTGTAATACTTATCTCTAAGACATTTTAAGAATTCAACATTAGTAGCCACAGTCTGATAATCTGAAATCGCATTATATGTTTCAAGCCATATTGTGTTTTCCATTGACTCTACGTCATTATAATTTTGTATAATCTGTACTCGATAATTATCATCCTCTTTATGAATGACGTCACTAATACAAACAAGGCATCGTTCCTTTATTTGTTGACTACATGATTTGATGAAAAGATTAACCAATGCGTCAAAAATGACTTTATAAAACGGCTCATCTTCTTCATGTAAAATATTGTAGATAAAATTATTTTTAGCGTCTGGATTTGTGCTATTGCACATACGATTCCAGATTTTCTCTTTTTCAGGAATATCGCACTGTTTAAAGACATTCACTATCTTCCAATACAATGCAGATTTCCATTCACTTTCAAAGAACTCTTCGTATAATTTTATGTATTCATTGATCAGTACACTATCCATCTCAATTTTGTTTGTTTCGACAAACTTCTCAAGAATCATGCCTACTCTCACATGTTTTTCTTCAGACTTGAATACTAAAACGAATAATTCTTTTTTCTCTTCAGTAGTTGCATTCGTATAATTTTGAACCAGATTCTCCTCGATTTGTGCCATAATCTGACGGTCAAATTCCTTTTCAGGATTTATCTTTCTATATAATCCAAAATTAATATTGAATGCTTCCATGTAATGATTAACATCAACAAAAGGAAGTAAGCGTACTACTATTGAGTTAATCACATCAGTATTAGATGTCGGAAGCGAAAATACATCGTTAATAAATGTAAACTGGTTTTCTGCAGTCTCAGCCGCAAACATAGATGGCTTCTGTGACAATTTCAACAGTTTTGAAACAACATATTCAGCTTCACTACCCTCATACAAATTAAGGTCATTTTTAAACGTAGCTAAAATACCGAAATAATCTCTCAGAGCAACATCTGACATCGATAACAGATCATTTAAATAAAAATCCATCACTTCAACAGATGCATTATTGACGGAACATACTCCAGTTGCTACATCATATGTAATATCCTTTTCAGGATCTTTTTCTTGAAGAATCTGAACTGCTACCCCAACACTATCCGGTGCACTTCTGCTACAGAAAGAGACTTTATCTCGCAATTCATACGGTAACATACTCATAATTAAATAACCCAAGTGAAGCATGGTTTTGTTTGCATCCTTTGAATTATCAATTCGAAGACCGAATAAATAATTTTTGTTCTTTGAAAGAGATGTATAAATAGCATTTAAAAACTGTAAAAATCCATCATTATTTAGATTATATTCTGAAAAAATATAATCTTTACTTAACTCAGGATTATTAGAAACATCCAGTGCTTTTAAGGCAAACATCTCTTCTCTGTGATTTACTTTTCTTGACAGAAAACTTTTATTCGTAAATCCCCAGAGCTGCTCTGGCTTTTTAACAAGATCCCGGTACTCATCTTCCTCAATTAGTAAACCATGGTTAACAGAATTACTTCTTCCTTTAGAAAACTCTCTCTGAAACGTAGCAAGACAAAATCTATGCATCGTCTCAAATGGATAAATCATGAACGGTGAATCTGCTCCAGAACCCAGATCACTAATATCTGAAGCTACCGTATCCATAACAACATTCACGCGATGGGCTTCTTCTTTAGACAGACCGCGAGAACAATATTCGTTATAACCTTGTTCTACTGTTCGTCTATATAATACCTGTTCGATCATTTTTTCTTACCTCCAAACAGTCGTCCCATAAAACCGCCTCCGTTTGGCTTCGTTCCGTTTCCACCATTTCCTTCTTGTACATTTGGAGTATACACATTTCCTCGACCAATAATACTCATTTCACTCAGCAGCCAGAAGAATGGTTCTTCAATACGTAAAGACTTCAAATCACCATTACTTCTTGGATAACCCTGCATATAAATATCGAAGGAACAATCATCCATGACCTCGTTTAAGCAACTAATGTATTTAATCAATTCTCTCATGGTCAGAGTCTCATCCCCCCTTCGGTCAGCCGCAACCAGTTCAATAACCTCATCCTCTCCAAACTGATCATAAACAGCATCCCTAACATCTGCTCTCGTATTTAAAGTAGAAACGTTGCCCAGAATTTCGTCTAATCGTCTCGCAACTTCATCACTTTGGTCAAAGATAAAGGATCTGCTTACAATTATATTATTTGTATCGATAATATTATCTTCTGGATTAGCTTCCTGATCCTCTAGGTCAAGCTGAATGTCTTTCAACTTCTTGCTCAAAATAGCAAATTTTTTCATGTATGCATCAATTTGGCTAGCCTTCCACTCGTCTCTTGATGCCAACTCAAACGTAAGTTTCTGATCTACACCATCGAACAGCGCAGATACTGCAAAAAATGAAGGATTCGCAATCTGCTGTTTTACACTTTCGTAGAAAGGATTGGCCTTTGATGTATAAAATCTTCTGAGCTGTCCACTCAGATTCGCATATTCGTCAGCATAAAAATACTTCTTTGCAGGATCCCACGGAATATTCTTTGTAATAAGAGAATTCGCGTTGAAGAATACTCCATCCGGATTAAGACTTTCCTTAATTAATCTGCTTGAAAGAAGCAAGTCAGATTTTGATACTGTAATGGCGGTAGGCACCTGAACCTGTCCTCCAAAAACACTATAAAGAGTGGAAATCATTTCACTTGCCGGATACTGTGGTTTAGGATTGTTTACTAACTGCATTGGATCAATAAGTGTGATAATGGCATCCGAGCTTTTAATATAGCCAGCAAAGAATTCAAACTTATTTGGATCATTCTTTGCAAGATCAACAAGAATTTCTCCAGCTACATCATAGATTACAAAATCGTATGTAGTTAAGATGTTATCTTTCTTAAAAGTCATGGTCACAAAATATGGAACCTTGAAGTTAAGTGTTTTTGTTGAATCTGGTAAAGGCTGATTTAATGTCAAATATGAATTATCATCATCCGGAAGGGTTAATTCTACAAATGATCCATTAACATGACTCAAAATACCGTCCTGTAAAGAATCCTTAAGTTTTGCCAGAAGCTGTTTAAGAAATACCGTCTTACCAGATGCCGATACACCTAGGATTGCTATAAATTTCTGAGGATTTTTACCATAATGAAGTGGCAACTTATTATGGCAATGCGGACAAATTCTCGTCTTGCTCTCAAAATGACCACATTTATCTTCTATTTTTTCAATAAATCCATCTTTGTCAGGAATATAATCTCCAACAATCATGTCAGATTTATTAGATGAATCTACCCATGGCACAAAGAATAAATCCTCAACATTAGGCGTTGGTGTTCCACCTCGTAAACTTCCCCAAACCTTGTCGTACTTTGGATCCACTTCTTTCCTTTTTTCAAATTTTGAGAACTTCTCCTGATCAGCAGGATTATCTTTCTTAGCTGCCTTGTTTTTAGCGTCTTCGCATGCCTCTTCTGCAATCCGGAAATGTACTTCATCATGTGCAAATTCGGCAAAGCAATATGGACACTTAATACTATTCCATGATTCTTTCATAACTACTCCTCACTTATTATCAAGTTATATTTATTGTTCATATTCTTCGTAATACAAGGCTGGCATGTAGAATTCTTGGGAATTTGAACACTGATTGTCTGACCAAACATACCTGCTGTTACAGGATATTTAATATTATCAACCATATATTCTGCCACAATCTCTTCCCTCTTAACCGGCAAAGAATCATTCAAAAACACAAGACGCTCAGTAGCGCTAAATGCAAATAGCGCTACTTCTCTTTTTTTAATGCATTTAATTACTCCTTTTATTGTTTTTTGAAGGTTATCGAATTCTTTTTCATCCATTGGAATCAAAATTTTGTTCTTTGCGACAGGTAACAAAATAACATCTACGGGAGGTCTAATTGTGGACGTCAGAAGTTGTACAGATGTCTGCTTTGTCACCTTTTGCCAATAAACTTCTTTATCCTGATATTTCATTTCATTACAATGACTCTGTAATATTCTTTTCAAATCTTCATATGTCACCCAAGAAGATTTAACACACACCAATATGTCCTGATGGTATATCGATGCCAACCAATTTATTGAATAATTTTGGTTTACAATTTTTGCCTCTTGAATCATTATCTGATTCTGTTGATTCATATATCCAATTTCCATTAGTTCACCTCCGTTTTCAGAGATAAAGTATGGAAATCAATTCTTTCCACACAATCTTGTCTACTCAACTTCAAGGATTCGTAATTATCAGCAATCTTCAACTTAAGCAGTTTTGACTTTGGATTGATAAGTAATAATACATCACTCGTCTTCACCCTATTAAGTGCAAACTGAAGGTTCGTCCAATCAATACAGATATTTCTTATTACACTATCTTCTTCACTGAGTTTTCCAAACATGTTTTTGGCTGTATCATTTCCAACACGCTCGTCAATCTCATCCTCAAAGGACTTATAATAAATAGGTATACTATCGAACATCTGTAACAATATAGAATATAATCGATTTTCAATCAGATCTTCTTTATCCGTGCATGAGTTCAGTTCATCAACAATCGCATCCCTATGGCTCGCAAAATAGTCATCAACCTGTTTTCCATAATATCCAATCAGATTCTCTTCATTTTCAATTGCATTAATCTGCAATTCCGGGCTTACTAAACTCTCACGTAGCCAATCATAAACATCACAAGCATGGTTAATTTTTTCCATAAATTGTAATGAGAAAATCGCAAATAGTCTCTCGGTAATTTCTGCCTCGACTGCCTGATTTGCATATTCTGTTAAAACCTTACTATATGCACCTTCATCTGATATCTGCCTATCGTGAAGAAGTGCTCTTTCAAGACTTTCTAGCAAATCTTTCTTTTGGCGATTTCCTTTCAAAAATCCTTCAACTGCATAATATGTAAGTAATGGACCTGATAATTCACCTGAAAAATCCACTTTTTTCATTTGAATGTTATCAACCTTTTGGCGTATCATTGCAGCAAAACACATCGCTGCAATAGGATAATTTCGTTCTAGTGACACGACATTCTTCTTGATGTTTGCCTTCTCGTTCTGTAATTTCTTATTATCAGGTAAATACTTGAAGTCACTTTCTTTAACCAACAATGGCCCCATTCTATAAGAAGACTCTTTTTGAACACTTCCACAGTATTTTTTCGAAATTTCCTGATCCAGTTTTTCATTCTCGGGACAGTTACAAGCGTTTTCTAATAGTCTTCGAATGGTAAACTGCACAATTTTTTTCGTAGGCTTTTCTAATAGGTTATAAGAGAATGTGTAGGCATTATTATCATTAAAGTAATGAGAATCTATGCTCATAATTGCAGTAATATTAGCTGCTAATCTTACAATCTTTAAAGCATTCTCACCCAGCCACATTGCTCCATTAAATAATCTATTTGAATAAACAAACTGATATCGTATCTTGTCACGATTTTTCATTGCTCTCAAAAGATTATCTTCAGATACTGCAATTTGATTCTTTCTTTCATAATCCAAAAACTCATGCAGGATAATTTTGTACAATGGTCCATTAAATTTTTCATTTAAAAAATTGTTTAATTCTTCAATATCACATTCGGTAATATTAACTAGGACGTGAATCTGGATTTCGTTGAAGATTAAATACAACTGATTACTACGAACCTGATTCTCAATTTCTTCAAAATCCGATTTCTTTCCTGCTCTTGGAATATTAGTATAGACGCTTGGCCATAACTGTTCTAAAAAATCATAATAACTATCTACTGTTTTATTATCTAAATTATAATTAACAATAATGGAAGGATTCTTCGGAGTCTGTATATCATATCCTTCTACCCCGTTTTTTTCAGATTTATTTCTAATTTCTGTTATACAACATTCAATTAATGTATTCATTTCTATCCCTTTTCATATGTCTGTTAATCATAAGTCAGATAACTAAGGAGCTCCCTTGCCAAAGCCGACAAGGGAGTTCCGTCACTAATTAATGGTTTCGTTTACACCAATGCACCTGACATCATTAACATAATTTTAATATCTTGTAAGTACTTGATTAAGGATGCGTAGAAGTCATCAATTTCCTTCTGTTCTAACTTTCCTGCATAATTCTGTGAAATCATTGCAAGTACCTGTGGATTATACATAGCTAAAAGCTTATCTAAAGCCGCCTTCTTTTCCTCCCGGCTCATCATATTGAATCTGCTATTAGCATTCTGGGTAATTTCAGCCTGAATTGCACCATCCATTGCCATTACACTCGTGAAAGCCTGATAATACTTGCTAAGTCCAGAATATGGCATGCTGTTGTCACATAACATTGCAATCTTCTCCATGCCAAACTGTACGTACTTATAGGACATATTAAATCCATCATCTTCAAACAGGCCAACAAAAACTGCATCAAAGAATGTCTTTCTGAGTGCTTCTAAGTGACTGATATCACCCATAGCAGCTTTGATGTCTTCAATAGCTTTGTTTGCACTATCATACTTTCCAACTTCCTTCTTAACATCCTGCTGAATGCCATAGAATCTGAGGAAGTTGTCTTTAATCAATGAATTTCCAGGTTGATTTCCTTTGGAATTAATAGGAATAGCCCCTACTGGTGAATTAAGAATTCCTTCAAGTGTGGAGATCCTACTGTTGGCAGCTTCCATATCCATCTTTCCATTGGCCTTAAGTCCATCAATATTTAACAATTCAGTACTGATTTCCTCGAACTGTTTAACATAGGCATTTCCAGAATTAAAATAAATAATGCCTTTTGCCTCAGCATCCGCATATAAATTCAAAAGCTCATCTGCATTTTTTGTATACTTAGGCACATAACTATACGGATAAGGGAATGTTAATATTTCTCTCCAGTTTACATTATGCTCATACGAATGGAGACCAAGCCCTGAATAATTTTCATATGAACCAAGATACTGGATAAGTCCCTGGTAACCATGCATTGGAACACCGCTTACTGTTCGTAAAATATAAATCCTATCGCTAATAAGTGACATTCTAACTTCAATCTGATTGTTTGCACCCTTATGCTGATTTGCTGCTAAACATATACAATTTGCTGCACTTGGAACTGTCAGAATAGATGTATGTGCAGTTTTATTACTATCTGCAACTAACGGTTCATTCGTCCAGAAAATCGGAGCCGCAGCATCAACAAACGGGTCAATAATTGCAGTCTGAATAGCATTTGCAAATTTACTATCTTCCGCGGTCTGCATCTTCAAATCCTTACGCAGGAAGCTTTCGAGACTTCTAGAAAGAATCGGATGGAACTTCTGTAATACATACTCAGAAATCTTAGCTTTAAGTTTCAATTCCTCGCGCTCCATCCAGGTTTCAGGATATGTTGTAAGGATTTTTAAAAGACCACTAGTTTCAATTGTAGGATCCAGCTTCATAATCTCAGTATCTAATTCCTGCTGAATATTTGAGAATTTTACGAGTTGCTTAGTAAAACCATCCTGCGACTGATTTCCTTTTCCCATCCGGAAATAGGTACTATTTGCATCAAAGGTTTCAATTAACTCAGTAGTAACTTCATACAATGGTTTCAGATACCTGTTATTGATAGCCCGGAAAGCAGTAATGAGATCTGCCATCAATACTTCCATTTCCTCAAACAGTTCTGCCATTGACTGCCAATAATATACGCTGTTTAATGTTGATGCATATTCCTTAATATTATTTCCTTTATTAAAGAAATTTGAGTTTCCTAAGTTTCTCTTAGCTGCCGGTTCACGATTTACAAAAGACGCCTCCTGATCTCTTGCATTCTGCTTCTGAGACGCGCAGTATTTCAATCTTCCATCAAGGTAATGGAAAATATCTGCACCAGTTTTATTCATCATGCCATAAGCATAAATCGGTCCTTTTGCTGGATCTTCTGCAATCTGAATCAGTTTGTTCAAAGCCAGTCCAGGGATTGAGCTAGCACCTGCCTGATAAACATAGGAATCCACATTCTTTTCCATAGATTCTCTTTTCTGAATCAGGACACCCTTTCTCTTTCTTAATGATTCTTCAGTAGGATTAACCATTGCTGCTGGCAGTACATCATCATTCATATGTGCCTTAATCTGATTAAAATACTGACTAACCAGCTGTTCTGTAATCTGAGTCCATCCAGCGCCCTGAGCAATCTGATTCTCTAACTGTTTAAAACGACTGTCAGACAGTTTTAAGTAATCCGCAAACTCCTGCTCAATCTGAATATTATCCGGCATTTTTTTACGAATAGTAAGCTTCTTAAACAGCTCGGTTGCTAAATAAGTTGCCATCTGAGTTGTAGGAATTTCAGCGTTCGCAGAACCAATAATATGATAATTCTGAGAATAACCCCGTCCATGCTCTGGATCTATGGCCAATACATAAGCTTCGATATTTGTCAGATTTCCTGACATAGTAATAGGCTTTGCATTGTTCGCTACCTTTTCTTTTGATGCAAAGGCAAGGATATAATCTCCAATAACATTCAATGCGTATTCATATCCATTTGGTACTGGAACACCATTCATGTTTGTTGCAGAAACAAAGTGGCACATATCAACTAATTTATGTTGAGTACGAATCTTAAACAGACCATAGTCCTGCTCAAACCATTCATCTGAATCCTTTAAATTCATTAAATGCTCAATTTCTAACAATGATGCAATACCATTCTTCTGGTTTGCTGCGGTCCTAATTGGATCCCCAATAATCGCATCTTTAGAAATAATGGCATCAGGCAATACAAAATAACCGAATACCTTAGCAGCAGTAAATCCAAAGCCATCAATAACTTCTCTTGCAATATAGCATACATCAACAAAAGAACCGGCACCCATTCCACCAGAAATACCTGATACAATGTGAACATTTAACTGTCCGCCATTGCGTCCAGAACAAGCCTGGTTAATAACCTGAGTCAACTTCATTTTAATATTGTTTGCACTTGCAATAGTCAGCCATCTGCCGAACTGTCTGAAGGCACCCGCACCATCAGGATTTGGAGGCAGATGGTTAGACATGTAATCAATGCTCATCCACTGCATTTCCTTCTGATTCTTAAGGGCATTTAACTTGTCTGCAGAGAAAATAACATTATAGTTATAGTTCTGAATATTTAAGGTCTCTCCCTGAGTAAGTCCTGAATTCTCAAGCCACTTTCTGTCCGCATCAATACCCAAGAACTTGATGTGTTCATACTTAGGTTCTTCACCTTTATCCTTAACATCATCCTTGTTGTCTGGTTCAATCTGTCTCTGAAGCTTAGTTTTTAATCGTGTAATAGCATCAACACCTGTTCCGCCAAGTCCAATGATTACCACAGGTTCTGAGGACTGTGGAGCCTGCGTAATTGTACTGATTATCCCGCCGTCCTGATTACCAATAAACAATGAATTTAACATGTTTTCTCCCCTTATTTTTTTAATAACTCTCTTCAAGAGAGATGCTAATCGTATCGTTATATCCTGTAGAATCTTCCTGAGAAGTAGAACGGATATCATATGTCATACCAGTAACCATTTCCAATGACTTGGTTGCTGTTTCTCCAGATGGAGATAAATAGTAGAATGTCTTTGAAGAAACAAGCTGAAGTTTATGACTTCCATCTCCCGGAACACTCTTATCTGGAAGCACCTTAAAGTACATTCCATTATCAAACTGATGATTCATAAGACAGAAATTAGATAATGCATATTTTCCTGTAAAACTAGATGCTGGTCTGGAATTACTATCATCAACCTGACTTGCTGAGAATACATTTAAGTAACCAGCAAAGTATCGCTTCTTCGCTTTGATAATACTAAAGAGAACAATTCCTACAATAACCAGAAGAAAGATTCCACCAATGAGAAGAATAATCCATGTCAGATTCTTCACTTCAATCTGAATTACACCCTTAACAGTTCCGCCACTCACATCCTCAGCCTGAATGGTCATCTTACCATCAACAAGCTTCTTTAAAACAATCTCATTACCCTCAGGTCCTTCAATATCCTCTTCATCATAAGAAGATGCAAGAATTGATAATGAAAGATTCTGATCTTCTTTATCTGAGAAATACTGTCCAATATCGATGGCTTCTTCTTTTTTGTTAAATAATTTTGTAATTTTAACTGTTACCAATTCTTCTCCTGCCGAGAATACCGGAAGCTCATTTCCGATTGAAATAGTAATTGGATCAGACAGGCTCTCAAACTCACCACATGTAAGTACTGCATAAACCTCATAAGTGCCTTCCTTATCGTATGTCAGAGACGCCTTGAAGCCATTTTCACCATCAGCTTCCATAGGGTAGTACTGGCGATTTTCATTCTCGCTATTTGCAAAATCAACTACCAATGTACCGGTATAATACTCATAGTATTTCTTTCCAATCAGTTTCTTTCCTTCAGAATTGAAACCGGCAGAAAACTCTACATCTTCGTTCAATGAGAAGGAATTATCTCCAGAAACAGTCTCTAAACCAACAGAGTTATCTGCGTTGAAAACAAAGTCAAATGTAATCTCTGTGCCATCTTTTCCATTTACAGTCACAACCCAAAGGCCTGCATCCGGATCTGTAATCTTAATGAAATAATAATCACCAATAAGCGAAGAAATTCCACCAAACTCATTCTTAGACATATCCACGCCATTTGGCTTAGTAATTGTCACACCAGACAATTTTGATGCGTTATTAATTGTGATATTTAATTCTTCAACTCCGTATGATGGCACTTCAATAGATTTAGAAGCTACACCATCCTTAATTGTTTTGGTATCGGAGGTAAATTTTGTTTTAAAAATTTGTCCATAAAAATTTTTCAAAGCTGCAACTAAGTTTTCCGAACTCTTAACTTCAAGGAATGCTCCTGATGTAGGAGTAGTAATATCCTTAAATTCCTGCAGGTTTGCAGAACCATTACTATTTAAACGGATACCATATACTTTGATTCCATTTGCAACACACTGTTCAACTGCCTTGCGTTCAACGTTCAAAGACTTTTCATCAGCTTCTGGGGATCCCATATCAGTATTGCCATCACTCAGCAGAAGAATGATTTTCTCAGAGCCATTATCACCTGCATTTAAGGCATCCACTGCAGTCTGGAGTGCAAGACCAATATTGGTATCACCTTTATCTGGAACATAACTCTGAATCTGATTGCTCAGCTTTTCTTTGGAGTTCTTGCTGTTCATATCAGTTAATCCAGTGTCTTCCTCAATTTGGTCTGTGAAAACAACAGAACCGACTTTGTTTCCATTCTCTCGAAGAGTTTGTAAGAAAATATCAATTGCTGTATAACGATTATCCTCAGGGTCAGTTCTTTTCAAAGATCCACTGGCATCTACAACAATTTCAATATTATAATGTGTATCATTATTTTCGTTCTCTTCAGCCATAACTGGCTGCACACTTGTGAATGATGTTATGATCAATGCCATTACCAATAACATCACCGCAAGCGGTTTATTGTGTTTCATCTTATTATTCCTCTCTTTCTTTTGTTAAAATATTCTCTTTAGCAACCAGACAATTGCTGCTGCCATGATAAATATCGGCATGAAAGCACCCACTATATTTCCGGTGTAGCTCAACAACTCACTAAAATGAGTAACTATGGCTAACACTTCCAAAACAAGCAAAGTAATTAAAAATAATTTTAGAATCCTCATAGCCCATACACTCCTATCTAATTTTCAGAACATATCGGCAAAAAACATATATCAGCAGTATTACCACCAATACCACAATCACATATTGCAAAATTGATACAGTTGCATAAAAGAGAAAATCCAATACTGTAGAAATATTGATCACAATAACCACCATTGCAAAAAGGTATAATCCAAGCAACACCTTTTCCAATGTGATTCCCTTTGATATACCAAAGCTAACTCCCGCTCCTGCACTTCCTAATGCACTCCATATCCTTGAAAAAATATTAGGTTTTTTTATATTTCCGTAACCGCCAGGATAGTTGCCCATTTCCGGATTATCATATCCCCCATAAGTCGGTCCCGGATCTTTTGGATAATTGCTCACTTCCATCGGAGTGTAGTCATCATCTGTCCTGAAATTTCCCATTTTCTCGCTCTCCTCTCATTTATAGCAATCCATCCACAAAAATTCTTCCGGAATTACTATCAATCAAAAATAGCTGTGCCGCAGAAAGATTAGTCAAATCTGTGCCCTCGATGATCAATCTTTTTTCATCTGTTACACTGTGTCCCTTCGAAATACTGTTATTCAAAATCTTAAATGCCTCTCTATTTGCTGTTTCCTCCTCCGAAACCTTCATATGATAATAATAGCCAATAGATGCCGTTATTTTTTCTGCTGCAGTTGCATTATCATAATGTAGCAGAAATTTTGTTTGTGTCTGAGATAAAAAATCATCTAAACCATCTTTGCTTAAAACTACCGAGACATCCATCGCACCCATGCAAAATCTCAATCCTGTACTTTGAAGAAGATAATCCTCAAAACCAGGGTTATTCTTAATCAAAATATCGTCTAGCAAAATATATGGACATTTTCTCGAACAGCATTTGAACTCATTACAAAAATACTCCAGCATTTCAGTCTGATACTGATCATCTATCTCTATGAAGAGAACGTTATTGTTCCGAACTTCAGAACAAATATTGATTTTTTCTGAACAGTCTCGCTGATAATATGACTGAAAATAGTTGTTCATTTCTTTCAGTACACGTTTAACAATCTCCGAACCATTCATTGATTTCGCGAAGAATTTGCTAGCAGTTATCAATCCAAGAGATTTTGCCAGCAATGATAAATCTTCGTCCGACTTCATGATAAGCGCCATAATATTGTCAAAGGTTAACGAATATCCAGATTCTTGAATAATTGACAACACATACTCAAAAAAGGTCTCCGAATACTGATCAAGTGGAATATTCATGAATGAAGACATTGCCTTGACTGTATATATGATTTCTTCTGTCAACATACCACCAAAAGGTGCTAACCGCCTGTTGTCCCCATATGAACTGTGTAAAATCATTGAATTACTGATCACGCTGCATTTTCGTCTAATATTCTGCGTTCTGTACCACTCAGAGAACTGGTTAATTAAATATGGACTTTTATAAAAAACTACGATCGGTCTATTACTTTCTCTAACTAATCTTTCGATAATACTCTCTAAAATCAATTTTCGATTAGCAACCTTCGCACCATTACTAAACGTAATATCCATCCCGCCAGTCACAATACAATTATCATTAAAGTCCAATCCCGAAACTACACGACCAATACTAGCCCTTTGATACTGAATTCCTTTTAATTGGTCGTTTTGTCTATCATAATTTACTGCCATGATTTACCCCTTTCTACTTATGTATTCTTCGAAAGAGAAATAAAACGGTCTATAATTTGCAAGTCCAATAACAGCACGTCCAATTCCTAAGTCCATCAATTCCCAATCTTCAACACTGTGTCCCTCTCGATTCTCGTTAACAAACTCATCAGCAGAATTAAAATAGCTCATGCTGTAATAATTTTTACCAAACACCTTACTCACATAATCACGTGATTCTGCATCTATCGTCTTGAACGCAAACAAATTAGAAAAACCAGATGCAATAACTGCGCCTCGACTCATACCATAGATATCATATAACTGTGTTATATTCTGAATGCCGGCCACCACCTTAATTCCAAGGCTTCGACCAAAATTCAAAGCATCATCTATATGTTGTAGTTTTGGCAACAATTTGAACTCGTCAATGATCATATAAACATCACCTGCAGAATGACTACGTCCCAATGCCTCTTTCAGTGCCAGATCAATCAGCAAACGATACATTGGTGTTAATGTTTCACCAACCGTCAAGTCATACTCAATAAATATTTTCTGATTTCCTTTTCCACGAATGCTGTTTCTCATGGAGAACTCTCTTCCTTCAGGAGCTTTCTTTGCAAATACTCCAATGAAATAGTCATTCAACATGGAATTTAATTCACCAAATACACCTAAAGCTTGATTGCTAGATCCGTCTCCGAAGTACGAAAGTGTTCCTTTAAAATCCGGATATTTATTACACATTTTAATAAAATGCTGAACCGAGGCCTGTTGTAAAAACTTAATCAGTTCATAATTATTGAGAACATTCGTATTATTTCCTTCTTCATTAAATCTCTTCTGTGTTCTCAGAAAGTGAATCAGGGTTTTTGAAAAAATATCTGCCGCAGCGTTTGCAAAAAAAGGTTGTGATGCAGATTTACGATCGCTAAATAATGCCTTCGCAATTTCTCTACACATCAACTCCTGCGACTCTTCATCTCCAGCTGCTTTTATATCTTCAAAAATATTCCAATAATAAGTTGTATTCTCATAATCTTTTCCATTTGCAATAACAATATCGCCCGGGGAATAGAACTCTTTAAAAAAATCTCCTTTAGTATCAAAAATAACCGTCACGTTATCTTTGACATCCTCCGTTCCTTTTCCAAACAAATCTCTTAACAGATGATTAAATGTATTGGTTTTACCAACTCCAATACCACCTAACAACAAAATATGCCTGGAAAGTAAAGATTTATTTAACGAAAAACCGCTTCCACCATTCGATTTAAAAGTGATGTATGGTTTTTCAATTTGAGGAATCGGCTGATTTGCTATTGTATAGCCTTGCAATATTTCTTTTTGACTACTTTTCTTATTTTCTTCTTTACCAGTCTTTATTGACTGATCTATAAACTCGCGAAAATTCATTTATCCCCCACATACAAACTAACTGTAGTTAACAATCCATTTGTATTTTTTCATTGTTTAGACTTTCAGCTGCATCATTTGCAAATTTAGACTATTCCTCTTGCGTAGAACTACATGTTCTACGCAACCAAATCCATATATTTATCCAATCCCGGAACATTTGCCATTCGCCTTACAGTACTTGCTAGGCTTTTTTATCCCTTCATTTATAGCATATAGGAAATTCCAAGCACTATTTCGAAAGGTCATTCCAAATATTTTTCATCTTCCCTCCCATTTTTCCTCTTTTGCATGAATTTATTACATACACTCCGATCAGTTAAGACTGTAAACACTCCAACTTATCTTAATTACATTTTCTTTATATCATTCATCTTTATATTGATTCTAGTTCTCTTTTCGCGTCCTGTCAATTCGTTTTGCGTCCATTCATTTATATTTGTACTTGTTTTGTTACAATCATTTTGAAACCAGACTATATATTAACTTTAAAACACCATATCGAGGATCATGCATGACATCATTTGGAGAACGCCTGAAACAACTCATGGAAGATCAGTCTATTTCCCAGCGTGATCTGGCTGCTGCCCTGAACATTTCCAAGTCAACTGTCAGTGGATATGTCAACAGCTACAGAGAACCAGACTTCAAATCCCTTTTGGAAATTGCTTCTATCTTTCATGTAACAACAGACTATCTGCTTGGAAATTCCGATATTCCGTCTCTTCCCACCTCTGCCCATAACAATCAATCCATTCTTTTACTTTCCTACTTTGAACAGCTCAGTCCTGAAGTACAGAATATCGTTTTAAAAGAAGTAAAAGCACTTACCAAACCATAATTTATAAAAAAGGCAGTGATACCCACTTTTCATGGGATCACTGCCTCATCCATCTCTACTTCTTATTTTATTGCTTTCTTTCAGAGAATCGTAAGCTATATCATTCTTCCGCCAGCTTTTGGTTACAGGTTTCCAGTGCTTTATTTACATTTTCCAATGTAAATTCACTATCCGAACCATTTACTGCTTCCACCAGTTTCCAATACAATTTTGTTTTATGTTCCGCTATGTATTCTGAAAACAGATCTGCAGCTTCCTGATATTCCCCATTCTCCATCTCAACATATGCCATATACACCTTGTCATATGATTTCTGCTGCCTGTCATCTGAAATATATATAATGCATAACACGATGCAAAAAACGATGCAACAAATTATAATGTTCCTTTTACAAAAAAATTTTCTTTTCATCTGTTCCTCCCAATTCTCTTTTGACCTTAAACCAGTCGAATTTATTTTCAGTTTAACAATAAATTCCTTCTCAAATTTTGTCAATCCATATAAGCAATATGGATGCAAAAAAGACAGCCTTCTTTACAGCTGCCCTTTTGCACCTTATATCCCTACACTTTCATCCCGTACTTTGCCGCCATTTGCTCAAATACTTCCGGCTCCAACAGTCTTGCAATATACTCTGTGTCTCCATTCTGCGACATTTTGGCAACCAGCTTCAGCGTACTTTCTTTCGCCTTTTGCATTCCACGCAGTTCGCCCTCTTTCATTCCCTCTTTCATTCCTTCTTTTATTCCAACACTTTTTCCCTCTTCTCTCAGTTCTTCTGCCCATTCTTCCATCGCTTTACACATATCAATGCTCTCCTTTCCATTTTCCAGATATTTTTCTTTCTTGTCCTGTAGTTCTTTCAGATTTAACATCACGCAGATCATATCGTAAGTCGCTACGTCCATTCTGCTGATCCGATCTGCATGTTTTCTGCAGTATTCCTGAATTTTTGTCTTGCTGCTGCGCCGTTTCATCAATCCAATCAGCTCGCGCAGATTTCCTACGCCTCCATCCCGTACTTTGCTGTCATCTTCTCAAACACTTCCGGTTCCAACAGTCTTGCAATGTACTCCGTGTCCCCATTCTGCGACATTTTGGCAATCAGTTTCAATGTGTTTTCCCGTTCCTGCCGGATTCCTTTTTGAATTCCCATCTGCATTCCACGCTCTTCTCCTTGCTCTGTAGCATAATTCATCGCGTTAATCCAGTCCCGCTCTGCCTTTTCCTGCTGCATGCACTCAATCCTGACTCTTTCTTCCTCCGTCAATGTAATCATCGTCTCCACTGCCTCCTTTATTTTTTCATTTTTCTCCGACAATTCCTGTAGTTCTTCCCAGGTTTCTGCAATCAGCGCTTTTGCCCAATCGTACAAGCCCTACTGTCGCTCTCTTTCTTCCGCTTTTTCTGCCTGCCGTAAAGACAGGACACAAAGCTTCATCTTATTTGTAAAAACACGCTCATGCTCCGTATCCCACAACTCATACACCTGATAAAACGGATTCTCTCCAGCTTTCCACAAATCAAAACCAAGGATTCCGATCTGCACCGTTGTTTTCAGATTTTTATAATCTTCTCCCTTTTTCAGATCCAACAGATTCTCTGCCAGGTAATACACTCCACGCTCATTCCAGTTTCCTTCATCCAAAACCTGCATCTCCAGATTTACACGGATATTTCCATGCTTCTCCATCAGCTTTTCCGATAACTTTATTTTCTTCTGCAAGCGTTATTTCCTTATATTATGTTTCCGCGATTACTCCATTCCGTATTTATCCATCATCCTCTGATATACCTCCGGTTCCAATAATCTTGCAATGTACTCTGTGTCTCCATTTTCTGACATTTTGGCAATCAACTTCAGCGTGTTTTTCATTCCACGCTGTTCGCCCTCTTTCATTCCAACACTTTTTCCCTCTTCTCTCAGTTCCTCTGCCCATTCTTCCATCGCTTTACACATATCAATGCTCTCCTTTCCATTTTTCAGATATTTTTCTTTCTTGTCCTGTAGTTCTTTCAGATTTAACATCACGCAGATCATATCGTAAGTCGCTACGTCCATTCTGCTGATCCGATCTGCATGTTTTCTGCAGTATTCCTGAATTTCTGTCTTGCTGCTGCGCCGTTTCATCAATCCAATCAGCTCCCGCAGATTTGTCCGGAAATTTTCTTCCTGCAACTCCTCCAACGAAAACACATAAATCTGGTATTCCTGCACCATCTGCTTTAAAATCGGGTCAATTTCTTCCAGCTCCATCATTTCACTGAGTTTCTTTGGAGCATCCCACGGTTCCGTGCCATGATACAGCACGATCGTTACGATCGGCGTCAGATGATCTTTTCTGCCCATCTTGCTTAAATACTCTACACCGGTTTTTAATTTTCCCTCACTTTTTAGCCGGATATAGCGAAGCTGTCTGGCATATTCTGCCAGATCATATTCCATGCAGCGAAACGGCATCGTCAAATGCGGCTGATTCTGCGCTTCTGCTGCCAGTAAAACATAACTTTTCTCGTTCCAAAATGCCCGAATCGCATCCCGCTCCCGCCTTCTTGCAGTTGGTCTTTTCACACGCTCTGACAGTCCTTGTTGATAAAACTGCTGTACCTCACACAGGTTGCCTGCCCGCACGACCTCTTCTCCCTGATACAGGCAACCATTGTACAGATCCGCCAACACCTCGGCACGACCTAAATACGCCGTAAAAGCATCGTTTTGTTTCCCCATTCATGCCTCCTGCTTTTTTCACTTTATTCCCTTTTCAGATTGAATATTGCTTTTTTCAGAGAATCGTAAGTTGCATCATTCTTCCGCCAGCTTCTGGTTACAGGTTTCCTTTTGTACCTTATATTCTTATGCTTTCATCCCGTACTTAACCGCCATCCGTTCAAATACTTCCGGCTCCAACAGTCTTGCAATGTACTCCGTGTCCCCATTCTGCGACATTTTGGCAATTAACTTCAGCGTGTTTTCCCGTTCCTGTTTCATTCCTTTTTGAATTCCCATTTTCATTCCACGAGCTTCACCACGCTCTTCTCCACGTTTTTCTCCCTGTTCCGTAGCATAATTCATCGCGTTGATCCAGTCCCGTTCTGCCTTCTCCTGCCTCATACACTCAATTCTGACTCTTTCGTCCTCTGTCAATGTAATCATCGTCTCCACTGCCTCCTTTATTTTTTCATTTTTCTCCGACAATTCCTGTAGTTCTTCCCAGGTTTCTGCAGTCAGCGCTTTTGCCCAATCGTACAAGCCCGACTGTCGCTCTCTTTCTTCCGCTTTTTCTGCCTGCCGTAAAGACAGTACACAAAGCTTCATCTTATTTGTAAAAACGCGGTCATGCTCCGTGTCCCACAGCTCGTATACCTGATAAAACGGATTCTCTCCGGATTTCCACAAATCGAAATCAAGAATTCCAATCTGTACCGTTGTTTTCAGGTTTTTATAATCTTCTCCCTTTTTCAGATCCAACAGATTCTCTGCCAGATAATACACTCCACGCTCATTCCAGTTTCCCTCATCCAAAACCTGCATCTCCAAATTTACACGGATATTTCCGTTCAAAAGAACCAGAATATCCATAATACAGCTTTTATGGTCAATATCCTGCCCTGGCAGGATTGGATTCAGGATTTCCAGCGACACGATCTCTTTCAGCTCAATCCGAAGCAGTGCCGCTATCAAATCTTTCAATGCTTCCTGATTTTTCTGAAACACAGTTGCAAACAGATACGCATTCATAAAACGATATCTGATTTTCCCATGCCTCTCCATCAGCTTTTCCGATAATTTTATTTCCTTCTGCAAGCGTTATTTCCTTATAATGTACTTTCTCAATTACTCCATTCCGTATTTGTCCATCATTCTCCGATAGACTTCCGGCTCCAACAGTCTTGCAATATACTCTGTGTCCCCATTCTGCGACATTTTGGCAACCAGCTTCAGTGTACTTTCTTTCGCCTTTTGCATTCCACGCAGTTCGCCCTCTTTCATTCCTTCTTTCATTCCAACACTTTTTCCCTCTTCTCTCAGTTCTTCTGCCCATTCTTCCATCGCTTTACACATATCAATGCTCTCCTTTCCATTTTCCAAATATTTTTCTTTCTTGTCCTGCAGTTCTTTCAGATTTAACATCACGCAGATCATATCGTAAGTCGCTACATCCATTCTGCTGATCCGATCTGCATGTTTTCTGCAGTATTCCTGAATTTCTGTTTTGCTGCTGCGCCGTTTCATCAATCCAATCAGCTCCCGCAAATTTGTCCGGAAATTTTCTTCCTGCAACTCCTCCAACGAAAACACATAAATCTGGTATTCCTGCACCATCTGCTTTAAAATCGGGTCAATTTCTTCCAGCTCCATCATTTCACTGAGTTTCTTTGGAGCATCCCACGGTTCCGTGCCATGATACAGCACGATCGTTACGATCGGCGTCAGATGATCTTTTCTGCCCATCTTGCTTAAATACTCTACACCGGTTTTTAATTTTCCCTCACTTTTTAGCCGGATATAGCGAAGCTGTCTGGCATATTCTGCCAGATCATATTCCATGCAGCGAAACGGCATCGTCAAATGCGGCTGATTCTGCGCTTCTGCTGCCAGTAAAACATAACTTTTCTCGTTCCAAAATGCCCGAATCGCATCCCGCTCCCGCCTTCTTGCAGTTGGTCTTTTCACACGCTCTGACAGTCCTTGTTGATAAAACTGCTGTACCTCACACAGGTTGCCTGCCCGCACGACCTCTTCTCCCTGATACAGGCAACCATTGTACAGATCCGCCAACACCTCGGCACGACCTAAATACGCCGTAAAAGCATCGTTTTGTTTCCCCATTCATTCCTCCTGCTTTTTCACACTATTCTCTTTTCAGATTGAAGCAACAAAAATACACGCCCCGTGAACCTTCTATTGCCATGAATTGAAATCTGCAGCGCCTGCTGCCTGATGAAAACACAGCCCATCTATGCTGTGTCCGATAGAAAAGATAGATTGTCCGATTCGGAAAGAGTGTTCCCGGACAATTTTTATTCGCGAGTACACACTGACGCTCTCTTGCGCCTGCTTTGCAGGTGACCCGCCCTTAGTGGACACGTAAAAACAATAGAATGCACGCTCTGCAAGCATTCTACTGTCATGAATCAAATGCCGCCTTCAGCGCCCTTGGTTTTTCTTCGTGTCCAACTATAGTTTACCACATTTTCGCAGGAGTTAAAATAGGGAAAAATACGGTACTACGTCTTCTCCTTTTTCAGCTCCTGCATAATCCCCATAAAGATGTTCCACGCCACCCGCTCCTGGTAAACGCTGTCTGTCAGCAGCGCTTCTTCCTGCGGATTGCTCAAAAATCCGCACTCCACAATGACGATAGGGCATGCTGTTTTTTTCAAAAGATAGTAGCTGTCATTCGCCTTTGCCTGCCGATGGTTCTGCGGGTCAAGTCCTTTTACCAGGCGCTCCTGCAGGCGTTCGGCAAGCTGTTTTCCCTCGACACTCGAGGTATAATAAAAAACCTGCGCCCCCTTGATCGCCGGATCGGGATAGCTGTTCTGGTGAATACTGACCGCAAGATCCGCCTTTGCCTCTTCCATCATCGACACTCTCCGCTTCATATCCTGCACTTTTTTCCCGGACGCATTTTCATCATACAGACCGTTACTGTCCGTTCTCGTCATTACAACCGCAACGTCCGCCTGCTTTAACAATGCTTCCAACCGCTTTGCAATCGCCAGATTTATTTCTTTTTCCAGCGTCCCGGCTGTACCGATTTTCCCCGGATCGTCTCCGCCATGTCCCGCATCAACCACAACGCAGTATTTCGTCTGGCTCTGTCTACTCTGCTCCCTCTCTACCTGAAACTTTCCGGTCAGCACAGCTGCCTGTCTGCCTGTAAAAAAAGCGGCAGTAAAAAAGACTGCCGCCGTTATCAGAGAAAAAAGACTCTGCATTTCTTTTCGTCCCATACCCTGGTAAGCCTCACCCGCTTTTTTCTATTGTATGGCACTTTCCGCTTCTCTATGTCTGTTTACTCTACCGCAAATCCGCTGATGACGCCCCAGATATTTTTGCGTCCATCATCAAAGCCCAGCTTCCATGCCGCGATGCCGCCCAGGTTGTGCTCCTTCATCACGTTGATTTTGGCTTCCAGGGACTGCTCGTCCTCCAGCCAGATCTGCACGGTTCCATCGCTCGTCTCAAACTCCGTATAGTTCTGTCCAACGCTGTTGTCCCAGGTCGCAGCCGCCTGATTTTTGTTCATGTAATCATAAGCGGTCTGAATCCCGACTGCCCGGCTCGTCACCGCACCGTCCTCTGCAGTCGTCCAGATTCTTGTATACAACGGAACTGCATTGATGACTTTCTCCGAGGGAACCTCCTGCGTCATCCGCTCAATTCCCTCGGTCACATAGCCAAGGGATGCTACGGAACCGGCGACCTCTGAACCGCCCCAGTGCTCGTCGTAGCCCATGATAATCACATAGTCTGCCATCACGCCCTGCTCCGCCCATTTATAATGCGCATTATAGTTGTGAGGCACATAGTTATCGACGGAAAGCACAAGCCCTTTTTGTCTGCACGCTACGGACAGTTCCCGGATAAACTGGATATAATCCTGACTTCCATCCTCGGTCACCTTTTCAAAATCCACATTTATTCCATCAAAGCCGCAGCGATCCGCCTCGCTCATCAGAACCTCGATAATCGCTGTCCGCTTACTCGTATAAGAAAGAATTTCCTGCGGATCAACTCCGTTATCCTCACGATGCGTAAAATCATCGATCAGCGCCCACACCTCCAGACCGAGGGCATGCGCCTGCTGCACATAGGAAGGGCTGGCAATTCCATCCACAACGCCCGTATTATCGTAAAGAGAATACCAGGTCGGAGAAATTACATTCACGCCTGTCACACCGCTCATAACGCCCGGAAACGTGGAATTTGCCGACTCTACGGTCACCTGATGCCACGCCAGGTCGATTTTATGGTCACGCAGATTGCCGGTATAATCCGGCTCCACATATCCGGTGTCCTTCACCGGAGTTTCCTCTGCCGGATCTGTCAAGTGCTTTTTCTGGACATAGCCGATATAGCCATCCTGCGTCTGCACCTGATCCCAGTTTTCCATCTCCTCCAAAACAGTGACCTTCGTCCCTTTTTCCAAATTCTGCAGAACCTCGCTCTTAACGCCGCCTCTGACGCGAAGCGCTGTGTTCTTCTTCAGCTCTGCGCTCTGAAGCGTATCCCAGCTGGTCGTCAAAACAACCCGGTTGGGCTCTGTATACAATGCATAATTAAAATCCGAATACTGCTTTACATAATCCAGTGCAAGCCAGACGTCCCCATCCTGCTCCACAGCCGCTGTATAACCGTCTGCAGTCTGCTCCCCGATTCCAATCTGTACCGTTTCCTCCGGAAGGGTATACAAAAGCAGCTTTTCATTATGATCTACATAAAACCGCTCATTGAGCATCTCATGAACCGTATCCAGCTTCAGATAGCAGCGCTCATCCTGCAGCAGTCCCTTTTCCTCTGTCAGCTCCTGATTCCAGACAATCGCAACCTCCTGTGAACCGTTCAGCCCAAAATATGCGTTTAAATCCGCTTCTTCCTTCGAACCGGAATATCTCTGGAACAAAAAAACGCCTGCAGCGCCTGCCAGAATCAGTACAATCAGCAACAGTGCGATTAACACCGGTATTACTTTCCTTTTCATTTGCCCGTATCTCCTGTGTTTTCTCTTTTTCATCCACACACGTTATAGTGTAACACACCTTCCAGACAGCGTCATTACAAATTTGTCGGATTTTCAGGGGATCTGCCGCAATCTGTCCCTGTCCAGACCGCCTGAAAATACGACAACCGCAAAGCGTCCATCTCGTTTTGCACACTCTCTGTTTCAAACGAACCGCAGAATACTGTCCGGCATTCCGAACAGTATTCCCGATCCGCCGAAGGTCTGGCTGCGATTCGCAGACCGCCTGCAAACCGCAGCTTCCCCAATATCGGCTTTCTGCAGCATCTATGGAAATGGGGTCCTTTTTCTACGCTTTTCCAAACCGATATCAGTACCTTCAACCATTCATGACATCGCTAACTGTTTACCATTTTGTCACTTCATCGTACCGGACTTCGCAGAGCTTTCCTTCCTCATCCATGACAAAATCCGGCATATACACCGCCCTTTCCCGCATGCAGCAGGTTCGGATAATCTCTCTCGGCGCAGTCTTTTTCCCATTCAGGTAAAATCCGACGCCTTCCTGTTCCATCTGCTCCAGCATCCGTTCCCAGGTATCCGTTTTCAATCTTCCCATGGCAGTTCTCCTTTGCCAATCCGCTTTTGTCCCAAAAAGGAGCCGCGTGATATATATTCCTGTTCAGATCTGGCACAAAAGCGAAAACGATAACGAGATGGATAGACTGTGTCCTGACACCTATACAAGCACCAAATAAATAGTTGTAAAAATGTTAAAAATAATTCGTCGTTATGATAATTGGTAAATTTTGAAATTTTGAATTTCCGATAGAGTCACATAACCCTACGAGACTGCTATATACTATAAAGAATGATGAGAACAACTTTGCCGCTGATGTTCTCTCATAAGAATGCAGCCATATCAGCATGGCTGTCCTTGATGATTGGTATAAAATCGGTATCCTGCAAACCTCCGCTCCGACACGGACTGTCCGGAACCATCTCTGGCTTGTATTATAACGGATTTTGACCCTACAATCAAGCAATTTCTAAAAAAACAAGAAACTGTTTCCCCATGCGCTTGACTTTTGTACTTCCTTGTGTATATGATAACTCTCACAGGAACGCAAATTTTTCGTTTCTGTGCGTCACACCGGCAGGATTCCGTAAGTATTTTATAAAGTAAGGATGTGATTATATGAAAATAGAAAAAGTGAATGACCATCAGATCCGCTGTACCCTGACCAAAGCCGATCTGGCTGACCGGGAGCTCAAAATCAGCGAGCTGGCATACGGCACTGAGAAAGCCAAAAGCCTGTTCCGCGACATGATGCAGCAGGCCTCCGCCAAATTCGGATTTGAAGCGGATGACATTCCTCTTATGATAGAAGCGATCCCGCTCAATGCCGACTGCATCGTTTTAGTAATCACCAAGGTGGAAGATCCGGAGGAGCTCGACACGCGCTTTTCCAAATTTGCTCCCGCAATGGAGGAAGATGACGAGATCGATCCTGACGACTTTTCCGATAACAGCTCTGACAACACCGACAGTATTTTCGACCTGTTCCGTCAGATCCAGGAAAGCCGTCATGCACAGGCTGCAGGCACACCGACAGCCCCTGCTTCCAAAGAAGACAAAACCACTGCTGCAGCAGAGGTAAATCAGCCCCAGGAGGCACGGATTTTCTCCTTTCCTTCCATGCACACGCTGCTTCGCCTTTCCCATGTGGTGAACGATTTTTACACCGGTCACAACACCCTTTACAGAAACCGAAAAAACGACTCTTATCTGCTGATCCTCAAAATGGATCAGACTTCCGTAAAGGATTTCAACCGGATCTGCAACATCGCTTCCGAATACGGTCGCCTCGAGCGCTCCGCTGCCGGCAGCGAGGCATATTTTAAAGAGCACTATGAGCTTGTGACGGAAAACAACGCACTGCAGACGCTCGCCGCAATTTAAAGGTTACAAAAAGCTCCAGCAGGACTTCCTGCCGGAGCTTTTTTACAGCGTGCGTTTCCTTTATTATCTGCGCACCGCCTCTTTTTTATTTTTTAAATTCCAGAATCTTCTTCGCATTCTGAATTCTGTCCTCTGTCGGAGGATCTACCCCCTCCAGCTTATAGGGAATTCCAAGCTCTTTCCATTTGTACTCGCCAAGTGTATGGTAGGGAAGCACTTCAACCTTGGTAACGGTTTTCAGTGTATCAATAAACTCCCTTGTACGGATCAAATACTCATCTTTATCCGTGATGCCGGGAACCAGTACGTGACGGATCCACATCTTGATACCCTGATCGGAAAGATATCTTGCACAATCCAGAATATTTTTATTCGTATGACCGGTCAGCTTTTTATGCTCTTCATCATCGATATGCTTGATGTCCAGCATAACCAGATCGGTGTACTTCAACAGCTCGTTAAATTTGGAGAAAAACGGCTCTTCTCTGGTAAACGGCTGTGCGGAAGTATCCAGCGTCGTATTGATGCCGCGCTCATGCGCTTTCCGGAACAGATCAATCAGAAAATCAATCTGCAAAAGCGCCTCACCGCCGCTGACGGTAATGCCGCCTTCTTTGCCCCAGTAGCTGCGGAAACGTTCTGCCTTGTCCAACAGTTCGTCTGCCGTCATCAGGTTATCCGTCTCCGGATTCCAGGTATCTACGTTGTGGCAATACTGGCAGCGCATATTACATCCCTTTAAGAAAATCAGATAACGGATTCCGGGACCATCTACTGCCCCAAAAGACTCCAACGAGTGAATTCTGCCTTTAATCATATCGTCCTTTCCCTGCCTTGCAGGCATTCACTGCGGATATGCGTCAGACATCGCTGCAGTCATCCCCTGCGGGCAGCACGAGGTATTCCTTTTGCTGTATTTTACTATCCATTATTCCACATAACGGATGTTTTATGCTCGACCAGGAATCTGGTCGAGAAAAGGAGCCGGGCAAGCTGCCCGACTCCTTTAAAATACACCTGTTAAAAACCGTAGTCAAATTACAGAGACTTATGGCAGGTTCTTGCGATAACGTCATCCTGCTGTTCCTTGGTCAGGCTGATGAACTTAACAGCGTAACCAGATACACGGATGGTGAAGTTAGCGTACTCAGGCTTCTCAGGATGAGCCTGTGCAT
>ERZ1026856.308-NODE-308-length-33267-cov-14.575696_pt1 | contig 33267 bp, 33 predicted proteins | sample MGYA00380158_ERZ1026856 | MGnify/ENA primary metagenome ERZ1026856 (study PRJEB33269, sample SAMEA4719794) | human gut metagenome | biome: human-associated habitat; feature: organic feature; material: feces | place: Cameroon | collected 2013-10 ...
ATGAAGGCTACCTCTGGCAAAGCGACCAGAGCAAGCCAAGAATCATAGAAGAAGGAGAACCTCTCTCTCTTACCCTCACAGACGGCGAGAATCCTTTCGTCGTAGAGGGACTGCTGTGGAACCCGGAAGAAAACACTTCTATCCAGATCCGTTATGTGGATGGAAAGTACTTCGTAACAACATACGAGGTAAAGCAGGAAGAACTGGCTGGCTCTGCCACCATGACTCCGGTTACCTACCTGCCACACCGTCTTCCAGGCGTAAAGGCACTAAAGTTCCTGCGCCAGTGGGAAGAGGTGAAGGATGAGCTGTGTGAAAACATGCCTACCCTGCAGCTCAAGGCAAACATATTCGTTGGATTTGAAAAATAATGGAGGAACAGCAAAATGAAAATTACAGCACCCTATAATTTCGTGCCACTCAATGAAAAGGTGTTCTACCCTTCCTGGAGTGAGCAGGTAACCCAGGACTTGCCGTTCTCTGACTCAGAGGATGGAGTAATCGAGGTGAAACTCAAGAACGTATCTCCTCTCTTCACACGCGATGGTGTATTAAAGGAGCACTCTGCTCATATCATGGGTAAGGACGGAAAACGTCACTACTTCATCCCAGGCACCACCATCAAGGGAATGTTGCGCGAAATCATAGAAATCATGTCCTTTGGCAAGATGCAGGAGGACAAGGACTTCCAGAACAGATTATTTGGCTACCGTGATGTAGCAAATATTATGGGAGATGAAATACACAAACAGTACATGAAGACAGTAAAAAAAGCAAAACCAGGCTGGCTTTCAAAGAAAGGTGAGAAATATTTCTTCACCCCATGCGATGGACAACTGGAACAGATTCCACGTACTAAAGTAAAATCAGAATTTCCTGGCTATAATCCAAATGGCTCTATCTGGGAAACAAATGTTTCCGTAGGCTCGGATTCCAACCAGTACCCTATCTATCCAGAAAAAGAAATAGGTGACAAAAAATATCATATCGTCTGCACTGGATTAATAGAAGAAAAGACAAACGAATTGCTGTTTCCATCTGGTAGAGGTAAGAGCAGCCCGCTAAACGAGGAAACGATCAGGCTTTTCAAAATAGTCTATGAAGAAACTCCTGACTTTGCTGAGGAAAAAGATGGTAAAGGCTGTTTCCTAATGGCTCTTGAAAAAGGCTATGAAATACCTGTATTTCATGTCGAGATGGCTAATGGACAAGAACTTATTGGTATGTCAAAAATGTTCAAACTGCCATACAAAAACAATGTACGTCAACAGGTTGAATTCCTGCAAAAGGCCGACAAGACCAGACACGACCTGGGAGAAACCCTGTTTGGTTACACTGGTGACGACAACCTCAAGGGAAGAGTGCAGATCAGTCATGCCTTCATGGAGGGAACAGTAGAGGACTCTAAACTTATAGAGAAAGAGGGAATTCTTGGAACCCCGAAGGCTTCCTACTATCCTCTGTATATTAAACAGAGCCATTCACCATACAAAACTTACGATGATGACTCAGGTATTGCAGGAAGAAAGCTGTATAGAATCCACTCTAAGGGAACAACCACCCAGCTGCCACAAGGAGACAACCCAAATACGTATACAACAATTAAGGCTATTCCTGCCGGACAAACATTCACCCTCAGAATCTCCTTGCATAACACAAGAGAAGCTGAGATTGGAGCTATATTGGCAGCCCTGACGTTCAATATGACTCCAGATGTGTTCTTCAACCTGGGTATGGCCAAGGCTTTTGGCTTCGGCAAATGCCACATCGATAAGGAAGACATCACCCTTCGCGGCTTTAGCCAAGACATGAACTACTATATGCAGAGCTTTGAGGAAATGATGTCGGTGTTCACTTATGAGAACTACCAGCAGATGTGGGCACAAACCGAAAGCATCACCCAACTCGTCAATATCCTTAGAGAACATAACGAGGAAGAAGTTACGATGATGAAGGTTGAGGAGTATGGAGATTGCAAGAATGAAACCAAAAACCCATTCAACAAGCTCCAGGAAAAAGGTACTCCAATCCATTCATGGCTCACAGATGAAGACAAGGACAAGATTAGAGACCTTGCACTCAAAGCTAAGGGTGAAAGAGCTGAAAGAGAAGCCCGTAGCTCTCTCTCCGAGCAATATGCTCTGGCTGAGAGCTGTGTAGAAGCCAAGGAATACCAAGAGGCTAAGAAACTCTATAACGACATCATGGACGAACTCCTCAAAAAAGGAATCAACCCCCAAGAAGAAATCCAAATCGTTGCCGATATCGATGAACTGATTGACAAGCAGGAAAAAGAGAAAAAGCTACAAGCAGAACAAGCTGCTCAGGAAGCTATACAAAAAAAACTTGCAGCTGGTCTTGGCACCACCCTTGACAAACTCGCAGGTGATGGCGTTAGCTATATCATCAAAGACTTCAAGGTATGCTTCCAGAAGGTGGAGAAATGGCTGAAAGAATCCAAGGCATCACAGCTCAATGAATCCGACAACAACGACCTCTACAACACCTCAACCCGCTTGCTACAGGAACCATCCAAGAAGGAAGTGAAGGAACTTGCCAAGCCATTTGACAAGAGTGGCATCTGGAGAAAGCTGACCGGTTTCCTGGGTAAAGACAAGGCCAAGGAACTCTATGATTCCTACCAGAAGTAAGAACGTGAAGAACCCGCTTTAGGAAATAAAACAAGAATAGAGAGGTCCAAACAGGCCTGAACTGAATATAAGAATATCGCATTATTAAAATCAATCCCATACCAAGATCACCCAACCTTGATATGGGATTTTTTCATATAACAGTTACTCCTACCAATAAACCCAAATAACCTATGAATAACTCATAAACAAATTATTCTAATCCTTGTTGTAGAGGAAGATGGTCTCGTACAACTGCTGAAGACGCACTTCGTATAGCCTCTAAGTTGTCTTAATCCTTGTTGTAGTGGACGATGGTCTCGTACTTATTATGACACTCGGTGACAATGTACAGCTCGACGCGTCTTAATCCTTGTTGTAGTGGACGATGGTCTCGTACTTATTATGACACTCGGTGACAATGTACAGCTCGACGCGTCTTAATCCTTGTTGTAGTGGAAGATGATCTCGTACCTACGTCAGGATCTCCTGTATCTGCGTTCTGTGAGCCGTCTTAATCCTTGTTGTAGTGGAAGATGGTCTCGTACATCGTATCTGCATTAGTGCTTGCAGCAGCAAGTCTTAATCCTTGTTGTTGTGGACGATGGTCTCGCACAGCAGTATCACTGAATGTAGTAGTAGCTAATGCAGTCTTAATCCTTATTGTAGTGGAAGATAGTCTCGTACACATCAACTAAATATGTAAAATTATGACAAAATCAGTCTTAATCCTTGTTGTAGTGGACGATGGTCTCGTACGAGGTAATTTGTCTTAAAGGAACTTGGTTCAGAGAGTCTTAATCCTTGTTGTAGTGGAAGATAGTCTCGTACCTGCTGAGGATGCACTTCGTATAGCTTCTAAGTTTGTCTTAATCCTTATTGTAGTGGAAGATGGTCTCGTACGTACAGTGTTCTATGGAGAAATTGAAAATCTCCCAGGTCTTAATCCTTGTTGTAGTGGAAGATAGTCTCGTACACTTCTTGAATCACCTAAGAGAATTGGTGTGATTCTGTCTTAATCCTTGTTGTAGTGGAAGATGGTCTCGTACAGCTTTCCTGACAGTGTAGAGCTCACCACACGACAGTCTTAATCCTTGTTGTAGTGGAAGATGAACACGTACGCAATTCGAGTTATATTGAACAAATGGTGGATCCCAGTCTTAATCCTTGTTGTAGTGGAAGATGAACACGTACGTGGTGCCGCTTTGAACGAAGGTGATATCCTTATCTTGTCTTAATCCTTGTTGTAGTGGAAGATGAACACGTACTTAGATTTAACAAAGAAGAATGTATTAAAAGATGCAAGTCTTAATCCTTGTTGTAGTGGAAGATGAACACGTACTGGTAATAGTTCATCTTCATCATATCTCCAATTCATGGTCTTAATCCTTGTTGTAGTGGAAGATGAACACGTACATATTGTTACCCTGGAGAGTGAAGGTCCTGATCGAGTCTTAATCCTTGTTGTAGTGGAAGATGAACACGTACCCTTGGTAGAGGAAACAGAGTTCGTAGTAAGCTTGTCTTAATCCTTGTTGTAGTGGAAGATGAACACGTACTCACTGAGGGTAAGGAATTTGCTGTCAGTCTTCCTGGTCTTAATCCTTGTTGTAGTGGAAGATGAACACGTACCCTCGAAACTTTAGAGTTCTACAATGTTCAACTTCGTCTTAATCCTTGTTGTAGTGGAAGATGAACACGTACATGTAAAAAGCGAGCCTGAAAAGCTCAAAGATGCAGTGTCTTAATCCTTGTTGTAGTGGAAGATGAACACGTACTCGACCTTATAAGACATTATTGATTATCAATAAGTTAAAGAGCTTCACTAAACAAATATTCACTTTTCTTAACCGAAAATTAACTATTTCTTAGCGGGTGCAAAGGTACGACTTTTTTTCGAGATATGCAAGCCAATTATTCTTAAATATTTAGCCATTTCCAACCCGAAAATTTAAATCTGTTAACTAAATAGGGAGACAGAAACCTAAAGACAAACGACAAGACCACCACCAACCCACCATTCTGCACTAACAAACATCAGAAATAGAAGGCAATCTCCTACCATAAATCTAGCATATCCATCACTCACAACCATTAGAGATTCTAACAATGACAAGAAAGGAGATGAACGAATAATCCATATCCCATATAAAAGGTGTAAAAATCAACCACAAACCTACAAAATCATGAAAATCGAGCCATTGAAATACAATTTCAAAATACCGCATTATCTTTGCACCCAGAAATCAAAACCATAAACATATGGAGATCGTATTAAATTCATATGGTGCTAAACTTAGCATCAACAATGGAGCTTTCATGCTCAACAATTCAACAGGAAACCATCGCATACCCATTAAAGACGTGGATTCCATCTTAGTAGCCAAGAGCGCCGTACTCACATCCGACGCTTTGATACTTGCCATTGAAAATGACATCAGGGTCACGCTGGCCGACAAAGGTGGCAACGTAATGGGCTGTGTATGGAGCCACAAATATGGTTCCATCTCCACCATCAGAAAAGGACAGCTGATATTCACAGCATCACAGGATGCAGTGGAATGGATAAAGAAGGTCATCATCCAAAAGATGCAAAACCAACTGGCCCTGCTCCTCATGCTGCAGGTAGATACAGGGCAGAAGGAACTCACCGTGCAGGAAGCTGGCAACAAAATCAGCAAGTTCATCGCAAAGGTAGATGCCCTGGAAGGATTCACGGTAAGAGAAATCGCCAATAACCTCAGAGCCTACGAGGGCAATGCCTCCAAGGAATACTTCCGGGCATTGAATCAATTCATACCCGAGAAATACCGGTTCAAGGAACGCTCACAACATCCGGCTACAGATATTGCCAACGCCATGCTCAACTACGGATACGGCATCCTGTATGGAAAAATAGAGAATGCACTCATACGCTGCGGCATAGATCCCTATATCGGCATTCTCCACAGAGACGAGTATGGAAGACCAGTCCTTTCCTATGATGTGATAGAACTCTACAGGGTATGGATAGACTATATCGTCTATTCCCTGCTGGCACAAAATATCATAACAGAGGACTACTACTCCCGAGATGAAAGAGGAGCAGTATGGCTGGAATCCCTGGGAAGAAGAGTCATCATCCAATCAGTCAATGACTACCTCTCAGAGAATGAATCCATCAAGGGAATGACCAGAAGCAGAGAAACCCATATATTTCTCTATATACAAAAATTCGCACAACAATTAAAACACTTCTAATATGAAAGAGCAGACTGTATCATTGGGAACCAAGATCGTGGCTGCCAATGAAAAATTGATATCTATCAACATGATAGACCTATTCGAGATGATTGCTCACCCAGAGCCATCACTCAGAAATCAGACAGAAGTCCTGCGCAGTATCCAGCGCATGGACAGTGCCAAATACAACTTGATGAAAAAATCACTCCCCTACTTTGTCTGTGCCCACTTTGACCCAGACTACAGAAGAAAGGAAAACTTCTCATCAGTATCTTCATTTGTCCTGGACATAGACCATGTGGACGAGAAGAGCATCCAGCTGGATGAGCTGAAAGCAGAACTGGCAAAAGACGAGCGCATCGCCATGATGTTCACCTCTCCTAGCGGCTGTGGCTTAAAACTCATCTTCCTGCTCGACAAACCATGCCTGGATGAAAACATCTATTCATCATTCTACAAGCAGTTCGCCTGGGACTTCGCCAAGGAACATCACTTGGAAACATTCATTGACCTCAAAACCAATGACGTGACCAGAGCCTGCTTCATTCCTGCGGACGACCATGCCATCCTTAACCCGACAGCCACACCTGTCAACTGGGAGAACTATGTAGATCTGGATTGCGTGGACCTGTTCATCAAGGAAGACAAGATGCCAAGTATCAGCCAAGAGAAACAAGTGCAGGACCTGGAATCAGTAGAAAAGAATCTGGATCCTGACCAGGAAACCATGAACAGAATCAAAGAAAGACTCGAACTGAGCCAAAAGAAGAAACTGCCTCAGGAAGTTCGCCCTATCTATGTACCCGAGGAAATCACCAACATCGTCACAGACTTGAAGCAATCCATAGAAGAAACAGGAGTAGAGCTGTATGATACCAGAAACATCCAGTACGGCATCAAACTCATGTTCCGTACCCATCAACTGAAAGCAGAAATCAACCTGTTCTTCGGGCACAAGGGATACTCTGTGGTAGAATCTCCCAAGAGAGGAACCTCCATGCAACTCAATGGCATGATGGCTCAACTGGTAAATGACTACGTACAAACTCTGACATATACCTCATGAAAGGAAGCCATCTCATAGAAACCAGACTGATTGGTCAGGCCGGCTTATCAGGCACAGGAACCATCGGTAGAGTAACGGGGAACTTAGACGAGCTCCCCACCCTACCGGAAAGAATCAGACAGATACTGAACATCATCTCTTCAGCAGAAAGGAAACCAGGATATATGATATGCTTCATCATGTACGACATCACCAGCAACAAGGTCAGAACATTGATTGCAAAGTTCCTACAGAAAAAAGGATGTACAAGGGTCCAGAAGTCCATCTTCATGGCAGACATGCCATCTGATAAAGTTCAAGACATAGCCCAGAAACTAACAGAGATTCAGAAGATGTATGACAACAACGATAGCATTCTGATTGTCCCACTATCAGAGGACTATGCCAGAGCCATGAAGATCATTGGTCAGGAAGTAGATATAGATCTTATCCTGCATTCCAAAAACACCCTGTTTTTCTAGGCTAAAAACACAAAATCAAGGAAAAATGAGCCAGTGAAATGTCATTTCACTATGTTCAAGTACCTTTGCACCAGAAATAAGACGAAAGCTATTTCTTCTCACTTCTGTAGGAGGATGGCAATGTACAAAATATAAAGTAATAAAAACAAAAAAACAAGAGAACAATGAAATTCATCAACTTAACACCCCACACCATCACCCTGAATGATGGCACAAGCTTCCCTACGGAAGGAATCGCGAGAGTATCAGATACCTATACCGAGTTCAACGCAAGCGGTGTCTGCAAGGTCAAGCACGGAGAAATCGAAGGTCTCCCGGAACCAGAACCCAACACCACCTTCATCGTATCGGCCATGGTACTGGCAGCAGCAAAGGAAAAAGGCAGAGAAGATGTGGTAGCCCCTGCTACCGGACACCCTGAGTGCAGAAGAGAAAACGGCTTCATCGTCTCTGTCCCTGGATTCGTCCACTAGACAAAGCCATAGGCTCATATAATAAGGTTTGGGAAGGCACTCTCACCAACAAAAATCAAGAAAATTGAGTCAGTGAACTATAGTTTCACCGAGTTTCACTAAATTTGCACCCAGAAAACCAAAGCCGCTATGGTTAAGTAAGTTAGCGACATTAGAGATCATTATAAATTTCAAACATTATGACAATTATCAGTATCATCATCGGAATCATCATCCTACTGGACGTATTGACATTCCTGGTAAAAGCAACAGGCAATGCAAGTAACTTCATGTGGTATCTCTGCCGCCCACTCTGGGGTATCCTTGGCAATGGAGTGTATCAGAACATCTCCATGTTCATCGGACTTCTCATCCGCCTGGCAGAAGTCATCGTACTCACACACATCGTAGAAAACCTCGTTAGACTGTTAGTAGCATGAGTAGATTCGCCATTCCAAGCAGGGCAACCTACAAGATTAGGAACCTGACAACAGAAGATAGTCTCTTCCTAGGAGCAGACCGGGCATCCATCAATGCCCACCAGGTACAACAAGCATTGAAAAGAATGCAAAACCGGAGTCACCAGGCATCATCAGCCTACAAAGGCAAAGGCTTGGAAGCTCCATTTAAAACCAGCCTGCAACAGGAGAACTGGCTAGGAGCAATCATCGATAATTTCAATAATAATTTAAAACATATCAAGACTATGTGTAAATTCGACAAATCAATTGGTAAAGTTACCAACTATTACAACAACATGTATATCATCGAAGTAGATGATAAGACCATCAGCATCCCATTCAGTGTCATGCATAAATATCCTTCATTCCCACAGTCAATGAAGGAAGATGGACACCTCAAAATAGGCGTAAATGTCACCTTGGTGAAGAAAGACGAGAAGATATACTACCCGGATCATGAAACCTACGGAGTCACCAACGCCCAGGAGCATAAGCTGAACGTCGATGGTTCCTACCTGCTCAAGGATGCAAAACCCTACAAGCAGACCAACAGCCTACCTGAGCTGATGACTCAACTCAACAAGCTGATGCTTTCCCTCTCGGCCGACCTGAGACTGGAGACATTGAATGTCATCGCTGCAGGCAACATGACGGAGGAACAAAAAGTAGAAAAACTGACATCCATGGTAGATTTCCCATTGGACTTCGCAGAGTCACAGACCCTGGAGAAGAAGGCAAGCCTGTTCTATGCACCAGGCAATCCTAAGGATGACAGAGCACAGTTCAAGGAAATCGTGGAGTCAATCGTTGCCATGTGCAATAGCGAGGAGCAGAAACTATGCCGACTCATCGTGGGAGTGAATGACAAGACCAACAAGACTTGCAAGCTCCAGGATGAGATAGCCTCCAACTATCCACAGATGGCTAACCTCGACCAGTTCCAAAACACCGTGCTGGTCCCATTCATCAAGTCATATACCTACGATAATGCCCTTCTCATGTCATCGCTTAAATACAACTGGTACAACTACAATGGTGACCTGATTCTCATCATAGACATTAACTACCACGGAGATCCTATCATCTGCAAAGGTGGCAGACTCCCCTACCGTTGTGACTCAGCCAAAATGGTTGCAGAAGGAGTGGACCTGGTAAACATGGTCAAGAAGCTGACAAGAAATGCCGCATAACATCCAAGGAGGACTGCCCATACGAAGGCGGTCCTCTGATAATCAGATGAAAAAGAAATTTCCATCAAAGATCATACGGAAAAGAAGATAGCAGAGCAGCTGGTAAAGACTTTGCAACAAAAGGTATATCAGAAATCGATTGTACCATCAGTTCATACACAGAAGTAGGCATTTGATACAAATCACAGACAAGAAGTATTACTTCTGTCATATTTATGACTACTTTTGCAGCTGAAATGTTTACCTTAAACATGGTAAAGACATAAACGGATGTACTAAGGTACTCTAAAAATTAAGTATAACAATAAAAATTAAATAATTATGATGAATCAAGCACTTTATGCAATTATCAGAGAAAATGGTAAATTGACTTTTGTTGAAAAGCCAATCCAACACGTGCAGAACGTTTCAAAAGAGGAATTGTGTAATTCACACAACTATGCTACTTCACTAGGTGAAGCTTTCACAAGTGCAATACCAAGAATAAAAGAAAATTTGCTAAATAATGACGTAAATAAAAAGGATAGAATGGATGCTATAGATATGCAGCATGCCTTATCCGAACTGAAAAAGAACAATGACGTTGTTGCATTTTCGCATAGATATGGAGGTAAGAGACATTTCGATTGGAACTTTGGAGAAAAGGTTTCATTCCACATATATACAATCTTTGGATTTGGAGCAAAAAGTGATTTTGCAGCCACTTTCAAATACAATGATGTCAGTTTGGTGCAATTCTCCTACTACGTCATATACATAAGCACAGATTATGACACTATAACAAAATGTACATACCATTATAACTTGAACTACTCAGAATGGAAGCATATCATGCAGGATTGCCTTTCCTTTTACAATGCCATAGCGGAAAAAAATGAAGCAAATTTGGTCAACTGGTTGAATAACCAATTGTCAACTATGGTAGGAGGATTAGAGGAAATGATGAACACAAATTCATATGGTTTCTTCAATCCAAAATACAACTATTTGAGAGTAAGAAATTATGTCAAATTTGGCAATGATTACTTTTGGCTGATTAAGTCTCGTAAAATAGCAAACTCATTAATGTTTGTCACCAACATAGAGGCTTTACCTTTCCAAATCAACAAGGTTGGATACATCAAGAGACTCTACAATCTCTGCATGAACTTCAAGCCAATGTTGAGAAAAAAGATAAAGGAAGAGAAGCATAAGCTTGATGTCATCCTCTCTCAAATTGAATCTCTGGAGAAGCAAGGCGACTACCCTCTGTATTCAAGACTATATAATAAATTCGGATACAGACTTACCAATTACAGAACTATTTATCGCTTATTGCACATAGCGAAGCGAATAGATCCTTCTATCACAAAAGCAGAAATCCGAGAAAGAATCGAAAAGTTTACAGTGCTGAAAAGAGAAATTGATGATTTGGGCAACCAGAAAAGAAAACTTCAATTGCTCCTGAACTCATTGCAAGAAGATGCCCAAAAAATGGATGATCTGTTGCTAAAAAATAAGATGAATTACCAGCATGATTCTCCAGTATTAGAAACAGTGTAAAAAATATCATCGCAATATGAAGTTATATGATTTAATCACAGGCATCATTTCAATGGTTGCCAAAAGTCTGGGAGTTTCATATGCCACAGCAAATGTGGCATGGAGCTTATACCTACAGGGACTGGTGCGTATCCTATCCTGCCTCTTGCTTCTCATCCCCATGAGAAAGAGATACAAGCAATTCGGCCTGGATGTGTTCACCATATCAGGAACAGTTTCCGTTCTTGGCTATACATATCTGATCTTCTCCAACTGGTTCAATTTCATCAGCCCATTCATTGGTCTTAGCTTTCAGACACAGCATAAAGCACTCATCAACTATACAAAGATGACGGGGATGCAATGGCACATGAGTTACCAGAGTGTTTATATCATCCTCTTTGTCTTCCTGGGAATGGCACTAATAGGATCGAACATCATTCTGCTAGTATGGTTCAACCAACTTGCCAAGAAGACCAGCAATGAACTGATGAGTTTTCCTGTATCGAAATAACCCAACATACAAAAGAAGAATATATGACTAAGAAATGTATTATATCTGTATTGCTCGTGATGGCTTGGGCTTTGTTTGCCTCTCTATTTTACAAGACCATCATGTTAATGCTGCTCTTCCTGGTATGGAAGAAGCACATCTTTAAGATGCTTCCGGCATGGACGCAGAAATGGGGGATGAAGCCTTATTGGATGCTCTTCTTCGTATGCCTGTGGATGGCAATGCCCCGTTATCGCATCGACTCAAATGACAGGGTGAGACTCGTTTATCTGGATAAGAATGGAGAAACCAAACATCCTCCGCTTACCCAATATCTCATCAACACCCTGATTCCAGAGGAAGAGATTGTGAACTTTGGCATTAGAAACCTGATGATTGCCCGACCTGTAATCAGCATGATGGGCGTTGGCGGAACTCTTATTGCACAAGCCAATCAGGATATTGCCAATGGAAAGATTCATAACTTCTTTACTCCGTATGACAATCTTGGCATGGATAACCCGATGTCTGGTGTCTATGTGCAGGCTTTCAATGAAGCTTTCGGAACCAACGACAGGGCTGTGTATATCTGCGAACCTAAGGGAGATGAGAATGTAAGATGGAGCAAGGAGAATGGATTCAAATATCCGCTGGTGGTATTCTGTCATGGCTATCTGGGCAACTGGCAACTCTATCAGGGTATCTGGAAGGACCTGGACAACTGCATCGTGCTGAGCATCGGTACTCGCAGCATGAGTGGCATCTTCACAAATCGTGATATCAATGAGATTTTCAGCTATTACGTACCTTCCCTGGAGCGAATGGGCTATCACATCGATCATCACCAGATTCATCTGATGGGTCTTTCAAATGGAGGTAGTGCGATAGTGGCTGCCATGCACTCATCCCATGCCAAGGATTTCAAGAGCTTGACATCTATCTCCTGCAATCTTGGAGGATTGAGGAAGGTGCCATGTAGAATCAATCTGATTGGTGGCGGTCAGGACCATTCTTCACGTCTCATGCCAAGCCAGGCCAGCAGACTCAGCAAGATGGGAGTCCATGGTGGCTTGTTCTTTGTTCCTGAAGAAAACCATTATGTCTTGGTAAACAGGCGCAATGAGATTATCGAGTTTCTCAAGCAGCAGATGAATCTGACTTGCGTCAGGGAATAGTAAAGTCAATTTTAAGATTATGCACAAGTTAATCATGAAAAAGTTTTTAATCATATTGGGTATCCTACTCTTGCTTGTCATCGGTGTCCTTTTCGTTCCACTTATTTATAATAGGTTCACGAAGCCGTTTTTTAAGAATACGGTGGATGCTAAAGAGTGGTATCATCAGGTGGATTGTGAGAACCTGACACAAGTAAGAGACTATTGCGACAGACGGGGATACAGCACGGATTACTATATCCTGGTAGATTTCTCCAAACCATCTGGCAAGAAGAGATTCTTTATCTATGACATGCAGCGTGGCAAAAGAGTAATGAGCAGCTATTGCATGCATGGAAGCGGCAAGGGAAATACGGCTGCCCAACCAAAGTTCAGCAATAACCCAGGAAGTGGATGCACGAGTCTTGGCAGATATGTCATGATAGGAAAAGGTGGAATGAAGTTCAAGAACTGCGTTCGCCTTCGAGGGCTCGACAAGAGCAATTATCTGGCAGAAGCCCGTGGCATCCTGATCCATTCTGCTGGCAAGGTGACAAGATTCTCCGGTGAGAAGGAGTATATTCCGCTGGGAACAGAGAGCCGTGGCTGCTTTACTGTATCAAGGAGCTGCGTGGAGAAAGTGATGCAGATATACAAGGAATCTTCCAGGAGAAGACCGATATTGATTTATGCAAAATACAAATAAAAAGAATATTCTATGAAGAAGTTGAAAACGAAGTATATGGCAATGGCGGTCATGGTTCTGGGAATCGCTACCGTTTCCTTCTTTGCCTGTCGCTTCACAAAAGAAAACAAGGATAGCAATATATATGGTGTGGACCTTTCTCACCATAATTACGTAGAAGACTGGGATCAAGCTACAGCCTCCTTTGTCTATCTCAAGGCCACTGAAGGTGCAACACATCAGGATGAAACCTTTAAAAGGTTCGCCTACAATGCCCAAAAACGTGGCATATTGGTCGGTGCTTATCATTTCATGACAACGAGCAGTTCAAGCGAAGAGCAATTCCAAAACTTCCATCAAGCTACAGCTGGCATCAAGATGGACTTGATACCTGTCATAGACATAGAGAGGCAGACCAAGGGATATGAAGTCTCTGGGAATGAACTCAGAAAAAGAGTCAGGGTTTTTGTCAATCTATGCAAGAAGCATTATGGCAAGAACCCCATTATCTATTGCAGTCAGCCCTTCTATACCAAAAACTTTCTCGGTCATTTCAATGACTGCCAGTATTGGTGTGGAGATGTCAATGCACCTGTAGTACTACCCCATGCCATCCATCAGAAAACGATAAAAAAGGTAGCTGGCATAAAAGGAAAGGTTGACTATAACATTTTAAACTGTAAATTAAAAGAGATACAATTATGAGAAAATCATTCGTAACATTAGCCGTAGGACTGATCATCATCTTGATGAGTAGTTGTAGCAGTGGAAAAAAGACAAACAGCACAGAAGATGACTCAGATGCTCTCTGTACTTATTCATCGGAAAGTTTCGTTCATATAGACCTTCAACCACTTGGAGACTTCACCCAGAAGGAAGCAATGCAATTGAAGGAGGATTTGGAAAAGCACCTGATTCCCATCTATCTGTCCGAGATAAAAGTGCTACCCAAGAAAGATATTCCAGAATCTTGTCTTTACAAGCCGAGAAACAGATATTGGGCAGGAAAGATACTTGGTTTCCTGAAGCAACAGAACCAGGGATCCGATTTTGTAACCATTGGTCTGACGCATCGAGACATCTCTACCTCTATCCACGGAAACTATAACTATGGTATCATGGGATTGAGCTTCCGACCAGGTAAAGCCTGTGTGGTTTCAACCTTCCGATTAAAACGAAAGGATGACCTCTGGAAAGTAACAACGCATGAGTTCTTGCATTCTCGAGGCCTACCACATTGCAAAAAGGATAATCCGAAGTGCCTGATGCAAGATGCCCATGGCAAGAATACTTTCTACATGAAAAACGGACTGTGCCAAGATTGCCAAAAGACATTGAAAAACATCATTGACAATCAATGAGAGTCCAAACCAACCAAGATTTTTGCTTATAATTTTGTCGCAGGAGTTCCGTAATAACCATACAGAACCCAGAATACTAAGCAAACTATCATCAGACAATACGTAACTATCTAAGAACTGATAAGGTCTATTCTTAGGGTATGCCACATTTTGGTGTACCCTAAAGAATGGACTGCTCAAAAGCAAGCATATGAAAAAACAAAAAATCCCTACTAAATCAATCACTCCATATCCATGAAAGAACCTCAACCAAGTGAAGAATAAAGAACCTTTGGCCAGATGTAAGAGTATGAACACTACACCTACTTAGTTGGGAAGTGACACAGCTGTTTCCCAAACCAAAGGTAGAAAGGCAGATATAAGCAACAAGGTTAGTACTCGTTTGCCACTATGCAAGCATATCCTACATTTAGTCGTACACACTTGGGAGCAACCTTTCTTTAATGCAGTTGGCACTTCTCAGTCAGCCCAATTCCGACCAATATCCAACTGCCATGCAAAACATTGGTGGACAAAGTAGGAACGTAGCTATGACCTTCCACCGCAATCCAACGTTTTACATGTAAACCACCGATGGACGAAATTACCCTCATCAGTCCTTCAAATAATGAAGCCGCCAGTTTAGATTTTCTGCTCTTGGTGGTTGACAGCTGCAAAGATACAACATTCTTTGAAATCCCAACACATTGAAGCGTTAATCTTTTGTTAATGTTTGCATTTTCGGTTAAAGAACCCTCTCAGCTTCAAAGCCTTTATATGCCCTACTTCCTTTTTTGATAATGCAGAGTGCATTTCAACTATGGTCAGAAAGGCAGACAGTAGTCTTTCCACCATCATCTGTTTGATATTTGAAGTACTCGAAAACTTGTGTATCCTTTCCATGTGGAGTCATACCCATACCTCAAACTACTTTTTGTGAAGTTGTCGGCAGTAATATCGGCATTACTTCCCATTGAAGTAATAAAGTTTGCTAATTTTCCAAGATAAAAATTCTTAGCTGGATTTTTTTATCTATCTTTGCAGATGAAGGAGCAACGCTTTGCACGCCATCGAGATTATTTTTAGATGGGAGGTACCCATTATCACGGGATTCGGCTAAGTTTCCGTTTTCGGATTTGAGAGATTGCTCCTTCTCTTGACGATACAACTCTGCAATTCGTTTATCGATTAGCTCTGTTGCATCGTCTTTTTCTTTTTTTGATAACTTATCCCCTTTTTTGAATTATGTTAATTCATCAATGCATTTAGCAGAAAAACGCCATCAATAATAAAACACATAGGTACTATCAAACAGGGATTATCCCTTGATGTAAAGGGTAAAGGGCAATGGTCAAGCACACTATGAGTTCATGGTCATTGAGGTTGAAGCACCAGAGTCTTAATCCTTATTGTAATGGAAGATGGTCTCGTACTGTACGAGTGCCATTATACTGAACTTGATGGTACAGAGTCTTAATCCTTGTTGTAGTGGAAGATGGTCTCGTACTTTTATAGCTGACTTTGAAACTGCCCGTGATGTGTCTTAATCCTTGTTGTAGTGGAAGATAGTCGCATATACGGTTTATCATTCGGTATCAATGTTGTAGCAAGTGGGACTTAATCCTTATTGTTGTGGACAATGGTCTCATACTATAGAACAACTATGACAACAGGATTAGCAGAAAAGTCTTAATCCTTATTGTAGTGGAAGATGGTCTTGTACGATTCAATTCTTAGTTGACTGGCAAGGTGAAGTAAGTCTTAATCCTTGTTGTAGTGGAAGATGGTCTCGTACATGGACTACTAGTTATTTATGTTGTACTAAGGAATGGGTCTTAATCCTTGTTGTAGTGGAAGATGGTCTCGTACACTGTTGAAGTATCTGTGGAAGTAGCACGTATTGAGTCTTAATCCTTGTTGTAGTGGAAGATGGTCTCGTACATGGGCATTATCATGCTGAGTGTGCTCATCATTGAGGTCTTAATCCTTGTTGTAGTGGAAGATGGTCTCGTACTCAGGCATCACAGTGGGTTCTCTTGAAGGTGAACGTGTCTTAATCCTTGTTGTAGTGGAAGATGGTCTCGTACTGATGTAAAAAATGAGCCTGAAAAGCTCAAAGATGGTCTTAATCCTTGTTGTAGTGGAAGATGGTCTCGTACTCGACCTTATAAGACTTTATTGATTATCAATAAGTTAAAGAACTTCACTAAAGAAATATTCACTTTTCTTAACCGAAATTTAACTATTTCTTAGCAGGTGCAAAGGTACGACTTTTTTTCGAGATATGCAAGCCAATTATTCTTAAAAAATTAGCCATTTTCTGCCCCAAAATTAAACTCTATTAACCATTGTGCGCTCTTCGCTATAGAATACAAATTCAACAATCAACTAACAGAAACGCTAAACAATAAGCAAGTCACCACGAAGAGCATAAAAAACTTACTCAAATTTTCTATTCAGTAACTTCTCTCACCCCCAAAGTCCTCCTATTTATCAAACAACAAACAGTTTAAAAGTCCAAGAAATAAAATGCATGATTCCTATATAATTAAGGTATAGAAAGAATGCCTCAATAACAAAAAACAAGAAAAATGAGCCAGTGAAATATCATTTCACTATATACCCTTACCTTTGCACCCAGAAAGCCAAAGCACCTATGGTTAAAGTTAGGAGCACACTAAAATTAATGATAGCAATGGACATTGAAATTAAGAACATTTTAACTAGCTGGGAATCATCCTTAGTACGCTACGGAAAGATTGACAGCTGGAACTATTCAGAGAATCTGACTACATTGGGACGATACCTGCGATCCAATGAGAGCACATTAGAAGAGCGCTACCTGATCAAGTACATCAGAGACAGCATCATAGGAGTGAACTTCAACGTCAAGAGCGTGCTGAAAGCCATTCAAAAACTCATGAACATGGAAGCCGCAAAAGAGAAAGACCTCACATCCATGCTGGTGAAAATGGATGGAAACAGAGTTGTCCTGAATGGCCAGGATGTACGCTTCAAAAAGGAAACCGAGAAGATCTTCAAGGAGAAGCTCAAGTTCAAGAAAGGAATGCTGCTCCGTAACTTCGACATAGAGACGGAAGCACCCCATGACTCCAAAAAGGTACGTCGCATCGTAGAGAAGAGAATGTGCCAGGCCTATCACAAAATGCACAAAAAGGATGAAGGATATAAGAACAGCAACAGAGAAAAGTACTGGATGGACAGAGCCACCGCATTCCAACTGTACAACATCGGCCAGAAGGAAAAGACTAGAGACACAAGAAGAGGCGAATCCACCCACTGGAAATGGAAGAAAGATCCTATCACCAACGAATTAGTCCTCAAGAAGAAGATGGGGTACAAAAACGAAGAATCAGCACAAAAGGCTATAACCCAATGGAAGATTAATCATCCAAATGATTCCAGGGAAATATCAGCCTACAAATGTAACTACTGCAACAAGTGGCATATCGGGCACAAATCCAATATCCAGCATCATCCAGCTATAGACAGCATGATTCCCAAAATGCAGGCTTGCTGCTAAGCCATTGAAAAAGAACAAAGAGAAATATGTGGAGTCTTCTTGCCAGCTTTACTGATGTAACAGGAATCAATGGCTATAGCCCTTTTTCCATGTTCACCAAAGTAGTGCTTGCCAAGTGATGCATTAAGTTTGAGCTAGCCAATACATTCGACTTTTTCAAGCCGAATGCATTGCAATTGGTTCGCTCAACATACGAGTAAAACCTCTCTATTGGGATGAAATTGAACTTCTTGGTACCACCAGGAATAAAATTTTCGCCTCAAAGAGTATTTTCTCGAAACTTTTTGTTATCTTTGCAACAGAATAAACAACTACATCGTTAAAGATGTCCATATATAGATCAAGCACAGTATTCATATATACTGTAGATGCTGTAATTTACAAAGTTACAGAACCTATACGACTTGACCAACTCTTAATATAAATAATTAACATTCAATTAATTACAAACAAAACTAAGAATAAGAGAATGAACTATTTTAAATTGTTTGCCACTTTAGTAAAGGCTATGGTGAAGTCTTTGAGCACTCGTCAGTATGTTCTTACTTTCGAAAAAGAGAGTGATAACCTTTGGTATATTAAAATGCCTTGGGCTGGACACCACCATAACTTGCAGATGGTTGCAGGAGCTAACCATCTGTTGGAGACTTTCAAGTCTAGATTGGTCACTGTACGTGTATCTTACGAACAGAAAGAATCTACAGATATCTGTCTTACCAGACAATATTACAGAATCTTTGGTGGTGCTACCTACAAGGTTTCCAATTTAGAGGGATTCACAAAGGAGGTTTGGATTTGCCCGGTTACTTTGTTCGTACTTGGTAAATACCCAAAACGAATTTATGTGTCTAAATCTCAGAAGTAACATCGTTCATAAACAGGAGAGAATAGTCAGCCACGTTTACCTTTCAAGGGATAGTGGTATTAATAGATAACTAAAAGATAATAAAAATGAGTAAGGAAGTAAAGATTTCAGTTATCAAGTTTGAAATGGTCAACGGTAAGAAGACCTATAAGTCGTTTACCTTTAAATTGAATCCAAAGGAAATGGCAAAGTTCAAGACCGAGGCAACGGTGAAGAAGAAGGTAGCAGATTACGTGGCAAAAAGTGGCGTATATAAGCCTTCTGAACTTCAGAACTTAAAATACGACATGAAAGAGTTCCTGGAGGAATGGAAGAAGATGGTTCCTGTGGTGGAAGCAGAGGAGCTTGCAAAACTGGACAAGTCGCCGAATAATCCAGAAACCCGCGTTACCCCTCATCTCATCAGCCGTCTTGCCGCCGGTGAAATCTTTGTATTCGGCTCCAACGCCATGGGATATCATGATGGTGGCGCGGCAAAGACTGCCCTGGAGAAGTTCGGTGCCATCAGAGGACAGGGACATGGTTTGCAGGGAATGAGTTACGCCATCGATTCTATGAGTGGTATGGAAGCCATGAGAAAGGATGTGGATGATTTCATCGAGTTTGCCAAGAATCATCCTGACAAGACTTTCTTTGTGACATTGATTGGTTGCGGCATCGCCGGATATTCTCCAGAAGAGATGGCTCCTCTGTTTGAAAGATGCTACGATCTTGAGAATGTGTGTCTTCCTTCTGAGTTCTGGGACATCATCGGATGGCCTAAGGTTCAGCAGCCACACTATGATTTCTTACGTTTCCTGGATGCACAGGAGTTTGCCTATACCCAGGCTTTGAGAGAACTGAAGGAAGGACGAAAGCAAAGCCATTGGATATGGTATATCTTCCCACAGCAGAAGGGACTCGGTCATAGCCACAACGCAAATTACTATGGCTTGGATGGCGAGGGTGAAGCCAGAGCCTATATTGAACATGAGATTCTGGGTGACAGACTCCGTGAATGCTGCAAGGCGCTCTTGCTCCACAAGGGTAAGGACATCGAATACATCATGGGAAGCGGAGTTGACGTGATGAAGCTCAACACCTCTATGAATCTCTTCAATAGAGTGAGTCCGAATGATGTGTTTGAGGAAGTTTTGGATGCATTCTTTTAAAAAAAGAGCCTCTTTAAAAGCAAGGCCTGTTTAAAATGTTTATGTTTCACAAAAATAACAGATTATGATAATTATTAAAAACAAAAGATGTAAGTTAGAGAATATTCGTAAAGAATATCCAGGTGCAATAATTTTTGATGTTACTTCTAAGGGTGCATTGAAAACACTCTCTCCATTCTATCCTCATGGTCACATTCCAGTATTTAGTTCAGATGAAGAACCTAAGGATGGAGATCCATATCTGGGTTCAGCTGAACAGAGACCATTTAAATACTATTCTGCTTCTGTAGAAGGCATGTGGCAAGGTCTGAAGGTATTTGAGCATGCTGGTGTTGATACTTCTTGCTTTACTAACACTACTATGCGTAATTTGAAGCGTAGCTGTAGACGTTTTGGCAAGTGTTTGGGACACATGTTTTGGGGAAGCCTAATAGACTATGCTACTGCGAGAGATAGTATTTACAAGCCTGCTTATGAATACATGCTTCTATGGCGTTGTCGTGAGGAGACTGATTATCTGACTTATTTAAATGAACACAATAAGATAATAGTATTGCTTGATTATAATACTAATTGTGATTTGAATGATTTATCTTCTCCACTTTCACATGCTTCTTTAATTAAAGAATTTGTAGAAAGTAGTATTTTATCAGAAGACTTTGTGTTCTCTCAGGAATGGGTAGATAAGTACTCTGTAAAATAAATTAATATTTGCACATTCAAGTGGACTCATTAATAACAAAAATGAAGAGAAATATGAAAAAGTCATCTTTAACAACAATAGCTATTCTCGTTGTAACAGTATTCACTGCTTGCACTGCTAAACAAGTTCCTGAAAGTACTGTCAATACACAGTTACAGAACTCTGTTGACAGCATTGTAAAACTGGGAATGGAAGAGTTTGCAGCTCAAGAAGGTATGGCTATCGTCATGGAGACATCCACAGGTAATCTCCGGGCAATGGTAGGATGGAAAGAAGATAACGGGAAAGTAGTAGAGGACACTACCCTACTCTCCAAAGCTCGTGAAACTTTCCTTTTCAGAGGTGCCTCCCTTCTTGCAGCCATGGAAACAGGAAATGTATCGCTGGATGATACTTTCAATACTTATACAGGTATTGATGTTATCGGACAGGATACCATCTATGACCATAACTGGAGGAGAGGTGGATATGGAGAAGTGACCCTTCTGCAGGGGCTGGCATACAATTCCAGTATTGCCATTGACAAGGCTGTAGATGTGGCTTATCAAGACAAGAATGTCTTCTTGCAAAAGCTGGTGCAAATGGGATTGGAGAAGGATTCTACGTTCAAAGGTTCCTGGCCAGTTTATGCCCTAGGGTTCCATCATATAAGACCAACCAGCATGGTGAGCTTCTTCAATGCCATTGCCAATGGTGGAAAGATGGTTAGTCCAAAATTGCAGGAAGGTTCCGCCATCGTGGTTGACTCTATGATAGCCAAGAAGAAGAACATTGAATCAATACAGAAGGCACTTAGATTCTTCGTCACAAATGGCTTGGGCAAGAAGGCAGAATCAAAAATGGTCAATGTGGCTGGCATCTCTGGAAGTATCCATACGGAAGATGGCATCTATGCAGACTTCTGCGGCTATCTCCCTATCGAGAAACCGAAATACACGGTATTCGTCAGCTATAAGAGACCAGAGATTCCTGCATCCGGAGGAGGCATGGCAGGACGAACTTTCAGAAAGATAGCAGAGTTATTGGAAAAAAACAACAAATAAAACAATGCATATGGAGACTATTATTTCAACAATTGTGATTGTAGCTTGTACTTACTTCTTTACTCGAAGAAAAGCAAAGCCTACAGAACAAGAGCCAGATGTCAGTACACAACCTGAGGCTTCAGCAGACATACAGCAAGAAGAAAAGCAGGAAGAACCTCCACACACCAAGGATTTGTGCATAGAGCTACTGAAGCAATTAAACTGTGAGGTATTTGTTTCAGAAGAGAACGAGAATCGCTTGGATTTTAAGTATCAGGGAGAACATTTCGTCATTGACGCCAATAATGACAACTACTTCATAGACATTTGGGATCCATGGTGGTATATAGTTCCATTGGATAATCTGGAACAAATGTCCAATGTACGTAAGGTAATTAATACAATCAACAGCTGGTGTGGAACAACCATTTTTTATACAATAGAAGAAGAACAGAAATTTGTACTTCATTCCAAATGCCATTGTATATTGCCAAAAGAATTGCCCTGCGTGAAAGAATACCTAAGGGCTCTTTTGGATGATTTTTTTGCAGTTCAAAAATGGCTGAGCAAAGAAATTGCAAAGCAAAATAAAGAAAATTGATATCTCCTGGTTTTAAATCCAGCAGTTTATACACAAAAGAATGTTTTTTGACACACATTGCTGCCACTCGTTTTGTAACACCTTAATTTTCAATATCCGGATTTTTTTAAGTCTGATTTGGGTGTAGCATGGATTTTCTTTTCCCGAGCGGTTTGGGGTTAATGTAAAGCAAATCATAGATGGTGGAGAGTTTATTCTCTGCCTCTATGCTCTGTCATATACTAATGACCTGTCCAGCTACGGTCTCAACTTTTGCAGTAACCACAACCTGTGTACTGGCAATGCGCATGATTTCACACCATCTCAGATTCTCATGCTTCTCCGATTTCTAGGAATATATGATGACGATAACCACCCAATATGCCAGCATGGTAAGGTTGAGATGAGACTTGATTCCACTGTCGCTCTTATGATAGAGCCAAGACAGATATCATAACATGGAAGGTCTGAACCAAACTTTAGAATATAATAAAAAGATTAGACATCATGAATAATGAAGTATTGATTCCCAACTTTTTTAAGATTGGATGCAATGGAGATAAGTCCATTAGAAAGGAAGACTTAGGTTGGTCTGATTCCATCAAAAGGGATGCACAATCTGACTATCCAGAGACTATCTTCCGCTATATCGTGGAAATTCTTGGTCTGAATATCTTATTTTATTGGACGAAAGACCACCAATGGTACACGATTGAGACTGAAAAAGATCCAATAGAGGTAAGACGCATTTATCCTAATCCTCATTGGGATGGAAAATGCGAGATGACAAAGGCTGACTTAAATGGAGAACCTCATACAAGTTCAAAGGGCGAAATTATTGCCACATTCGACTCTCCAACTCAAATATGGGGCGAGCTACGTATAAATAAGGTGCCAATAGGTGAGGTATTGGAGAATTCAGTAATCACTGATTTAGACTAGCCTATGGGTACCTAAAGGGAAAGAGAGGTATTATCACAAAATGGATCATGTGATTGTATCGATGAATCAGTACCACAATTGCACAGTAATCGATACCCTACTATCGTCAACAATTGCTTATAATTTTGTCTCAGGTTTCCTATAAGCCATACAAAAACCAACCCCGCATTCCTGCAATCAATCTTGTAATCTATTGATTGCAGGAAAGCAGTGGTTAGACGTGATTCACCAAAACATACACGTGCCTCTCCACGTCATATTTAAACCGATGCCTAGTATCCAGTCTCATAGAACCATCTATGGATGATTTCGTCGCATTTAGGAAAAACACCTGTACTTGCTGATAAATGTCACTAAGTGGCAATGGTCTGACTGCAAGAGACAATACCTCATAAATTTTGTCTCCCATCGTTCCCTAGAAGATATGCTCCCAAGAAACCAATCCATAATAGCCTGTCCTGCCTATGGATTTCACCTCCTCCATTTTACTCAAATAAAGGCGAATGGAATGAACTGTAAGATGACGATAAGCAGGACACCTTCTTTGAAAAATGTCTCCCATTTCCTCCGCTCTCATTGGTTTGCCATTTTCTTTCAGAATTTCCAATAGCTCATAAGTAACGGAAACTTTGTTCCTTTCGGCCACAAAACCGCCTTCATCATCCACTTTCAAACCAAAGGTATCCAACATCAGATAAGCAAAGAAAGCTAGAAAATGCTCTTTACCACCTAATTTCTGAACATCTACCTCCTTTAAAAACATTCTTGCCTGATAATGCTCATCCTTGAAACGATTGGTAGCCAACAGTTCTTTCATCTTCGTAACTAGCTTGGCTATTTCTTCAATATCAAAAAGACTTGCATTAACCAATATGAATCTATCTTTAGATTTGAACTTTTGAAACTGCCTGTTGAAAGGATAGCAAGAATTTCTCAAAAATACCAGTTCCATCAGCCCAATGGCATCCGTCTGTAAAAGCTCCGTTTCCAAGATATTTTTGCAAATAGGTGAATAGAACCCAATAAACGGCATTTCATACAAAAAGTCATAACATTTCCAATGTTCATCCTGCATAAAAGGATCTGTACTATTCACCATTGGGAAGGAAAGAAGCTTTTTAAGCTTATATAGGCTGATATCATATTCTTTCATCAACTCCTGAGAAGTTTTTCTTTTTGTCCCTATTCCTCTATATTCTAAGGAAACCGTCTTTCCTCTATACCACATTCCCCCCTGCAGATAATCCGAGAAAAGAGTGAACATAGGATAATAACCATTTACCTTATGAAAATCTGTCACAGAGGATACCTTTTCATCCGACATGAAAGGAAACAAGCCTATTGTACATAAACAGGTATGTTCAAAGTCCATGGATGTATATGCCTCTACAAGAAATTGAAGTAAAGAAGAAAGATAATGAGCATTCAATTTATGTTTAAGTTTATATTCCATGTCAAAGCTATACTTTTCATTAAAGTTATAATAAGACCATGTGTGGAACATATCAACTTCATATGTCAACCTATCCTCTATAAAAGGATAAATCTGAATATAATCCGGTAGCTTAAAGTTCTTTTTCAGAACAGCATAATGCAATTCCAACAAGTACCTGTTCTTATTAGAAAGATGAGAATAAAGTAACATTCCCAATGCATCTTTACCCACCTTATGCATATAATGTTTAGTATTGTCATGGACATAAATGCTAAATTCGTTATAAGCAGCATGCATCAAATATTCCAAACAAAGCAAGAAAACATATAGGTATGAAGCAGCATTAGGATGATTATCTACCATCTCCATCAAATTAGATTCCTTTATACAAATGAGCTTAAGTATATCTAAAGAAGAAGGGAATATTGCCTGAAATTCCTTGCTATCTTCAGCATTCTCGCATAAATGGGCATAACAGATAACCATCTTTAGCATGATTTCATCACCACAAAATTGCTTTACCTCCAAAAGAGGATCTTGAGATTCAATAGTAGCAAAAACATGCTCTAAATCTTTGATAACCTTCGCTCCAATCCCTGGTTTTACACACAACGTTTCTATCCCCATAGCCTGAATGTCTCCAACTGTCAACAGTGAAAGAGACTTAAGTTTATGGTAAGTAAACAATGATATCTGATTGTCATGAAATAAACGGTATATCGATGTATCAGAACTATACATAACTTTCTTTTATATATTATTGTTGTTTAATTCCTTAGCATAGTAACCATCCAAGGAAATCTTATTGTTACCGATAGAAGGCTTCATACAAAACTTCTGCTCGATCTTGTCATACGCAGAATATACAGCCAGTAGATACTTATCCTTCACTCTTGGGCTATCTGGCTTCAGACAAAAATCATCCTTGTCAGCCACATAAAAAGCCAACATTGTCAGAAGAGAAATGTTCAAGTAAAAGAACCAGTAACCCTGTGAAGATGCAACAGCAGCACCCACACAAAGAATAAGGCTTGCTAGAACTTTCCTCCTACTCAAACTTTCATTCAAAATGTATTTGTTCTTCCTCATATACATAAATAATTTGTTACGACGATGCAAAAGTATAAAAAATATAAGAGAAAACCAACTTTTCGAAGGGAATAGAACCTACAAATCCCCAAAAAGATGAAAATAACATGTATTCTCTATATATAATAAGGTATAATAGCTCCAAATCTAACTAAAATTGAGAAAAATGAGCCAGTGAAATATCATTTCACTATAGACCCCTACCTTTGCACCCAGAAAAACCAAAGCCGCTATGGTTAAGTAGTTAGCGACACCATTGAATACATTCATTATAAAACATTAAAAAGCAATAATAGAAGGCAAAACGGGAAAAATGAGTGAGTGAAATATCATTTCAAAATCCCATAGTACTTTTGCAAACGAAAACAAGAAGTTCAACAAATTAATAATTAAGAATATGAGCTATACATATCACTACATCATGGAATACCTCCCAAAGAGATACTCCGCAACAAAGAAGCAAGAGAGTGACAGACAAGTCATCTACGACTTCAAAAACGGCTACTGCAGCCTTAGCTTGATGAACACAATCGTTGAATGCATCAAGGAAATCAAAAATGAACTGGGTGGTAACAACTGGAGAGTATGCTTCATACCAGCATCCACCCACAACAAGACAGCTTGCCGCTACAAAAAGCTCGCAGACTACATCGAAAAGGAAACAGGAATTGCCTGCGACTACCACACCATCCTGCCAATTCAGGACGAGGAATCAGGCCACATCACAGGCAAGAAGACAAACCCGGCAGAGAACTTCAACATCAAACCAAGCGACGTTGCCGGCAAAAACATCATCCTCATAGATGACATCATCACAAGAGGCATGACCTACATACAGACAACCCACAAACTCACCAGTAATGGTGCCAACATGGTGATAGGACTCTTCCTCGCCAAGACAATCAATCCTGATTGGGTTAGACATTCAGCCTGACCCAGCAGAAAAAAAAGAAAGTCCACTCTGCAGAATATTCCACAAGGAAACAAGACAATAAAATAAATAACATCAAATTTAAAAAAACAAGATTATGTGTATCTACACCAAACACATTGGTATCATTACCAATTACATCGACAACAAGTATTCAATTACAGTTGATAACAAAACTATTCACATGCCATTCGAGATCATGCACAAACTCTCCATATTTCCTCCAGAACTGATGGATGGAGACCACCTGAAAATTGGAGCACAGATCACCATGGCAAAGAAGGATGAGAGAATCTTCTATCCTGACCGTGACAGCTACGGTATCACAAGACAGGAAGCAAGAAGCTACACAGACGGTTCCTACCTGTTGAAGGATGTAAAACCCTTTAAGCAAGACATCAGTTTCCAGGAGATGGTGAGTAAGTTCAATACCCTGATGACAACCCTTCCTGAGACAACGAGAATGGAGGCACTCCATACACTTATGTCAATGGAACTGACAGAGGAACAGAAACAGGAGAAGCTCACTTCCATGGTAGATTTCCCATTGGACTTGGAAGAGACTGCAACCTTGGAGAAGAAGAACAGCCTGTTCGACTTACCCAAAAAGTCTAAAGACGATAAGCCACAAATCAGAGAAATCGTGGAGTCCATCGCAGCCATGTGCAACTGTAGCAATCAGCAGACATGCCAACTCATAGTAGGAATCAACAGCAAGACCAACAAGACCTGCAAACTCCAGGACGAGATCGCTACAATCTACCCACAGATTGGCAGCCTGGACCAGTTCCAAAACACCGTACTGGTTCCATTCATCAAGTCCTACACCTATGACAATCCCCTGCTGATGTCATCACTCAAATACAACTGGTACAGCTACAATGGTGATTTGCTGCTCGTCATTGATATCAACTATCAGGGAGACCCTATCATCTGCAAAGGCGGAAGATTACCATACCGTTGCGACTCAGCCAAAATGGTTGCTGAAGGAGCAGACCTGGTAAACATGATCAAGAAACTAAGCAGAATCGCTGCATAAGCAGCTAAATGAATATAAATAAAAATATAGACAAAATGAAAACAAATGACAAATTAAACATGAACCTCATCCCTATGACAGAGGATGCAGCTTCAACAGTAGAGGCTAAGAACGCCTTGGAGTACGTAAACATCATGGAGTATCTCCCAATGAGATTCCCAGCAACAGAAGTCGAGGAAAACAATCGCAAGATCGTGAACGACTTCAAGAACGGAAAATGCTCTTTGGAGCTGATGAATGAGTTTACTGATGCCATCATGCAACTCAAGGATGAACTCAAGGACAAGAATCTGAGAGTATGCTTCTTGCCAGCTACCACCGTCTCCAAGACAGTACTCCGTTACTCACAACTGGCAACTGCCATCGAATCAGGAACAGGCATTCCAAGTGACTATCACACCATCATGCCACAACCAAAGCGAACAACAGAACTCATGGCAAACGGAATGACAGATCCGGCAGAGAACTTCCTCTTCAACAAGGAGCAGATCAAGGGAGCCGACATCATCCTGGTAGGAGACATCATCACCACGGGAACAAACTTCACCAAGACAAGTCTAAAGCTTGCAGAGCTTGGCGCAAAATCAGTCATCGGCCTGTTCTTGGCAAAGACCATCATTAGAAAGTAACATCATAAAAGAATATCAAAATGAAAAATTATTATTACCTCAAAGAATATCTCCCAGTGAGATACCAGGGAAATGCCCAGCAGTTGGCAGACCGTCAGACTTGCTATAACTTCAAAGACGGCTACATCAATGATGAAGTTAAGAGTGGATTCCTGAACAAGATCCAGGAAATAACAAATGGCGAGAAAACAGGCTGGAGTATCTGCTTCATCCCTGCATCCACCAAGAGTAAGACCCAGGCACGCTACAAAAAGCTTGCAGAGGCAATCCAGGCAGCCGGCTACAAGGTAGTCATCGATGCCATCTACAATGAGCACGACCACGAAGCAGGACACCTCACCGGAAAGTCCGGCAACCCAATCGAAGGCTTCGGCTTCAACTCAAATGACATTGCAGGCAAAAAGCTCATCGTCATTGACGACATCATCACCAGAGGAAAAACCTTCAAAATGGTGGCAGAAAAGCTGGAAACCCTGGGAGCAGCTGGAGTAACAGGCCTGTTCCTGGCAAAGACCTTCAATCCAGACTACCAGCCTCATTATGATCCGACGGACGATTACGATCCAGAAGATTACTACGATCCTGCAGACTACTACGAGGAGGAAGAGACATACGACAACTACAACGGTTCATATGCCCAAGACGTAGAAGGCTGGAGCGACCAGGACATAGACGACGTTTTCGACGGCGATCCTGAAGCCTACTGGAACATCGACTAGCACAAACAGAACGTGCTGCTGCAAAAGCAAGTATTTTTTATCCAAGATGTTGGGAATTCAAAAATAACTACTTTTGCAGCTGCATAACAGAAGTAATAACAAAGAAATAGAACATAAAGAAATATGGCACTCAATACAGAACTCATTTTGACATTGAAAAACCTCAAAGGGTGTGGAAACAAAACCGTTCTCTCCATAGCCGAGGTTGCTCCATCCCAAGTGCAAACCATCGAGGACCTATGCCACTTCTGGCCAACACTCAAGGGTAAGAAGTTCGAAAAATACTCTGCCACTGATCTCCAGGAAGCCAACAGAAAGGCACTGACCATCATCAACGATGCAGAGAGAGAAGGTGTAGGCATCCTCTCCTATTACGAAGAAGCCTTCCCTCAAATCCTGCGTGAGACCATCAATGAAGATGGCAATGCAGACGCTCCATTGATTCTGTTCTACAGAGGCAACATCAAAGCACTCCAAATGCCGGGTATCGCCATCATCGGTACAAGAGAGCCAACAGAAGCAGGAACCCAAGCAGGAATCTACTTCGCAGAAAAGTTCGCAGAGCAGGGTTTCAACATCGTATCAGGTCTTGCCATAGGATGTGACACCACCGGTCACCAGGGAGCATTGAACGTGAAGGGAACCACCACGGCATTCCTTGCCAACGGCTTGGATTGGGAGTCCATTTACCCTAAAGAAAACCTGGAACTGGCCAAGAATATCGTGGAAAGCGGTGGATTGCTGCTCTCAGAGTATCCAGTAGGACAAAGAGGCAACCGCTATACCCTGGTAGAACGTGACAGACTGCAGGCAGGACTCTCATACGCTACCCTTGTCATCCAGACAGGTCTTAAAGGAGGAACCATGCATGCCGTAAATGCCACTCTTAAAGCGCGAAAGCCACTCTTCATGATCAAATACAAGAACATGGATGGACAGGTAGGCGGAAAAGCAGAAGGCAACAAGAAGTTCCTGGAAGATGGAAAAGCCCATGCCCTGACATCAGGTTCATTCGAAGAAGCTCTTGCCATCATCAGAGAATCAGTAGAGAAGATCAACAAACCCAAAATCAAGGATTCATTATTCTAGCTTATGATAAAAGGAGTGATTTTTGATCTGGACTTGACCCTTGTAGATACCACAATACTGGAAAATGCCAGAAAGATGAGAAACTGGCACGAGGCATATGGGCTAATCCCATATACCTCCATGTATGCAGGAATCCAAGAAGTCCTTGATCACATTAAAGCACAAGGAATCAAGATGGCAATAGTCAGCACCTCACCACGTCCCTATGTGGAAAGAATCGTTGGTCATTACCAGATTCCAGCAAGATTCATCGTTGGCTATCATGATGCCCATCCCATCAAACCTCATCCTGCCCCTATGCTAAAGGCATTGGAGATGATGAATGAGAAAGCAGAAGATGTTCTGAGCTTTGGAGATAGGGCTATAGACATGATTGCAGCTAAAAGAGCAGGCATAAAAGCCATTGCATGCCTTTGGGGAACTAAGGAAAGAAGTATGCTGCTTGGTACCGCATACGACCAAGCAATTAGTTCTCCACTGGAGATTCTCCCATACCTACAATGAAGATAGAAGAGACATTGAGTATGGTATCCTCTCATCAGGTTCCACTAGACATCCACATTCCTAATGGAACCTTTTTAAATCACTAACACCCCCAAAAATACAAAATTAGAGTGAGTGAAAAACCATTTCACTATTTTGCAATACCTTTGCAAGCAGAAAAGAGAAAGATGCTAAAAGTACTTCTCTTAAATTAAAGCATAGTATTAATATTCAATATCAATTAAACAATAAAATCATATGGAAAAGAACGCTATTATACTTGGTGAGGTTCGCCTCAAAAAAATGAGCAATACATATACAATCTCCCATCCAGATCGCGCTATATTAATTGTTACACCAGTCTTTGGATGTGCAATCTTCAATGTCATCACCAAGGATAAGACCTACGCAGTCGACTTAAAAGAGACAAACCACGGATTCCGTGTTGATACACAAGAAGGAATCTTCTATTTCGAGTATGAAGGACTCAAGTCCATCAAAGAGCGAATGGAAGCAAACATAGGTGTCTCACCTAAGGATCAAGCTGCATAGCACAAGCTACTGGCAAAAGGACTCCCCACATAGCTATTCAAACAGGCTATGTGGGGAGTTTTGCATGGATAAAGCAAGTATGCTAGACATTGATTTACACTTTACAGACTACTAAACCTCAAACATGCCTTAGATATTACAGGGGACAGATATGTAAGAATTGTAAAACTATCAGAACTACGAAACCGTTTACCTCATTACATGTAAACCTCTGATAATATGAATATAAAGCAAAGAAGATAGGCTAGATGACAAAAGACTTTCATCATCTAGCCTACTTCCTGTCTTACTTCTGGTGGGTAAAGCTTAGATAGTTCATCGGCATGAAAGATGCAAATTACAAGCAAAAGCCGATCAACTATCTAACTATCAAGTAAAGAGAAAGAGCAGACGGTATATCCACTGCTATCGTTTTCTTTGAACCTTCTGAGAAGGTCTCATCATGTGAAGAGCCATGAAGAAGCAACGCTGGCGGAATGCCAGGTCATCTTCATCATCACGCTTTCCCCATCCTGTGCCTGGTCCACCACCGCCACCACCGGATTGTGAGATCTTAGTGGCAGCATCCAGATAGCCCAGATATAAAGCAGCGGCAATGGAAGTCACCTGAACGGCATTTTCCATGATGGTCTCTGCTATGGAACCATCAAAGAGAATATCTCCTGTTTGCCTTGCCACTTGCCTCTGTTCAAAAGGAAGCGAAGAGAGGAACTCATGATATTTGGCTACCCGGTGCTTGGCATCGGTGGCCATCATCATATATCCCATTTGCTGCATTTCCTTAACGGTGGCCTTGCTGAGTAGAGGCACTTCCTTCTGGAGCTTCTTCTGTACCTCTTCAAACTTCCTCTCAGCCGAGAGGGTCTTGGTTTGCAACTGGGCAAGCTGTAACTCCGCAGTATGAAGTTTTTGAGTCTTGTCAGCAATTTTCTCATCCACCTCTTCCAGCTCCTTCTGTATCCTATCAAGCCTGATCTTTGCCTCTTCGGCACTAATCTTTCCGGAATCACGGTCTCGCTTGAGTTGCTCAACCTCCTCCAACAACCGATTCTTCTTAGACTCCAAATTAGCAATCATGGTCTGAAGGGCCTTAAACCTGGCAGTGGCATGTTTGATGTCTTTCTCCAAGCCACTCAAAGTAGCGCGCTGCTCCCTGATGACAGTCTGCTGCCCCTCGATGGTTTGAGATAGCTGCTCATTCTCACTCACTAACTTTTCCCGAAGCTCAGCGTGGTATTCCTCCGTGGAACGATGCCGGGCTCCAGTTTCAGAAATTCTATCACCACGCTCTAGACCATACTTCTGATTGATCTTAGCAATGTCATTGTGAAGACTGCTGTAAATTCTGAGACCATCCGTCTTCAACTCACCGAAATAGGACTTCCAGGAAAACTTATTGTTCTCAGTAATGGGAAGCATTGTACAATGCACATGAGGATTGGTTTCATCCAGATGCACGATAAAGGATGCTATATTCTGTTCACCAAACCTATCACATACAAATTTATACATGTCCTTAGCCCATTCTTCTATCTCCGGACGGCGAACAATATTAGAGTTATCAGCCCCTTTTTTGAGGTTCACCACCTGGTCACCAAAGGCCAGACGATGCATCTGATCTCTGGAACCACCTAAAATGATATTGGCCACCGTACGGAAAAACGGCGGATCCCTACCCCTGTTCGGGTCCCAAATCTTTCGTTCTTCAAGCAGCATCTTGATTCTTTTGGGGACAGATGTCTTCTTGTCCACCTCACAAATCACCCCACCTTTCTTAATCTCAAAATTCAGGTGCTCGCGAGTAGAATCATAGTTG
>ERZ1026856.309-NODE-309-length-33162-cov-4.148851_pt1 | contig 33162 bp, 36 predicted proteins | sample MGYA00380158_ERZ1026856 | MGnify/ENA primary metagenome ERZ1026856 (study PRJEB33269, sample SAMEA4719794) | human gut metagenome | biome: human-associated habitat; feature: organic feature; material: feces | place: Cameroon | collected 2013-10 ...
GGTAAGCTCGATGGCATGGTGCGAGCAGAAGTCGGCGCACATGCTGCAGAACGTGCAGGAACCCATGTTGAACGTCAGCGTGACCTTATCGCCGCCCTCGACCGGTTCGACGGTGCGGGAGATGGCTCCCCCGGCACAGACGCGCTCGCACATGCCGCAGGCAATGCACTTCTCGGGGTCGTAGGAGATACGGCCGCGGTAATGCGGAGCGGCCTCCTTGGGAACGACGGGGTACATGTCGCAGCTGGACTTTTTGAAAAGATTGCCCAGCGCTTCTTTTACAAACGGAAGATCCATTATTTCTGAGCCCTCTTTTCTCTGAGTATTTTGGTCGCGAGCGCAAGGCCGTCGATGAGGGCCTCGGGCTTGGGTGCGCAGCCGGCGATGTCAACGTCGACATGGACATACTTGCTCAGCGGTCCCGCCACGGAATAGCTGCCCTTGAACACGTTGCCGGACTGGGGGCAGGAGCCGATTGTCACGATACATTTGGGGTCGGGAGCCTGAGAGATGGCGCGGAGGACGCGCGGCAGCGACTGCTTGGTGACGGGGCCGCTGACCACGAGTATATCCGCCTGGCGGGGGCTGCCCACCAGCTTGAAGCCCAGACGCTCCGCGTCGTAGCGGGGCGTGAGCACGGACACCAGCTCGATATCGCAGCCGTTGCAGGAGCCTGCGTTGATGTGGAACAGCCACGGAGACTTTTCAAAGCTCTCCTCGATTATTTTCTTAAACATTTTCGCCCCTCCTTACAGTCCGTACCATGCCAGAACAAGGCTTATGATCGCCAGAGCGGAGACCACGGTCCAGTAATACTTGAAAAGCTGCTCGATCTTGAGCCTTGCGGTGACGGCGTGTACGAGAGAGATAGTCACGGCGGTCAGCACCACGCAGATGGCGAACAGGATGATCGCGTCGAGCAGGACGAGTCCCGTGCCGAGACCGCCGAGGAACAGCGCCGCGAACAGGCTCGTCAGGGTGAGCATTTTAACGGAATGGCTGAGCTTGTATACAGCGAGCGGAGCGCCGCTGTACTCGGCCAGAAGTCCTTCGCATATCTCGGTCTCGGCCTCTGCCGCGTCAAAGGGGTGGTTCCCGGTCTCGCCGGGGATGACGAGCAGGAAGGCGATAGCCGCGGGGATCATGCTGCCCTTGAGAATGAGGCTGCCGTGCGCCGCCTGATACTCCACAATGCTCGTCAGGCTGAACACCACGCCGCTCCCCAGCGCGTTGCCGACGGTCTTGCCGACGGCAAGCAGGATAAGCACCAGAGGCAGCTCACAGGCGATGACCGTGACCATCTCGCGGCTGAGGCCAATGCCCGCGTAGGGCGAGCCGGAGGCCGCGCCGCCGAAGATCGCGGAGAGCGCCGGGATGAGCAGCAGGTAGAGGATGACTATAACGTCCGCCATGCCGGAGAACGCGGTGAAATCAAAAATCGGGATAAAAAGCTGTATGACGACCAGCGCCGCAAGCCCCACCAGCGGAGCCATGAGGAACATGGTGCGGTTTGCCGCCGCGGGAACGATACACTCCTTGCCGCAGAGCTTGAAGAAGTCATAGAACGGCTGGAGTATCGGCGGGCCGACACGCTTCTGCATTCTGGCGACCAGCTTGCGGTCAATGCCGGAGAGGAGCAGTCCCACCACGAAGCAGAACAGGAAGCCGGGGAAGATGAGAATGTAGCCGAGATAGGAAAGCGCGTTTGCAACTATTTCATTCATTATTCCCACCTCCTTAAAGAACTATGAGCATGAAGATCATTGCCAGCGCCAGCGCCGCTATCGCCCACAGGGCGTAGTCGTTGACGATACCGCTGTGCAGATCGTTCATGAAGCTGAAGTAGCGTCTCCAGTTATGCTTGAAGCCCCAGAACAGGTCTCCGCCGCCGACCTGAGAGTAGACGCTCTCCTCGCCGCCGAAGAACAGGTCGTACTTGCTCTCCGCGGTCTCGCCGGTCTTTTCGCTGACTCTGTCGTACTTGCCGAGGAGCGCGGCTATCGTCACCGCGAGCAGCGCGATCATCAGTATGAGGAGCCAGGAGACGGGCTGCCAGCAGCCGATCTGCGTGAAGCTGACCGCTGCGGTCTCGGGAAGATTCTCGCCCATGACGGAGGCCGCGTAGCCGCTGCCGAGCATGGAGTCGATGTAGTTGACGACGCTGAACGCCGCCCTTGCCGCAGGCTCGGTCAGGTACTTGGTGACGACGCTGGGGAAGAGGCCGGTGAACACGCACAGCACTGCGAATATGCCCATCGCGAGGCGCATGCCGAACGGTACCTCGGTGACGTTCTCATACTCCTTGGGGAGCTGGCCGAAGAACACGGACTGGCTCACCTTGACGAAGGACGCGAGCGTCAGCACGGAGGTGATGAGCGCAATGACGGTGACGATCAGGAAGCCGATATTGCCGCTCTCCACTGCCTTCTGATAGGTCGCCTGATAGATCATCCACTTTGAGGCGAAGCCGTTGAAGGGCGGTATGCCGCTGATGGAGAGCGCGCCGATGAGAAACAGCACGGTGGTATGTGGCATTTTCTTTGAAAGTCCGCCCAGCTTGCCCAGGTCCGTCGTACCGGTCTGGTGCAGCACAGCGCCCGCGGCAAGAAACAGCAGGCCCTTGAAGAGGGTGTGGTTCATCGCGTGGAAAAGTCCTGCGGAGACGCCCAGCGCGGTGGAGAGACCCACTGCGGTGAGAACGTAGCCTATCTGAGAGATGGAGTGGAATGCGAGCAGACGCTTGAAATCATGCTGCGCGAGCGCCATCGTGACGCACACGAACATAGACACGCTGCCGACGAACACCAGCAGGAACTGTATCGTCCCCAGCCCCATGGACTGGAAAAGGAAGTAGGTCAGGCGGATAATGCCGTACAGACCGGACTTCGTGAGGACGCCGGAGATAAGCACCGAGATGGACGCGGGGGCCGCGCCGTGGGCGTCGGCCGCCAGCGGGTGGAACGGCACGATGAACGCCTTGGTGCTGAAGCCTATGTACAAAAGGGCAAAGGCGACCTTTGTGGAGGTGGTCATATTGCCCGGCACGAGCGCCGAGAGCTGCGCGAAGTTCAGCGTGTGCATCTGGGCATAGAGCATGATTATGCCGACAAGGATACAGGTCGAGCCGATACAGCCGACGACCAGATACTTGAACGCCGCCTCAAGCGCGCCGTAGACCTTGTTGCGGAACGCCGTCAGCGCCACGGCGGCAAAGGTGAGTATCTCGACCATGATGAACATGTTGAAGATATCGCCCGTGAGGACGAGGCCGATAACGCCGCCGGAGAGCATGAGGAACAGGGTATAGTACTGCGATACATTCTCGTCGTGGGACATGTACTGGAGAGAGTAGATACCCGAGACGAACACCGCGACGGCGATGAGCAGGCCGAAGAACAGGCTGAGCGCGTCGACCTCCAGCGCTATGCCGATGGCATAGCCCCCGGCCATAGAGCGGCTGCCCATCCAGTAGCTGATGATCTCGCCGTTTATCATAACTGGCTTTACGAGCGCTATCATGCAGGCGAGCGACACGGAGACCGCGAGTATCGCTACGATATTGCGCACCGCCTTCTTATTGCCGAACATGACGATAAGGAACGCGCCGAGGAACAGCACCATTATCGAGTAGACGGGGAAATGATGGTAATTGAGTATATTGCTCATTATCCTCTCAGCCTCCTTATCTCTCTGGTGTCAAGAGTGCCGTAGCTCTCATGCAGCTTCACGACCAGCGCGAGGGACATCGCGGTGACGCATGCGCCGATAACGATACTCGTCAGAGTCAGCGCCTGCGGGATGGGGTCAACGAAGTAGCTCGCCTCGTTTATCTCGCCGGGGGTAAAGATGGGGGCCGTGCCGCCGGGGTTATAGCCCACGGAGATCATCAGCAGGTTGACGCCGTAGTCGGCAATGCCGAGACCGATAACGGTCTTGACGAGATTATACTTGGTGACGACGGTATAAAAGCCCAGAACGATGAGGAAAAAGGCCGCGATATAGTTGAATATTATCATTCCGTTCACCTCATTCCCCGTCCTTGCGGGCAAGGACACCCAGCGCGGAGAGCGTCAGGACGCTTACACCCGTAATGACATTGAGACCCACAGCCTCGTCCATCCACGCGATGGTGCCGGAGGAGAGGAGGTCGCCGATATTGCCGTTGTCAAACGCGAAATTCTCGCAGAACTGGGCCGCGAACACCACGCCCAGGAAGGCGATGACGATATAGGCCGTGACCGCAAAGCCCTCGGTGCGGCGCATAAAGTCGATATTGAGCATTTTTACGGTATTCTCATAGCCGTGTCCGACGTGGATAAAGACTATCACCGCGACGGCAAGCACGCCGCCCTGGAAGCCGCCGCCGGGGCTGAGATGTCCGTGGAGGATAACATAGAACATGTACACCAGCACAAAGGGCGTCAGAAAGTCCGCGCCGCACTTGGTGATGACGTTCTTCATGGTTCTTTTATTCATCCTTCTTCTCCTCCGTTTCCTTCTTTTTTCCGCCGGAGAGAATGACTATTGTGCCCGCCACTGCGGTTATCAGGATAAAGGCCTCGCCCATGGTGTCATAGCCGCGGAAGTCAAAGACGACGGACGTGACGTCGTTCACGGCGCGGGTCTTTTCAAGGTTCTGCTGAACGATCGCTCCGGCGGCGCCGTCCACGCTGCTGTCGTCGTAGGAGGCGGGGTCCTGCGAAAGCTCATACACCGAGACCGCAGCCTTGGTGCCGTCATATGTACGAGCCATTCCGGCCATGTCGGCGCAGGCAAAGATACCGGCGACGAGAATCGCGCCCAGAGAAAACCATGTCAGGAATTTCTTCATCTCTTGTTCCTCCCTCTTATTTTTCTGAGAGTGACGATGAAGATGAGCGGGGAGAGCGCCGCGCCGACGGCGGCCTCGGATATGGCGACGTCGGGGGCGTGGAGGATCAGGAACTCCGCCGCGGCGAAAAGGCCGGTAGCGCCCAGCGCGATGATGGAGGAGAGCAGGTCCTCGAGCTGTGAGGCCAGTATTGCGGAGGTTACGAGTCCGCAGACGACCAGAATATTAAGAATAACGATCAAATCACTCATCGAGATCCCTCCCGTAGTCGTCAACTGTCATTTCCTTATCGGGCCTTATGCCGTGCTTGTACGCGCCCCTCGCGATAACGTGAGCGCCGACGGGGTTGGCAAGGAATATCAGCAGCGCGATAACGCCGATCTTAACGGCGGTGCCGGCGCTGTGCATTATGAGTGCGGCGTAGAGTATCGCGCCGATCGCGACGCCCAGCAGGCCGAGCGTGGGTATGCAGGTGCTGGCCTGCATGCGGCAGAAGGTGTCGGGCATTCTGAGGATGCCGACCGTGCCTGCCAGAGCGAAGAACGCGCCGATAACTATGAACGCGTCGATAACTATTCTAAGTACCACGTTCCTCACAGCCTCCTTTCAAGATAGCGGCCGACGAGCATGGTGTCGATAATGCCCATCAGCGCGCCGATGAGCGCGATGTCAAGGTATATCCCGCGCCCGCTGTAGACCGAAAAGAGTATCATCGCGCAGCACAGAAGTCCGTCCGCGCTGTCGCCGGCGACCTGCCGGTCCGCGGCGTTGGGTCCCTTCCAGACTCTCCACAGCGCACACAGCGCCATCAGCGCAAAGAACACACCGAATACCAGAAGCTCAGTCATTATCATCTGAAGACCCTCCTCACAGCTTTTTCGAGGGTGCCTTTGATGGCGTCTCCGGCTGCCTCTCCGCTCTCGGCGGTGACGTCGATCCAGTGGATGTAGTAATAGGTCTGTCCGTCCTCCTCGGCGATGTCCATGGTGATGGTGCCGGGGGTGAGGGTGATGGCGTTTGCGAGCATGGACTGCCCGTACTCGCTCTCAAGGCTTACGGGTACCTTGACGATACCGGGGTTCACGTTCCTGCAGCCGCCGAAAACGCGCTTTGCGACGTCCCAGTTGGACTTGACAAGCTCCCGGAGGAAAACGGGAACGTAGATCAGCACTCCGAAAAGCTTTACGGGGTTGAAGAGCCAGAAAGCCTTCTCATGTATGAAAAGGCGCGCGGAGAACAGAGCCACCGCAAGGCTCACCACCGCACCCGCCGCCAGCTCCTGAACGGTAAACGACCATGTGATGAGTACCCAGAAGGCATAGCATGCGATGAAGGTGGCTATCACAGCGGGGAATCTCGTTTTTTGCAAGAGAAAACCTCTCCTTCCTTTTCCGCCTCGCGGCGTCCGGCGCCTCGGGAAACGCGCGTCCCGGAATCCGGCCCTCCGCTTCGGCTATCGTTATTTTTTATTCTACTTTAATGCTGTCGACATAGAACTCCCTGCCCGCCGTCATCTTCACGGCGGTGCTGCCGCAGCTCATGCAGCAGGCGTTTTTCCTGTCCGCCGCGCCCTCGTGGCCGCAGTCGAGACAGAGGAACGACGCGGGAACGGTCTCGATGACGAGCTTTGCGTCCCTCGCGGGGCTGCCCGCCGCGGCGATCGGGAAAAACTCCCGTATGCACTCGGGGACAATGCCGGAAAATTCGCCTATCCTCAGGCTTATCTCCAGCACCCGCTCGAAGTCCTGACGCTTCTGCTCGCTCAAGACTATGTCGATCACGCCCTTTGTCAGCGCAAGCTCGTGCATGTCTTATCTGTCGAGACAGCTGAAGCACGGGTCTATGCTGGCGATGATGAGGCCGGCGTCGGCCACGGTGTTGCCGCGCAGCATATGTGGGATGGTTGGGGTGTTCTTGTAGCTTGGGACATGGACACTGACGCGGTGGTTGTTGAAGCCGCCGTCGCCGACCACCATGTGGCTGAGCTGACCGCGCGGCGCCTCATGGCGGGTTACGGTCTGTCCCTCTTTTATCTTTATGAGCTTGTTGCCGAGATTTATGGGACCCTCGGGCAGACTATCGAGCGCCTGCTCGATGATCTTTACCGACTCGTAGCACTCGAGCGCGCGCACCACCACGCGGGCGAACACGTCGCCGCTCTCGACGGTGGGAACGTCAAACTCGAAATCGCCGTACGCGGAGTAGGGCGCGTCCCTGCGGACGTCTATCTTCACGCCGGAAGCTCTCGCGTGGGGGCCGACGGCTCCCATGCGGACAGCGTCCTCCTTCGTGAGAACGCCGACGCCCTTGGTGCGCATGGCGATGGTCTTGTCGTTGAGGACGATGTCAACTATACGGTCGAGCGGAGCCTTGAGCTTTTCGCAGCAGTCGAGTATCTCGCGCCGCATGTCGTCGCTGATATCGCGCCTCGCGCCGCCGACGGTGCACATCGCGTAATTGACGCGGTTGCCGGTGAGCTTTTCGAGGATGTCCATAACTATCTCGCGCTCGTCCCAGATGTGCATGAACATGCTGTCGTGGCCGATGATGTGGCAGGCTATGCCCAGCCACAGGAAGTGAGAATGCAGTCTCTCAAGCTCGGCGGTGATGACGCGGATATATTCGCCGCGCTTCGGCACCTCGATACCGTTGATGTTCTCCACCGCCATGGCGTAGGTAAAGGCGTGGGAGTGGGAGCAGATACCGCACACGCGCTCCACCAGCACGAGAGTCTGCATGGCGTTGCGCTCGGTCGCGAGCTTTTCTATGCCGCGGTGGTTGTAGCCGACGAACACCTCCGCGTCCCGGATAAGCTCGCCCTCGGTGAAGAGCTTTGCGTGTATAGGCTCCTCCAGCGCAGGATGGTAGGGTCCGATAGGAACTATATAGCTCATCTTAATCCTCCTTGATGTTCTTCTCTCGCAGCTCGCTCAGCGGCATTACCATTATCTGGCCCTTGCCCTGAGTCTCAAGCATATCCTCCGGCAGGAAGAGACGCTTCGACACGTCCAGACCCTCGAACTCGACGCCGAATATCTCGTTGATCTCGCGCTCGGGCCATGTGGCCGCGGTGTCGTAGATGTCCCCGATGGACGGCACCTTCATCTCTCCCACAACATGGTAGGATTCGATGGCCGGGTCGACGGCGTAATCATAGGAAATGTCGATCTGTCCGTCCTTATCAAGGAAGGCGTGTACCATCACAAGGTAATTTCCCGCCTTTCTCATCCGCTCCGCAACGGGTATTATCTGATCCTTGCCGATGTCTGTCCGTTTGTACTCCTGCATTCGTTCCACCTCTCCGAATATGAATTTAGTACTATTCTATTATTAAAAAGCATGTATAGCAAGCTTTTTTGTGCAGTTTTTGCGTTTGTTTATTAACAGATCCTCGGGAGCTGCGCTCCGGTGAGCTTCTGGAGTATCCTGCTCCCGCCGAGACCGGTCCTCATGACCACACGGCCGGGATAGCGCTCCGTCACCGTACCGATGATCGCCGCGTCCGCTCCCTCTTCCGTCCGGCGCATTGCGGAAAGCACCGTCTCCGCGCCGCCGGGGTCCACCACGCAGAGGAGCTTTCCCTCGTTCGCGCAGTACATCGGGTCAAGCCCCAGCATGTCGCAGGCCGCGCGCACCTCGCCGCGGACGGGTACGGCGTCCTCGTCAAGCTCTATGCCGACGCCGCTCCCCTCGACGAACTCGTTGAGGGTCGTCGCGACGCCGCCGCGCGTCGGGTCACGCAGGACGCGCACACCTGCCCCGGCGGAGAGTATAGCCTCGGTCAGCGCGTTGAGCGGCGCGCAGTCGGAGCGTATATCGCCCCGGAGCATACCGTTTCGCGCCAGCATTACCGCCGTGCCGTGGTCGCCCACGGTGCCGGAGACTATCACGGTGTCGCCCGGACGTATGGCCCTCGGCGTGAGTCCAAGATATTTCAGCACCCCGATACCGGCGGTGTTTATATATATCCCGTCGCCCCGGCCCTTTTCCACCACCTTGGTGTCGCCGGTAACGACCTGAACGCCCGCCTTTTCGCAGTATTCGCCGATGGAGGCCACGATACGCTCAAGCTCCGAGAGCTTCATGCCCTCTTCTATTATGAATGCGCAGCTCAAAAATCTCGGCACGCCGCCGCAGACGGCAATATCGTTCACCGTGCCGCAGACGGAGAGCTTGCCGATATCCCCGCCGGGGAAGAATATCGGGTCCACCACAAAGCTGTCCGTGGAAAAGACCAGCCGCTCCCCTCCCGGGAGTATCGCGCCGTCCCCCAGCTCATTGAGCACCGGGTTTGAAAGGGACGGGACTATCATGCTTTCAATGAGGCGGGCGGTCTTTTTCCCCCCGCTGCCATAATCGAGAGTAATTATTTCGTCCATCATATCACCTGATACCTGTACGCCGCGGCGCACGCGCCCTCGGAGGAGACCATGCACGGCCCCACCGGATCCTCGGGCGTGCAGCGGCGTCCAAACAGCGGGCAGTCCTGCGGGTATATACGTCCGGTTATCACATCGCCGCAGCGGCAGGGCGTAGGCTTTGCGGCCGCAGCCGCGGTAAGTCCGAACTTTTTCTCAGCGTCGAACGCGCTCAGCTCCTCACGAAGCCTCAGCCCGCTCTTATCAATGCCGCCAAGGCCGCGCCAAAGATCGAACCTCGGCTCAAAGCAGCGCTCCAGCATTTTCTGTGCGAGAGTATTTCCGTTTTTTGAAACAGCTCTTGTATATTCGTTTTCGAGCTTCGGCGCTCCCTCGGCTATCTGCCGCAGCAGCATATATACGGAGAGTAATATGTCCTCCGCCTCAAAGCCGCCGATGACCGCCGGGATACCAAATTCATGGGGCAGAAATTCAAAGCCCCTTTCCCCGATTATCGTGCCGACATGGCCCGGACACAAAAAGCCCTGCACGTTGAAGCCCTCCGTGCCGATGAGGGCGCGCAGCGCCGGCTCCACGGTCTTGAGCATTGACCAGAGGGAGAAGTTGCCCACTCCCTCCTCCGCGGCCGTCAGCACGGCGGCGGCGGTGCCGGGGGCGGTGGTCTCGAAGCCGACGCCGAGGAACACCACTTCCCTGCCGGGGTTTTCCTTCGCGAGCTTCACCGCGTCCACGGGCGAATACACTATCCGCACGTCGGCTCCCATAGCGCGCCTGCGCTGAAGGCTGTCGCCGGGGGTCGTGCCGGGGACGCGCACCATGTCGCCGTAGGTGGCGACGGTGACGTTGCGCTCCATTGCCAGCGCCAGCACGCTGTCGATCACCTCGCCGGGCGTGACGCACACCGGGCAGCCGGGGCCGGATAGCAGCTTCACATTCCCGGGAAGGAGCGTTCGTATGCCGGACTTCGCGATAGCCATGGTATGGGTGCCGCAGACCTCCATCAGCCTTACCTCGCCCACGTCAAGGCCGCGTATGGCGCGCAGGAGCATTTCCGCCCTTTCGTTAACGGAGGGCATTCTGCACATCCTCCCACGCCTCAAGGTCCTCGAGTGCCTGCGCCTCCGGCATACGCTCGATGGCGAAGCCCGCGTGGACGATCACATAGTCGCCCGCCTTCGGCTCCTCGATAAAGTCGACTCTTACCTCACGCGTCATTCCCATGGCCTCGCCGATGGCGGAGCTGCCGTTTACTTCTATCAGTTTAAGTGGTACAGCAAGACACATATTTTCTCCTGTCTATAAGCCGTTTTTCATCTTATACATGGCTATCGCCGTCTGGCCGAGGGATATCCCCTCGTCGTTGCAGGAGACCCTGCCGTGCCTGCGGACACGAAAGCCCTTTTCCTCGAGCGCTGCCGGGAGGCGGCGCATAAGATACATATTCTGGAACGTCCCGCCGGAAAGGCACACATCGCGCAGTCCGGTCCGCTCCCCCACCCGCGCGCACAGCTCCGACGCCATCAGCACGAGCGTGTTCATGAAGCGCGCGGCGATGATACCGCTCGGGACGCCCTCCGCCATGTCGGCGCAGATACTGCGCACGGTCTCCCGCCAGTCAAAGATAAGCGGTTCGCCGGAGAGCGAATAGGCATATGTCCCCTCGTCCGGCAGCGCGGCCGCCTCTAAAAGTATCGCGCCCTGTCCCTCGTAGCTGCAGCGCGTCTTTATGCCGAGGATGGCCGAAACACCGTCAAACAGCCGCCCCATTCCCGAGGAGCTCGGGCAGTTCAGGCCCGCGGCGAGCATTTTGCCGTATATTTCGCCGTTCTCGACACCGCTGACATCGCAGCCGGACACCGACAGGAGCGCGTAGGCGACGCGGTCGGTCTCCTTCGTGGCTCTGTCGCCGCCGATGAGCGGGATGGGGAGCATGCTCCCCTCGCGGGTAAAGCCCCCGTAGTCTCCCACGAGGCACTCGCCGCCCCATACGGTGCCGTCCGTGCCGTAGCCCGTGCCGTCCCAGATGAGGCCGATGGCTTTTCCCTCAAGGCCGTTGTCCGCCATGCACGAGGCGAGGTGGGCAAAGTGGTGCTGGACACGGAAAAGCGGTATCCCCGCCGCCGCGGCGTATTCCTCCGCAAAGGCGGTGGACATATAGTCCGGGTGCAGGTCGCAGACGACCGCCTCGGGCTTTATATCGAACATACGGCTGAAATGCCGTATCTGCTGCCGGTAATTTTCAAGCGTCTCGATGTTCTTGAGGTCGCCGATATGCTGGCTCGGGAACACATAGTCGCCCTTTGAGAGGCAGAAGCTGGCCTTCTGCTCCGCGCCGCAGGCCAAGATGCCGACGCCGCTCTCCCGCAGCTTCACCGGGAACGGCACATAGCCCCGTGAACGCCGCGCGGGGTATTCCTTCCCGTCGACGACCCAGCAGAGCGAGTCGTCGCAGCGGGTCTGGATGTCCCTGTTGTGAAGAAGAAAGCCGTCGGCAATGCCGCGGAGCTTCTCCAGCGCCTCGTCGTTTTTATATATTATAGGCGTGTCGGAAAGGTTAGCGGAGGTCATGACGAGCATGTCGATATCGTCGCCGAAGAGCAGATAATGCAGCGGCGTATACGGCAGCATAACTCCGACAAAGCCGTTCTCGCTCAAATGCTCAAGCCCCCGGGCGCGTTTTTTGAGAAGCACTATCGGGCGGCGAAAGCCGGTGAGTATCCGCTCCTCGTCCGCCGACAGCCCGCATATCCTCCTCGCGCTCTCCGCGTCGCGGCACATGACGGCAAAGGGCTTTTCATCCCTCTGCTTGCGGCGGCGCAGTTCGGCGGCGATGGCCGGGTCGTCGGCGCGGCAGGCAAGGTGCATGCCGCCCAGTCCCTTCACGGCGACGATACGCCCGCTCTTCAAATATTCCCTCGCAAGCTCTATCGCGTCGCCGGGCAGCTCCCGCCCCTCCGCGTTCAGAAAGAACACGCGCGGGCCGCAGACCGGGCAGCAGTCCGGCTGGGCGTGATAGCGCCGGTCCGTGATGTCCCGGTACTCCCGCTCACAGTCGGGACACATGGGAAACTCGCTCATGGAGGTCTTGCAGCGGTCGTAGGGTACGTCCTTGATGATCGTAAAGCGCGGGCCGCAGTTCGTGCAGTTAATAAAGGGATATCTGTAACGGCGGTCGTTTTTGTCTCTGAGCTCGCGCAGGCAATCGTCGCATATGCAGATATCCGGTGAGATCAGCGTGTTGCGTGAGGCCTCGGTCCTGCTCTGCAATATCTCAAAGCCCGTAAAGCCCCGAAGCTCCGGCGAATAGACGCACTCCACGCTTTCTATGACGGCGAGCTTCGGCGCCTTCACCGGCAAGTCCGCCGCAAAGCGCTCAAGCTCCGCCCGCTCCCCCTCAAGCTCCAGCTCAACGCCGGAGGAGGTATTTTTTATATAGCCCCTCAGCTCATAGTGCAGCACCAGCCTGTGGATAAACGGGCGAAAGCCCACGCCCTGCACTATGCCGTGGATCTTAATGAACGCTCGTTCCATCATAAGCTTCCCGCAGTTCGTTAGTAAATTGTCATACTGGGATTATTATATATCATAGCCGTGTGTTCTTCAAGCTATTTTTTTCAAAACGGCCGAAATGGCATACGGCTTTTTTATACCGCATAAATTCTGAGCGACTCCTTAACGGCCGCCGTCTTTCCCCCAAATGAAAAGGGCCTGAGGTGAAGCCTCAGGCCCGGGAGTGTGAGCTGTGTTGGGTTTTATGCCTTTTTGCCCTTGACAAGGTAGGCGATCACGGCGAATACGGCCAGCAGCACGCCGGAGATAATATATGCGAACGTGGACGCGCCCGCTCCGAAGAAGGTGATGATCTGTCCGGCGAGGACGAACGCCATAACGACGGGGACGATGACGGTAATGCAGATCTTATAGAATACATCGAACCAGCCTGCCTTGCAGCCGTTGTGTATCTCGTTGAGGGTGAAGGAGGGCTTGAGCTCTCCGCCGATCATGAGCGCCATCAGCATTGCGCCGACGGGCATTGCGATACCCTCGGACCAGCAGTCCATGAAGTTGAGCCAGTCTGCGTGCCAGTCGGCGGTGACGGGGATACCCAGCAGGTCCGCGGGGGCAAAGCCGTTGCTGCCGAGGCCGTCGGCGGCAACGAGGGCGGCAAGGACAGTGATGGCGATGGATATGCGCAGAGTGATCCTCTTGCGGTCGGGTTCAATGCCCTTTTCCATCTTCTTGTCTATGAAGTAGGTAGCCAAGACCTCCATGAGGGAGATGGCGGAGGAGATGGCGGCGATAAGAACGAGGGTGTAGAAAATGATGCCGAACAGGGGGCCGACGGCGCCCATGTTGGAGAAAACGTCCTGAAGCGTGACGAACAGGAGCTTGGGGCCGCCGAGGGAGATATCGCTGACGGCGACGCCGCTGTTTATTCCGTTCGCGACTGCGGCGGGAATGACCGCGAGGCCGGCCATGAGCGCGACGATGGTGTCGCAGACGACTATGATGGCGGAGTTCTTGAGCAGGTTCTCTCCCTTGTCAAGGTAGGAGCCGTAGGTTATCATCGCGCCCATCGCGAGAGACAGGGAGAAGAACATCTGGCCGCCGGCGGTGCCGAGGACGGTGATGAGGTCCGGAGCCTCGTCGATAAAGCCCGCCGTGACCGCGTAGCCGGGGACGAACATGAACTTGAGACCCTCGATGGAGTTGGGGAGGGTCCACGCCTTGACGATGACGACGATGAGCATGAAGAACAGAGCAGGCATGCCGATCTTGTTGAACTTCTCGATACCGCCGGAAATGCCGTCCATGACGATGACCATGCATATAACCATGAACGCGACGGTGAACATCACCATGCCGAAGGGATTGCCCAGCATTGCGCCAAAGGTCGCGGTGCCGGTGACGGCGGTGCCGAATATCTCGCTGAGGCCGAAGGCAAGCTCGGCAAGGTTCAGGGACATGTACTGCAGAACGTAGCCGCCCAGAACGGAGTAGAACGACATGATGACGAACGGCGCAAACACCGCGAGCCAGCCGATCCAGCCGAATTTCTTGGAGACCATCTTGTACGCGTCGATGGGGCTTTTTCTGGTCATACGGCCGAGAGCAAGCTCGCTGACCATAATGATGAGACCTACGAACAGACCGAGGAGCAGATATACTATCAGGAATGTAAAGCCGCCGCTCTTGCCCATCTTGTACGGGAAGCCCCAGATATTTCCGAGGCCGACCGCGGAGCCGATGGCAGCCATGAGGAAGCCGAAGTTACTGGCCCATGATCCGCGTTTGTTTTCCATATTTATTCCCCTTTTCTCAAAAATTATGAATAAATTATAACATTGCTGTTGCAATTCTCCAAACTCTAATATATTATGTATGTAATTAGTTTTTCTCATGGATAAGCTCATATATAAGAAAGCGAAATAATTAACAATATGGACAGTAAAAAGATCAAGAGCCTGCTCACCGCCGTCGAAACCGGCAGCCTCACCTCCGCGGCGCAGGAGCTGGGGTATACGCAGTCGGGTCTCACGCACATGATGAACGCGCTGGAGGAGGAGCTGGGACTGAGTCTGCTCATACGGAGCAAGGCGGGTGTGCATCTCTCCGCCACCGGTCAGGAGCTTCTCGGCAGCATGCGCGACTTTCTGGACGCGGCGGACAAGCTCGAACGCGAGGCCGCGCACATTCGCGAAAGGAGCATTTCCACGCTGCGTCTCGGAGCGTATTCCAGTATCGCGCGGCAGTGGCTGCCCGCCATCCTCTCGAATTTCCGCGCCGAGAGTCCCGACACCGACGTCTCCATCACCATGACCTCCGTCACCGGAATTTACGAGCAGGTGAAGAGCGGCGCGCTCGACTGCGCCATCGTGAGCTATCAATCCGCGCTGTGCCAGGGACTTTTGTGGGTGCCGCTGAGGAACGATGCGCTGGTCGCCGTGCTTCCGGGCGACTACCCCGGGGATCAGTTTTCCTTCCCCGTAGAGGGCTTTGCGGAGCAGGATTTTCTCATGCCCGGCAACGACTTCGACATGGACATACTGCCGGCCTTCAGCGTGCCGGGGCATAAGGTCCTCCCCCGCATACGCTACACGAACCTTGAGGACGACATGATCGCTTCCATGGTGGAGCATAAGCTTGGGATAAGCGTTTTGTCGGAGCTTATCATGCAGGGCATACGCGACCGGGTCTGCGCGCTGCCTCTCGAGCCGCCGTGCTATCGCCAGCTCGGCATGATAGTCAACGACAGCAACAGAAACGAGCACAACACCCGCCGCTTCCTCTCCTGCGCGAGAAAAACCATTGCCGCGATGTATAACGAATGACCCGCGGCAAATGAGACGCCGGACATGAAAAGCGGGCGGCCGACTGCCGCCCGTGATATAGTTTCTTTGTGAGGAGCCTATACGCTTCCCCGCCTGTGCCTGACTCAGTCCCAGTCGCCGCTAATGCCGTCGGGGGCTTCGGCTCCGTCCTCAAAAGTCTCTCCGGCCGAGCGCTCCTCGGGCCTGCCGTCATGCCCTGTCGCGACGGGCGCGGGGGCAAAGCCGCCGCTTTTCTTTTTCTTTCTCATTTTGTCACCCTATGAGGCACAGAATAAGGCCGTATACGACGCTCGCGCTGATGCCGTAGACTATCACGGGACCCGCTATGACGAACATCTTCGCCCCGGTGCCGGTGACGAGTCCCTCGGTCTTGAACTCGAGCGCGGGCGCGGCGACAGAGTTTGCGAAGCCGGTTATGGGGACAAGAGTACCCGCCCCGGCCACGCGGGCAATGTCGTCGTAAACGCCCAGCCCCGTCAGCAGCACGCCGAGGAATATCAGCGTCACGGAGGTCGCCGTGGCGACGCTCTCCTCCTCAAGCCCCAGCGAGCCGTATATGTTTGTCAGCAGCTGCCCGACGCAGCAGATCGTCCCGCCGATCAGGAAGGCCAGCAGCATATTCTTCTTCCAGCTTGAGCGCGGCGCGCGCTGCTCGGAAAATTCTCTGTATTCCTCGTTCGTCATTTTCATGGCCGAGTACCTCCGTATCGTTTTCCCGTTTATTTTTCTCCGAAACGCGCAAAATATTCCTTGACTTTAGTCCCGGTGTGCATTATAATATGCAAGCTGACAAGTGAACAGTTTGTTTCTTGAGCAACACGGAGATGTCGCGTAGTTGGTCGAGCGCGCACGATTGGAAATCGTGTAGGGGTCAAAAGCTCCTCAAGAGTTCGAATCTCTTCATCTCCGCCACATGGTCCATCGTAGTCTTTGGACTGCGATGGGCTTTTTCTTAGATGGGATATAAACAGCCCCGGCGCAGGATGTCCTGCGCCGGGGCTGTTTTGCGTAAGCGGTTTACTTTTCCTTACTTCTGATGTACTCGTCAATGCTCTTCGCGCCCGCCTTGCCCGCGCCCATGGCGAGAATAACGGTCGCGGAGCCGGTGACGGCGTCGCCGCCGGCAAACACGCCCTCGCGTGCGGTCTTGCCGCCCTCGTCGGCCTCGATACCGCCCTTGCGGGTGAAGGTCAGGCCCTCGGTAGTGTTGCGGATGAGGGGGTTGGGGCTGGTGCCGATGGCTATGATGACGGTCTCGCAGTCAAGCACCCATTCGCTGCCGGGGACGGGGACGGGGCTTCTTCTGCCGCGTGCGTCGGGTTCGCCCAGCTCCTGCCGGAGCAGCTCCACGCCGACCACATGGCCGCTCTCGTCGCCGATGATACGGGTGGGGTTATTAAGGAGACGGAACTCTATGCCCTCGGCCTCGGCATGCTCGACCTCTTCCCTACGGGCAGGCAGCTCGTCCTTGCCGCGGCGGTAGGCGACGTAGACATGCTCCGCGCCCAGACGCTTCGCGACACGCGCGGCGTCCATCGCGACGTTGCCCGCGCCTACGACGCAGACGTTGCGGAAGCGCTTGATGGGCGTGTCGTACTCGTCGCAGTAGGCCTTCATGAGGTTCACACGGGTGAGCAGCTCGTTGGCGGAGTAAACGCCCAGCAGATTCTCGCCGGGGATGTGCAGGAACTGAGGAAGTCCCGCGCCGGAGCCGATGAATACGGCCTCGTAGCCGTCCTCGAACAGCTCGTCCACGGTCTCGGACTTGCCGACAACGGCGTTATTGATTATCCTGACGCCCATGGCCTTGAGGTTGTCTACCTCGGCCGCGACGATCTCCTTGGGGAGACGGAACTGCGGGATACCGTAGACCAGCACGCCGCCGGACTTATGGAACGCCTCGTAGACGGTGACGTCGTAGCCCATCTTGCGCAGGTCGCCCGCGCAGGTGAGGCCGGAGGGGCCGGAGCCGACGACCGCGACGCGGTGTCCGTTGGAGGGCGGGACGGCGACGGGAGCCTTGTCGGCCTTGTTCAGATGATAGTCCGCCACAAAGCGCTCGATACGGCCGATGGCGACGCTGTCGCCCTTTATGCCGCGGACGCACTTGCTCTCGCACTGCTTCTCCTGCGGGCAGACACGTCCGCAGACGGCGGGCAGGGAGTTCGTGGAGGTGATGATATCGTACGCAGCGTCAAAGTCGCCGGCAGCGACCTTGGCGATAAACTCGGGGATACGCACGGAGACGGGGCAGCCCGTGCGGCAGCGGGGCTTCTTGCAGTTCAGGCAGCGCTTTGCCTCGGAAATTGCCATCTCGGGGGTATAGCCCAGCGCGACCTCGTCAAAATTGCCGGCGCGGACAACGGGGTCCTGCTCGGGCATGGGGTTTTTCAGGAGCTTCTTTTCATGCGCGATCTCCGACATGAACGCGGGGAGGTCCTTTATGTGGGAAAGGATGGCCTGCGGATCGTTGTTGTTCTCCTCAAGTATCCTGACCACGGGGTCTTCTATATCATATATCTTTTCCTCATAGCCGCTCTTGCCGGGAACGGACACTCTTACGACCTCATCAAACACTGCGCTTACCTCCTGTCATGTTGCAGATATGCCTTGCGGCTTCATCCTGCTCGTCCTTATAAAACGCCGCGCGCTTGATAAGGGAGTCAAAGTCGACCTCATGCGCGTCAAAGTCGGGGCCGTCAACGCAGGCGAACTTGGTCTCTCCGCCGACGATGACGCGGCAGCCGCCGCACATGCCGGTGCCGTCGACCATGATGGGGTCAAGCGAGATGATGGTCTTGATTCCGTAGGGGCGGGTAACATCGGCGAGGAACTTCATCATGATGTCGGGGCCGATGGCGATGACGCGGTCGAACTGAGGCTTGCCCCCGGCAATGTTCGCGTCGATCTCCTGCTGGAGGTACTTGGTAGTGAAGCCCTGAACGCCGTAGGAGCCGTCGTCGGTGCAGATGATGAGCTTGTCGGAGGCGGCCTTGAGCTCCTCGGGCAGGATAACGATGTCCTTGCTCCTGAAGCCCGCGATGAAGGTCACTTCTATGCCCAGCTTGTGCATTTCCTTGGCGATGGGGTAAGCGATGGCGCAGCCGACGCCGCCGCCGACGACACAGACCTTCTTCAGGCCCTCCATCTCGGTAGCCTTGCCGAGCGGCCCGACGATATCGGAAATGACGTCGCCCTCCTGCACGGTGTGGAGCATTCTCGTGGTACGTCCGGCAGCCTGCACCATAACGGTGACGGTACCCTTCTCACGGTCCCAGCCGGCCACGGACACGGGAACGCGCTCCCCCTGCTCGTCAAGGCGGAAAATAACGAACTGTCCGGCCATGGCGTGCTTGGCGATGAGCGGCGCCTCGATCTCAAAGAGGCATATCGTTTTTGCTTCGTTCAAAAAGCGTTTGGAAACTACTCTGTACATTCAGCTTCCTCCAAAACCATTTTTCATTTTATTTCACCCTGAACCGTGATTATTTTACCGTATTTCGCACATAGATGTCAAACATAAATATTACTAATCTTTCCGTTAAAATACTCGCAATATTTATCCTTTTTTGTGCGATTTTATCGGATGCGGCGAAATCAGCGCATTTTGTGCGGTTTTCGTTGACTTTGCGCCGCTTCGGGTGTAAAATCTCTCCAAATAATTTGGAGGTGCATTATGGATCAGTATCTGCTGAAGGTATACATGAGCCGTGAACCCGACGCGAAGCTGCGCGACCTGGTCGCGCAGCTCCTGTACGACGAGATAATAAGTCTGCGCATAGCGCCCGGCTCAAAGCTCAACGTGAACCAGATAGCGGCTTCTCTCGGCATCTCCAGAACGCCCGTGGTCGAGGCCGTGGCGAAGCTCACGGAGATAGGCTTTGTCGTCAGCCGCGACGGCTACAGCGGCAGCTATGTGCTTGACCTGAACATACACGACATGATAAGCCTTTACCGCGTCCGCACCGCCATTGAGAGCGAGGCGGCGGCACTGTGCGCCCACTGTGTGGACGAACCGGCCATACGCGAGCTGACCGCGCTTGCCGACGCGTTCAAGGATAACGTCATCCGCCGGGACATACGCGGCATGAAGGACACGGACATGCCCTTCCACAAAAAGCTCATCAGTCTCTGCGGCAACCCGTACATCATGCAGAGCTACGAGCTTCTCCTCCCTAAGCTCACCATGTATCAGGTGTCCATGACGGAGTTCATCGGCCGGCGCGGCAACGACGACAACCCATGGCTCCCCAGCATAAAGTACAACCACACCTCGGTGGTGTCGGCAATACGCAACCGCATGCCCGAGCAGGCGCGGCAGACCATGGCGGAGCATGTCAACGCGAGTCTCAACTTCACCATCATGTCCGGCACAGGCAACGACCCCTTCAGCGTTTTCTCCGAACACGGCAGATAAGGCCGCCCTCGGCGCTAAAAAGCCCTGAGATACCTCATGGTATCTCAGGGCTTTCTGTTTGCGTCTGCGCGTTATCGCGGGCTTGGGCGCTTACTCTCTCTTATCGCCCCAGAAGAAGAGCGCGATGGTGCCGGGGCCGGTGTGAGAGCCGATGGTGGTGCCGATATTGTTTATCTCCACCTTGCCGCAGAGCTTCGGGAAGCGCTCTTCGACCATCGCCGCGACCTGCTTTGCGTCGTCGAGGCAGGCGGACTGGGAAATGTAGCACTTTCCGTTATAATCGAGGCCGTCGCGCGCATGCTGTTCCATGCGGCTGACGATCTCGCGGATGACCTTTTTCTTGGTGCGTATCTTGCTGCGGGGGACGAGGTGTCCGCCGGCGTCCATGTTGAGCAGCGGGCATATCTCGAGCATGCCGCCGAAGACCGCCGCAGTCTTGGAAATGCGTCCGCCGCGGACGTAGGTGGAGAGGTCGGTGGAGAAGAACCAGTGGTGGAGGTTGAGCCTGTTCTTCTCTATCCACTCAGCAAGCTCTCCGGCGCTCATGCCGCTGTCGCGCATGCCGGCCGCGGTATCCATCAGCAGACCGTAGCCGGATGAGGCTCCGAGAGAATCGATGATGTATACCTTACGCTCGGGATAGCGTTCGCGGACGATGAGGGCTGCGTTGCGCGCGGAGTTGATGGTGCCGGAAATGCCGGAGGACAGGCAGACGTGGACTATGTCCTTGCCCTCCTCAAGGAACTTGGAGAAGAACGCGACGTACTCGGATATGTTCACCTGAGAGGTGCGGGTGTCGGCGCCCTTGGATATCATTTCATAGAACTTGTCAAAGGGTATGCTCTCGCCCAGATCGTCGACGTGTTCAACGCCGTTGATCGCAAAGTGGAAGCAGACATACTTGATGTCGCGCGCTTCAAAATGCTCCTTAGACAGGTCCGCCGTCGAGCAGCAGCTGAGGATATAATCAGACATGGATGATTCTCCCTTCATTGGCTGTGGTTTTTTTACGACGTACAGCATATCCCAAAGGGAGCAGGAAAATCAATCTACTTCCCTTTTTTGTCCTCTACGCAAAGAGACCGCCGGGTGGAGACGGTCAAGAGTCGCTCTACCCGGCGATCCTGTCACTCTACTCAGCGTAGAATGCGCTTTATTAATTATGTTTTTTCGGTTTCTTGGGTTTTACCCGCACATTGCAGCCCAAAAATGTCAGCACCACCGCAGGTATGCAGATGAGAAAGAGCTGCCAGAGATTGGCGTCCGGCTTTGCAAAATACGCGATGAAGAACAAAGACACGATGAACGCGGAAATGATGTACTCCAGTCCCTTCGCCCTATAGAACACGCAGTCAAGCACAAGGAACGTGAGCAGCGAGAGGGATATGCCGATAAGGAACACTCTCCACTCGATATTCCCCAAGAGCCAGAGGATAACGAACGCCGTCAGCGCAGCGGTCATTATGCTGAGTATCGCGATGGCTATTATCACCTCCGCGCTGTAGCGCGGCTGCTCCTCCGCCTCCTCATCGGCGGGAGCCTCCCACGCGTCATGGGAGCTGAGGATATAATCCACGCTCACGCCGTACAGCTCCGCGAGCTGAGTGAGGACATACGCGTCGGGTATCGCCTCGCCGCGCTCCCACTTGGATATGTTTTTATCGGAATAGCTGAGCTTCGCGCCCAGCTCCGCCTGAGTAAGTCCCGCTCGTGTGCGGAGATTTATTAAATTACTGGCTGTGATGAGCTTCAGTTCTGACAGATCCACGGATACGCTCCTTTGACGGAAAATTAGCCTCTGTTCTGCGGGCGCGGTCTTTGGGCCTGCGCACAGGACGCACGCTATGCGCACGCTATGCGCATACTATTATAATTAGCTTTCCGCACTTTCGTCAAGAGGCATTTCCCCGGCAGCGCCGCAGAGGTCTTTCGCTCAGAGCATACGGCTGACCAGCAGCGGGATCGTTGCAGGGCACAGTATATGCGAGGTGAGCAGCGCCGAGGCGGATGTTCTGCACTCCTCGTCTATCATCTTCGGGAAAACGACCGTGTTCGTTCCGACAGGCATGGCGAGCATCAATATCGCGGGTCTTATATATTCGTCCAGCCCGAGGAGCCGGAGAGCGAAATACGCCGCAGCGGGGATGATGAGCAGCCTGAAGGCCACCAGCACATAGCTCGTCTTATCCCTGAGCATTTCCCGGAAGGAATAGCGCGCCATGGCGGCTCCGGCGGTCATCATGCCCACGGGCGCCGTACACGCCGACGCTTTCTCGGCGAGTATCGCGGCGGCGTTCGGCAGCGCCGCTCCCGTCAGCCCTATGACCGCGCCCAGAACGATGGCGATAATGGTCGGGTTGAGCAGATATTTCGCGTTGAGCGGCTTCTTTAATATCCGGCAGTAGCCCACCGAGTAGGTATAAAGAACGCTCGACGGGATGGTGAACACGATGAGGTCGAGAAGTGCGATGTCCCCGTACAGTGAGCGGCACAGCTCATAGCCGATATAGGCGTAGCTCGGACAGACGAGGAGATATTCAAACACCGCCTGCTGGTATTTCTCGCCGGTCAGTCTTTTCGAGAGCGGCGAGGAGAGGAGGACGATCACCACCGTCATTACGCTCCCGACGATAAGGATAGGATATTTGGCCGCAAGATATTCCGCCGTGAAGTTCGAGGCGAACGTGCGCAGCATGGTACAGGGGAGGAAAAAGTATATGACGCACGCGGACAGAGCCCCCGCCTGAGTATCGCGTATGATCCCGCGCCTGCACAGCGTCCACCCTCCGAAAAAGAACAGGACCAGCACAAGGACCTGATCGAATACAGCCTTCATGAATTATTTCTCCGATATGTGCCTCGTCACGAAAAGAGCCTTGCGACGTCGTCGCGTGTGACGGTGAAATAGTGGTTCTGCAGCACCGGGGAGGAAAAGCCGGCGTCGATCATCCGCTCCCTGTCCTCCGCTCCCGCGCCTATATCCTCGAGCGTCGTGCGTACATTGAGGGTGCGCTTGAGGTCCTTTATCCACTGCGCGAGCTGCGCGCCGTCCCTCAGCCCAAGCTCCCCGGCGATGCCGTCAAAGCGGCCGTCATGCTCCGCGCAGAGAAGGACGAGCTTGTCGAGCGTGAAGGCGCACGCCTCCCCGTGGCTCACCCGGTAATCGGACGAGAGGAGATATGAGCAGGCGTGGGAGGCCGTACATCCGCTCGCGGCGATGGCAAGCCCCGCCTTCACGGACGCCTCGCTCATTTTGCGCCTCGCTTCATGGTCTCTGGGATCGGCGCAGCAGCGCTCGAGCGCCTGCATGCACAGGCGTATGGCGTCCTTTGCGAGCATTTCGGTCATTGGGCTTGAATTTTTGTGCATGAGCGACTCGCACGCGTGCGAAAGCACGTCGAGTCCGCAGCTTGCCGTGACCTTCGGCGGGCAGCTGTAGGTGAGGACGGGGTCGATGACGGAGACGGCGGGATAGAGCGTGTCGTCGAACACCGGCTGCTTTTTCCCGCGCAGAGTCAGCGCGGCCGCCCGTGTCACCTCGCTGCCGGTGCCGCTGGTCGTGGGGACGGCTATCAGCGGTACGGACGCGGAAAACGGGTCCCGCTTCTCAATGAGATCCTCTATCGCGCAGCCGTTTGCATATGCGGAGAGCGCGGCCTTCGCGGTGTCGATGACGCTTCCGCCGCCGATGGCGACCGCGGCGTCAAAGCTTAGCGGCCGCAGCAGCTCGACGGCCTGCGCGATATTATCCGTCGTCGGCTCCGGGCTTATGTCGTCTATCACCGTAACGATCTTTGGGGACAGGCTTTGAATGGCCTGCTGCGCGCTTTCGCTCAGGCGCGAGACCTTTCTTGAAAACAGGACTACGCGCTCAAAATTTCTCTCGCGCAGGATGTCTTCGAGCCTGTATACGGAATACTCTCCGAAATAGAGCTTTACGGGGTTATTATACTGCCACATTTTTCTACCTCAAAAATCTTTGCTGGTCCAAAAGCTTTGGGCCAGCAAAGAAATATCGTTATCTTAAAGTGTTCTTACTGTGCGAGAGTCCAGCCCTCGGGAGCCTTGGAAATGCCGACGAAGTCGAAGGTGTCCACGGTCTCGGTATCTACGACGTTCAGAGTGGTGTAGTAGATCTGGTTGAGCTCTGCCGCGTCGCCGTTGAGGATGTTGACCGCCGCGCGGATACCCCACTGGCCGAGGCCGACGGAGAACTGTACGACGGAGGCGTTGACGGAGCCTTCCTTCAGCATGGCGACGGTGTCATCTGCGGGGTCGCAGGAAACGGCGTAGACGTCGTCTCTGCCGGCTGCCTTGAGAGCAAGGACAGCGCCCTTGATGGTGTTCTCACCGGGAGCGTACACGGCGTCGATCTCATCGCCGTAGGCCATGATGGCGTCCTCGACCTGGAGCATTGCGGCGTCGACCTCATTTGCGCACCACAGCTCGGCAAGGATCTTGATGTTGGGATAGTTCTCCTCCATGTAGGAGATGAAGCCGTCGCCGCGGCCGATAGCCCAGGAGGTGCCGGCGGTGCCTCTGACCATCAGGACGTTGCCTTCGCCGCCCATGAGAGCGCCGAGACGTTCAGCCTCAAGACGGCCGATATCATTGTCGTTGGACTTGATCTTCAGGACCTTGTCGCTGTTGGCCATGACGTTGACGTTGATGACGGGAATGCCGGCCTCAAACGCGGCGTCGATGGTGGGGACGCAGGCGTCGGCGTCGGCCGCGACCAGAACGATGGCGTCAACGCCCATGGAGATGAGGTCCTCCATCTGGGTGACCTGCTTGTCAAAGTAGGAGTATCCGCCGCAGTCCCAGATGATGACGTCAACACCGAGTGCCTCGGCCTCGGACTGGAAGCCGTATGCTTCCGCGGTGAAGTGTGCGTTGCTGAGCATGGGGAGAAGCACGCCGATGGTGTATCTCTCCTTCGCGGGGCTGGCGGCGGGGCTTTCGTTGGAGGCCCCTTCCTTCAGCTGGGAGAAGTAGTAGGGATCGAATGCGGTTTCGGTGGTCTCGTCTGCGGGAGAATTCTCCTCTGCCGCAGGCGTGGGTTCCTCTGCCTTGGTCTCTGCGGGGGCATTGCCGCACGCCGCCATGGTGAGCAGCATGATAACGCCGAGCAGAAGTGCAAGCGCCTTTTTCATTGTTCAGTCTCCTTTTTTGTTTTTTTGATTTTTATTATTTGTGATCTTCGACCACGTTCAAACAGTTTATACCTTCCGTTTCTTTCCCAGCACGTCGATGGCGACGGCAACGATGATGATGATACCGCTCACGACCGTCTGAGTGTAGGAGGAAACGCGCAGGAGGTTGAGGCCGTTGGAGATGATGGCCATTATCAGCACGCCGAGGAAGGTCTTGAGGCAGTTGCCCTGACCGCCGCTCATGCTGGTGCCGCCGATGACAGCGGCCGCTATCGCCTGCATCTGAAGGCCCTCGCCGAGGGTACACTGGCCGACGGAAACGCGCGCCGTCTGGAGGACGCCGGCTATCGCCGTGAGGATACCGCTGACGATATAAACGAAAATGCGTATCTTAACGACATCTATACCCGCAAGACGCGCCGCCTCCTCGTTGCCGCCGACGGCATAGACATTGCGTCCGACGGTGAGCCTGCGGAGGATCACCCAGCCGACGAGCATAAGGAACACGGCTATGACCAGCGGTATCGGCAGGCCGAGAACGGAGTTAGCACCGATGGCGGAATAGATGGCGGGCAGGCCGCTGATGGGCATGCCGTTGCAGTAGAGGTACGCCGCGCCGCGCAGGATGTTCATGAAGCCCAGACCCACGATGAACGCGGGGATCTTCGCCTTGGCGACAAGGAAGCCCTGGCTGACGCCGACGACGACGCCGAGCAGTATCGCCGCGCCGACTGCGGCCGGGAAGCCGTACTCGATGGCGATATCCGCCGTCATGACCGAGACGAGGCCGACCATCGACCCCTGAGAGAGGTCTATGCAGCCGGTGAGGATGACGAAGGTCTGACCCACCGCCGCGATGAGCAGCGATGCCTGCTGGCGGCCGATGTTCGTCCAGTTCTTTATGGTGAGGAAGTTGGAGTTACCGGATTGAAAGATGATACACAATACGACGACAGCGATCGGGATCAGGATATTGCTGATCATATTTTTGTTTGCTATTTTTAGTCCCTTTTTCATATCTTCAGCCTCTTGAAACGATTTCTTATTCTTCTGAATTCAGCATAATAGAAAGAATTTTCTTTTGGCTGAACTCTGATTTAGAGAGTTCTCCGCCAATGGACCCCTCACGCATTACCAAGACTCTGTCGCTCATTCCGATTATTTCCGGCAGCTCGGAGGATATCATGATGATGCAGGCTCCGTTGTCGAGAAGCTGGTTCATCAGACGGTAGACCTCCGCCTTCGCGCCCACGTCGATACCTCTTGTAGGTTCGTCAAAAATAATTATCTTGGAATTTGCGCTCATCCATTTGGCAAGGATGACCTTTTGCTGATTTCCGCCGCTGAGGTTCACCGCCAGCTGTTTGATGGACGGCGTTTTGATGTTTATCTCTTTTACATAGTTTTCGGCTATCTGCTGCTGCTTTTTGAGGTCCGCGATAGGTCCTATGCTCGTCTGCTTGTGCGAGGCGAGGACTACGTTCTCGCATACGGGGAGGATGAGGACGAGACCGTCCTTCTTGCGCTCCTCGGTCACAAAGCCGAGTCCGTGCTGGATGGCGTCAAGGGGCGAGCGGATGTTGACCTCCTCGCCGTTTATGAATATCTTGCCCTCCGAGCGCGGGTCCGCGCCGAAGATAGCCCGCGCAAACTCCGTCCGGCCGCTGCCGACCAGTCCCGCTATACCGACTATCTCGCCGCGCCGTACCTCAAGACTTACGTCGCGCACCTTATCGGCGGTGCTGATATGCTCCGCCCTGAACACGACCTCGCCGATGTGGCTCTCACGCGCGGGGAACTTATCCTTGATCTCGCGTCCGACCATCATCGTGACGAGATCGTCCTCGGTGGTCTGCTTCATATCGACGGTGGTGATGTACTTTCCGTCGCGCAGCACGGTCACGCGGTCGCCTATCTCGTGCAGCTCCTGGAGACGGTGGGAGATGTAGATAATGCCCACGCCTCTGGATTTGAGCAGGTGGATGACCTTGAACAGCTCTACGATCTCGCGCTCCGTAAGGACTGCCGTAGGCTCGTCCATGATGAGGATCTTGGTGTCGCGGGAGACGGCCTTGGCTATCTCGACCATCTGCTTCTGGGCGACGCCCATCTTAGAGACGATCATGTGCGTGTCATAGTCAAGATTCAGTTCATCGAGCGCGGCTCTCGCCATCTCGTGCAGCTTCGTCTTGTCGACGCAGCCGAGACGGTTGGGCAAACGGCCGATAAAGATATTCTCGGCCACGTCCAGATTCTCGCAGAGGTTCAGCTCCTGATAGATGGTCGCGATACCGGCTTTTTCCGCCTGCTTGGGGCCGATAAAGTTCTGCTGTTCCCCATTAATATAGATCTCACCCGAGGTTGGGTGATACAGTCCGGAAAGTATCTTTATCAGGGTGGACTTTCCGGCGCCGTTTTCTCCAAGCAAAATATGAACTTCACCCGGCTCAAGAGTAAAATCCACGTTATCCAGAGCGCGAACTCCCGGAAATTCCTTGCAGATATGTCTTAATTCGATCAATGGTTCACTCATACGCAATGCACCTTATACTTTCCTTTTCTGTCGGGGTGAAAAAAGCCGGTGACCTCCGGGCGCCGCAAAACGCGCCGGGACGGGGTCAGGCATATATGCCGAGTATCTCTCTTGCCTGCTCGGGCGTCGCGACCTCGCGGCCGAGGGAACGGGAAATGTCCGCGATCTCCTTGACCAGCTCGTGCGCCTCGCAGAGCTTGCCCTGCTGATTGTAGGGGTAGTCCTCGGTGCCGACGCGCACGCCGTCGCCGTTGCGGATAGCCGCGACGAGAATATCCATCTGGGGTTCCTCCATGATGGAGACGACGCACTTGCAGTTGGCGGGCATGAGGCTGCGGCGATAGAGATACTCCTGCACGGTGGGAGGAGACCACGTTCCGCCGGGCCAGCCGAAGAACAGAGTGTTGATGTAGGGACCGTCAAGCAGGTCCTTCTCGATCAGGGCGTTGAGGTTCCAGATGGAGCCGGAGTGCCAGATCTCGAACTCGGGCTTCACGCGGTACTCGCGGCACTTGACTGCGTAATCGACCAGCTCCTCCATCGGGTGGAGAACGTCGGTATTGCACTGTGCGAAGTCCTCGTCGTGATGGTTGAGGATGATGGAGACCATGTCGGACTTTGCCTTGAAGGCGTCGATACGCTGCTCAAAGGTAAGGGTGGACATGCCGCTCTGGATAAGGAGGCCGGACTCGGCGCGGCACTTTTCGACTACCTCGACCCACTTGCCGACGCCCTTGGTGCAGCAATCCTCCCCGATGTCGGCAAGGCCGTGGGTATGCAGTACGGCAGCTCCCGCCTCGCGGCACTTCACGGATTCCTCGACCAGCTCTTCGACGGTCTTGGGATACTTGGTATCGGGGTGCAGCCAGCAGTTATTCGGGGTCGCAACGATAATTAACGGATCCATTTTGTTTCTCCTTTTCAAGTTTTATAAAAATATGTTTTTGAACGTGTTTATCAGATGGTCATGCCGCCGTCGACGACTATGTTCGCGCCGGTCATGAAGGTAACGTCCGGGGAGGCGGCGAACAGTATCGCCTCGGCAAGCTCCTCAGGGGTACCCAGACGACCCATGGGCTGTCTCGCGACGAAGTCCTTCATCGCCTTTTCGGGGTCGGGAGAGGCCGCGACTCTGCGCTTGAACGACTCGCTCTCCACGGTGCCGGGGCAGACGCAGTTGACTCTTATGCCCTCGCCTATATACTCGGCGGCCATGGATCTCGAGAGCGAGAGGATGGCTCCCTTTGTCGCGCTGTATGCCGCGCGGTTCGCCACGCCCTTTATCGCGACGGTGGAGGTTATATTGACGATGACGCCCTTTCTCTCCCTGAGATAGGGCATTGCAAGGCGGGAGGTGAGGTAGACGCTCTTAACGTTCACCTTCATGGAGTTATCCCATGTCGCCTCGTCGCACGCCTCGACGCTTCCGTTCGCGACGACTCCGGCCGCGTTCACCAGCACGTCGATACCGCCGTAGGCCTTGACGGCCGCGTCGATAATGCTTTTCGCGCCCTCGCTCTCGGAGACGTCGGCCTTGACGAATATGACGGGATATCCCTGCGCGGTCAGCTCGTCGCGGACCTTCGCCGCGGAGTCGGAAACGGAGTTCACGACCAGCGACGCGCCCAGCCTCGCGAAGCCCAGCGCGGCGGCTCTGCCCATACCGGCGCCGGCGCCGGTCCCTATTACCGTTTTGCCTGTAAAGTCCATATGATCAACCTTTCCTCATGCCGGCTCAGTCCTTGTCCAGCAGCTTCGCAAGCTCCGTGCGCATGACGGTGTCGCTCACCTGCTGTATTCTGTCCACATGCATGATATGTTTTCTCATTGCCTCGCGGCTAAGCTCGGCGTCGCGCCGGCTCAGCGCGTTGTAGATGTCCTGATGGTCCCTGTGGACGATCCTTCTCACCTCTTCAAAGGTGTTCGTGAAGCTCTGGCTCACGACTGTCCACATCTTGACCGTCTGCATAAGGTATTCGAGCGCGCGGTTGCCCGTGGCGGCGTAGATTGTATCGTGCAGCGCCCTGTCCGCCTCGGCAAAGCCCTCGGCGTTCTCCACATCTACGGCGGAGATGTTCTTTCTTATCGTCTTGAGCTGCTCGTCGGTGATATTCTTCGCCGCGAGAGCTATGCACTCCGTCTCAAGGATGAGCCTCGTCTCGAATATCTCCTCCATATTGATATGGCCTGACTGGAGGAAAAGCCTGAACTGGTCGTAGGATGAATTTGCGCTGAAGGTCGAGATGAACGTACCGCCCTGCGGATGTACCTCGAGGATGTTCATCATGCACAGGACCTTTATCGCCTCGCGGATGGACGCGCGTCCTATCGAAAACATCTCGGTCATCTCACGCTCGGAGGGGAGCCTCTCGCCCATCTTCAGGTCATTTGCCTTGATATACCTGAGTATCGCGTTCATGGCCTCGTCGGCCTTGGTCCTCCTTGCCCTTCCGGCAAGCTGAGTATCGGCTGTCATTCGTTGACCCTCCCTGCTTCAATAAAGGCCCGGTATTATTCGGGTACCTTTACCCAGGTGTGGGTATCCGCGGCCTTTATGATGGCCGACGTGACCTTGACGGCCATCATGCCGTCGTGGAAGGAGGGCGTCTCGTCCTTGCCGGTGACTATTCCCTCGATCATGTCTCTCATCTGGATGGTTATGGACTCCTTTACGCCCACTCCCATTCCCGTTTTCAGGTTGAACAGCTCCCCATAGGGATTGCCGCGGCCGATGAGGACGGTCTTTTTGCCGTTCAGGGGGCTCTTGGGGTCGTCGAGCCAGAGCTCCAGCTCGTTCAGACGCTCGCTGTTGAACTTGGCGCTGCCCTTTTCGCCGTAGACCTCAAGCTCGTGATGGTGGCGGCAGCCGTGGGCGAGCCACGAAGTCATCAGCATGCCGATAGCACCGTTTTTGAACTTCAGCAGCACAGTCATCGCGTCGTCGACGTCGCAGCTGTCCTCCTTGCCGGTATTGGGGTCGGTCCTCTTCTCGATAAACGTCTCGCCTACCGAGCAGACCTCGTCGATCTCGCCGACGAGATAGCGCACGGCGTCGATCACATGGGAACCCATCGTGACGATGCTGCCGCCGCCGGAGAGCGCCTTCTTAAAGCGCCATGTCATCGGGGAATCAAAGCCGAAGTCCTGAAGGAACATGCCCTTGATGTGGTATATGCGGCCAAGCTCACCGACCTGGATAAGATCGTGCAGCTGCGCGAGCGCGGGTATCTTCCTGTAGTGGAAGTCGACCATGTTGGTAACGCCCGCCTTTTCGGCGGCGTCCGTCATCTCCTCCGCGTCCTCGACGGTATCGGCAAGAGGCTTCTCGCAGAAAACATGCTTTCCGCGCTCGATGGCGGCGACGGACATTTCGCGGTGGAACTTATTGTCCGTGCAGACGTCGACCAGATCTATCTCGGGGGCGTCGATGACCTCGTGCCAGTCGGTCGTGTAACGGTCGAAGCCGTACTTCTCCTTGCACTTTATCGCGGCCGGCTCGTAAATATCGACCACGGTGTGAAGATTGATCTTCACATCGGGCAGCATGCTCTGCGCGCGCAGATAGCATTCGGAATGTACGTCTCCGAACCAGCCTGCGCCTATCACGGCAACGTTGATAGTTCTCATTTTTCTTTCCCCTTTGCTTTTAGAATCGCAGCAGCACCTGTCCGATATTCGGTACCTGTCACTTTTGGTATGACCAATTCGTTCTTAGTGTTTGCTGCCGTGTTGGTGTTAGGATAGCATAAAGAAATTTCGCTGTAAACTGTAGAATTTTACAATTTATATGGTAATTTTTTGTAGTTTTTAACATAAAACCCGTAAAAAATCTTAACTTTTCGGTAAGGTTCAAAACCGCGGTCCCCGCATAAGCTTTGCCCGTCTCGCGAAATTGGCAGACCAATTTATGGGGCAGTTTCCACGCTGTCCGCAGATCATCTCTGGACACGGCCGGAGCCGTCTCCGCCGGCCAGCTTTTCGACCTCGGCTACGCTCACGCGGTTGAAGTCTCCCTCAACGGAGTGCTTGAGCGCGGACGCCGCCGCAGCAAACTCTATCGCCGCCTGGGAGTCCCTGCCGTGTCTGAGCGCGTATATCAGTCCCGCGCCGAAGCTGTCGCCGCCGCCTACGCGGTCGACTATGTGCAGGTGGTACTCCTTTGAGAAGTAGCACTCGCCGCCGTCGTAGAGCATGCCGGCCCAGTCGTTGTCGGAGGCGGAGATGGACGTGCGCAGCGTGATGGCCACCTTTTCAAAGCCGAACTTCTCCGTGAGCTGGCGGGCGACGGACCTGTAGCCGTCCTTATTGAGCCTTCCGCCGTATATATCGCTGCCCTCGGCCTCTATGCCGAATACGTCCTTCGCGTCCTCCTCGTTGGAAATGCAGACGTCGACATATTTGCACAGCTCGGTCATGGCCCGGCGGGCCTGCTCGCGCGTCCAGAGCTTGCCGCGGTAATTGAGGTCGCAGGATATCTTTACTCCCCTCGCCTTCGCGGCGGCGCAGGCCTCAGCGCATATCGCGACAAGGTTTTCACCGAGCGCCGGAGTTATGCCGGTGAAGTGGAACCAGTCCGCGCCCTCGAATATTCTGTCCCAGTCGAAATCCTCCGGCCGGGCAAGCTGTATCGCGGAGTTCGCCCTGTCGTAAATGCAGACGCTCCCGCGCTGACTTGCGCCCTTTTCGAGATAATATATCCCGACTCTCTCTCCGCCGCGGACGATGTCATCGGTGCCGACGCCGAAGCCGCGCAGAGAATTTACCGCCGCCTGACCTATCGCGTGGGCGGGGAGCTTCGTCACGAAGCTCACCTCCTCGCCGAAGTTCGCGAGCGAGACGGCTACGTTTGCCTCTCCGCCGCCGAACGTGGCCTGCAGCTGATCGTTCTGAAAAAATCTGTAAAAACCGTTCGGCGCGAGACGAAGCATTATCTCGCCGAAGGTGACGACTTTAGACACTGTTTTTCTCCTTATTTCTTAACAAGATGTACGGCGAAGCCGGAAAAATCACCCTTGAGATATATCGTTTTTATGCTCCCGGAGGCGTCCCTTCTGCAGGTGGTCTCGTCAAACTCCACGCCGAGCCGCGTCAGGTGCGCGACCGCGCGGTCAACATTCGACGTACCGATGGCGATATGACCGTTCGTGCCGAGATAGGGCTTCCTCATGCACTCCACCGCGGCCCCGGCGAAAACGGAGGAATTGCCGGGCTTGTAGTCGAGGTCGAAAAGCGTACACAGGAGCTTTGCCGTGCGCTCCGCCTCCGCGCCGTCGGCGCAGTTGATACCGACGTGCATGAGCGAGAAGTCGAGCATGGCCCTGACCGCCGCGCGGCTGAGGCGCTCTATCTCATCCCAGCGCTCCGCCTCGATCAGGCTCTTCTTTACCATCCATGTGCCGCCGCAGGCCAGTATCTGGTCGAAGCTCAGGTAATCGTTCAGGTTCTTTTCGTTTATGCCGCCGGTCGGCAGCCATTTGAGGCTCCTGTACGGGCCGGCCAGAGCCTCGAGCTTTGCGA
>ERZ1026856.310-NODE-310-length-33028-cov-7.564917_pt1 | contig 33028 bp, 10 predicted proteins | sample MGYA00380158_ERZ1026856 | MGnify/ENA primary metagenome ERZ1026856 (study PRJEB33269, sample SAMEA4719794) | human gut metagenome | biome: human-associated habitat; feature: organic feature; material: feces | place: Cameroon | collected 2013-10 ...
GACATTTTTTAACGCCGGATTTCAAATCCGGCGGGACGCCTAGCGGGCTTGCGTTTTTGTTTTACATCCGGCGGGACGCCTAAGCAACAAAAAAGAGGGTGTGTCTTGGACTTTTGACACACCCTCCTCTTTGCATTTTATCTTATTTCTACGATGTAGTTTTCATCCCTACTTTTTTAACAGGAGTTTATCTGATAATCTTTTTTCCCTTTTTCTTCGAGATGTAGATGCCTGGCTTTGATGGCGTCTCCACCCGTTGTCCCGAGAGATTATAGTACTTGTCAACTTCCTGATCATTCTGCCAGATGATAGGGTTGTGGATGGCGGTATCCTCACCCTTGGCAAAGACGAAGTGGATGGCTCGTTTACCCATTGCCAAACCTTCCTGGTTGCTTGTACTTACCATGTCTTGTGGCAGCCAAGCTCGGTGAGCCTTCAGTTTTGTACCCGTGAACTTATAGAAGCCCAATCCCAGGGTGTTCTTGTAGGCAAGTACATAACAGTTGATGTTGGTAGAAGAGATGTCTTCGTCTGTAGCATTGCCCTTGAGGATAGTTGGCTTATCGCTTTCATTGGAAGTAGGATAGAACGAATGCGTTACAGGGGTTGTTTCTGAAGTAGCTCTTCCATAAACAATATATCCCTTGTTGGCATTGATTACCTCTACGGGTGTCAGCGTCATCATGAAGTCTGTAACCAGATCAGTCTCTGTCTTTTCTGTTTCTGTATCTTGATAGTGCGCTGTAGCAGCATACGCTGTCACTCCCGCAGGTACTCTGGCGTTGAAAGGCAGGCAGATGGTAGTCCAACCGCAAGCGTATTTGAAATCTTCATCTTTGTAGTTACCAACAGCAGGAATAGCCAGTTCATATGCTGGCTGTATGGTATATTCGATGGCTTTGGTAGCTATACCCAGACCACCTTGCTGGTTGGCAGCACGTACGCAATAAACGCCCGATTCGTCAAGAGTAATCTCACACGCTGTTGTATTCTCCTGATACAACCATTTTTCTGTCTTCTCATCCCATTTGAAGAGGAAGTAGCAGAGGGCTTCCTGCTGTGGCTTCCATTGCAGACGCTCATCGTTTAGCACGATGTTATCCTTCCACTCCAGACGGTTGGGTACATCGTTGTTTACTTCATCTTCTTTAATAACAGGAGATAATCCCGAAACCGCATCTATCTGCTTGCAGCGCACTTGTGGCTCGAAGGCATCAGAACCGCCCAATACATTGCGGAGGTTGTAATCCGAGATGTTTGAGAGGATGCAGTCGTCAGAGCCGGCGGCTGGTGAGCAGGCGGCAAGCGAACGGGTAGCAAGAGGAATCTCGTTGTCTGATTTATCCCTACTGTTGTATTCGTGGAATCTCAGTTTTAATCCTGTACCCATCTTTCCCCAGCCGTAGTTGCGAGGCTGCGTGTACATCCTGGTATTGATGAATGTGCAGGCTGGTGATTTACCCCAAGGGCGTGCTAGGGTCCATTCCTTGTCTTTAAGCAGGCTAAGCTGTTCTGTTTCTGTCTTGATATTACAGTTGTTGAACACATAGCCCCATTCCTGCATCTCCTCCGTATTCGGAGCCACGATGTTGTTGCCTGCCCGGTCACGGTGGATGAGGTTGCATTTCTCAAACCAGATATTGCCATTGCCGCAAACCCAATCTGTCACGCCCGCAAGGTCGCATTCTTCCAGATAGCCACGGAAGTCGGAATTAGAAAAGTCGGAATAATAGGTATCCTGCCAACTGAGGAGCTTCACGTTCTTCATCACGCTTCGGTTGCCTTTCGTATTGAAGGCTGCAGCCTGTTTTTCTGCATCTGAACTCTGATTCTTATAGTCGAACCGGTTTTCCAGGGTCAGGTCTTCTGCATAGAAGTCTTTAGCCTCTTGCATCAGCTGCAGGGTAGCAGTCTGGCTGACGCCTCCTTTTTCCGGGATATTGTAGATCTTCACGCCTTCCTTGCTCTGTCCGATGAGCGAGATGTTTGGCTTTTTGATTTGGGTTACGCCATTGTCGGCATTTCCTGTCAACTGATATTCTCCATCTGGCACGAAGATGTAATAGCGGTGACCATCTGTCTTGTTGTTGTTGTTTGCCGCTGCGATAGCCTTGTCGAGGGTATGATCCGAATCTGTACCTACGATGAAGTCAAATGGATGTTTGTGATAAAAGGTTTCACTTTTCGCAATATGCAGTTTGATGGTCAGCTTCTGCAGGCACTCCTTGCCATAGATATCCTTGAAGATGGCCTCGCCAGTATTTCCACCCTCTGCTTCTGTGGCAGAGAATTTAAGAGTGAAATCGGTTCCTGGCTCCAAATCCCAATATTTAAACACATGTTCTCTTTCTGCACTTTCAGTCTGGAAGGGACCTCTCTTCACTGCCTGCATCGTGCGGTTGAACTTCAACTTGATGACACCATTGGCAGGCACATCTGAAGCCTCGATGGTGAAATGGGTTCCTGTGTCATCGATTTTGATATCGGAATTTGTGGCCTTGATAGGGTATGTCTTGCCATTGATGGTAACTTGTTCCATGACTGGTTCATCATTTGGAATATCGAACTCGAATTTTACGTGATAGGTAGTTACCGTGATACCTATTTTATTCTTTACCGTTACGATGCATTCCGGCTCTTTTACCGTTGCAGAGGTTGCGGAAACCGTGCCCCCATTGGTGGCAGTACCCGTTACTTCTGGTATCTTTTCATCAGAGTTTTCCCATGGCTTAACATGGAAGATGAGATATTGGTATTTACCATACTGCATTTCAATCTCATTCTTATAGTACGTTGTTTCTCCACAGGTCAGTGTTTCAATCTCAGGTAATTCTTCTTCTTGTGGTTGATAGGTTACGCTGAAACTTTCGCTGTATGGACCCTCTGTGAATTCCACGTTTTGGGTAGCGGTAGTTCCCGAACAGGTAGCTTCTGCTACATATTTATCATCCAGCGTTACCTCTTTTCCGGCAATATTCACCTTTTTATTACCTTCCGTAGCCACCAGTTTGGCGATGCAATTTGGGGTAGAAGGGAAGGAGATGATAGAACCCGCATTAATCTGCATTCGCTCGGTTCGTTCGGTGGTGTTGTCGAATTTGCCATTCGTTGCATCGAGGTCTATCTTCAGGTCAATGCTTTCCTCTCCTCCCACGGTTCCCTGTTCTGCATCGTCACCAAGCTTCATCGTGAGCTGGGTAACAAGAATACCCTTTGTCTTCTGAAGATTGATGCTTGGTGCCCCCTTGTCCTTGGTAAAATCCCAGGTAGCAGTGGCAGGTTGCTTGAGAGCGAGGATATTGAATTCATTAGGTTTGAACATTGGATACAGACGGATGTTTTCGCCCTTAGCGATATACTGTCTGCCTATACCATAGTTAAATTCATCCCCCGTTGAGCTATCCACGTCAGATTCATCCTTTTTCGATAGATCAATCCAGTAGCTCAGTGTATTTCCCTCGTAGTAGAGGCTAGTATTTCTAGGAATGGTAAACTTGTCGCCTTTCTCCACCCAGGTAGCTTCTGGGGGTGTACCTGTGGCATACGATCCCGCATTGTAGGTAACGTAGTAGGTATTCGTCTTTTCCTTGAAATAAACCAGCAGGTGGCGGTGGTTGGTAATGTCGAACTCCAGTTCGTATTTGGTGCGGATGCTGTCTTCTGCCAGATAGGTGGTTTCGCCTGTGCGGTAGCATTCTGTTTTTTTCAGTACGAATACGGTTTGCTGGGAGCCGCTGGCAATACCCCAGGTTCCATCATTGTTCTTCTTCACTTTCTCTGTGGTAGAAGCATCCTGCATCTTTACCATATCCACCGTGCCGTCATCGTTTATCTTCAGTACGGCGAGCGGTTCTCCGTTTGCATCCGTCTTGGCAGGATCCACAATCTTATCCAGTTTGTAGCCCTTCTTTCTGTATAGGGTCATTCTCACTCGCTCACCTTGTCTAAAGGCGATGCCGCCGTCTGGCAGGTCATTGGTTTCGTGTCCTTCTCCCTTGTTGGCGGTTTCAATCTTGTCTATCTTACCACGGGCTGCATCTTCGGTTTCGGCATTCAGTTTCACCCAGTTGGCTGCCTGTGTACCCAGTTCTATCCACTGGTAGTACGAATAGTCATCGCCAATGATGATGCGAAGACGGGTCTTGGCACTTGGGGTGGTATAGCTATATACATACATGTGCGCTTTGGCACCCTTTTCCTCTTCCTTCAGCGAAGGTAAACCGGCGTTCTTACGCTCTATGTCGGTACGTTCTTCGTCGAGGGTAGGCACCACACCGTCGATGGTGGTGGTGGTTATCTTGGAATACGAGAGGATGGAGATTCTGGTTCCTGTTCCTGAAGGAAACCAGAAGGTGGTACCAGGACCGAAGGCACACCAGTTGTCTAAATCGGTGTTGCGGATAAAGCCTTTGCTGCCCGTCTGGCACCATAAGGTTGCGGCGCGCCAATGCGGATAGTCTTTACCGCTTTCACGCACATTGACAAATACTTCTGATGTCCAGAAAACATTCTTGTTCTCTTCGAAGTTTACCGCCTGTGCGCATACCTTTCGGTTTTCTCCGGTATTCGGATCGGGATATTCCTTTACCTTGCGTCCAAAGTCATAGCGGATTACAGGACTGCTGGTACGGTTGTTCTGAGTGGCTGGGTTTATTCTGAATACAGGTACGAGAACGAGCTTTTCGTCATCTTGGCTGAACGAATAGGTTTTGCCCAGTTCGTAAATCTGTTTGAGGTCAGTCTTGAGTGCCCAATGGTCGAGCGTATAATAATTCTTGTTCATCGTTCCATCATCATTCACGCTCTTGAAGAGGGTGTAGTTGGTAGGAATGGTGAAGGAGCGCACATCTTTCATGGCACTTGGCAGTTCGCTTACGATGGCCTCTTCCAGTTCCGGCACCATATTCTGATAGTCCTTCTTCTGGTCTTTTCCATCCACTTTGGTTCCTGGCTGATATTCGAAGGATACGCTTCCCTGGTGACCTAGAGCGAAATGAGCGGTGAAAGTTCGGTTGATGAAGGTTTCTGCGGTGCTGCCCATGGTAAACTGATAGGTGTACCATTTCTGCTGATTTCCATTTTCATCCTGCCAGTAATCAATCATATAGTCGGTGATTGTCTCGCCATCGCAGGTTACTTGGGTGCCTGCGGTGTACCAGCTCTCCGCCTTTACCACCTTACCGTTTTCCTTGGTCTCGTTATAGAAGTTGCTGTACTTTGGCGAAAGTTCCACGCTACCCAGTTTGGTATCCGAAGAAATGGCAGTTACCTTGCGCATCTCCTGGCGCTGATAAGTAACAACGATAGGGATGATGTTGTTGAATTTTGCGAGTGCTTCGCTGGTGATGGTATAATTGATGGTTGGATACTCCGTATTTTCCTTCATCGGCAATGGGGTATCGCTGCCTTCCACCTTGAAGCCGGTTACGGTGTAGCCATAGTTTGCCTTTGCCTCCAGCGTAACCACGTCGCCCGCCTCAAAGCGGTTGCCTCTGTTGGTATGGGTTGAGGTGGAGCTGATATTGACGGTACCGGCATTCTCGTTCTTTTCGTTCGGGAATTTTTCAGGGTCGGCATTGCTGATGCTGTTCTTGCTTACCACGTTAGGCAATACCGGATAGGTGGCACTGATAGACTCGTAGAAACCCCAGGCTTTGGTAGAACCCGCCTTGATGATGTTGATATGCAGACTGGTGGCATCGCCCTTGTAGGTAAAGGTGATGGTCTTGTTGTCAGCAATCTCGATATCGCTAGCCGGTATGGTGTAGTTGTTGTCGTCTGTCACCGTAATTCTGGCAGCCTGGGCATCATTGGCATCTTGGCTGAAATAAGCCTCCGTATTCTCGTAGTCGGTATCCTTTTTGGCAGAAGCCTTCACCGTTACCTTCATGCCATACACGGCAGACAGGGTGAAGATGGTTCCGTTGTTCACCTGTGCACCCTTTCCTTCCAGGGCATTGATGCGGGCATCGTGGTTGTTTATCTTTGCCGTAGCGGCAGAGGCATCCATCAGCAGGTTTACGTCTTGCTTTACCTGTGTGTTGTCATCCACAAAGATGCTGCCTGTGCTTGTATAGCCCTTGGTGCCCGAACTATGCTGCATATTGATTTCAGGCGCTTCGCTGCTATCGAAAGGCCATGTTACGGTTGTCTCCCGGTTGGTATCGGTGAGGTCTAGCTTGTTTGCCGTCATCTTCGGGGTGAGAGTCACGTCGTTGGTGAAGGCATAGGTTTCACCTGCCTCGTAGTTGTTTTCGCCATCGGTCCAGTATTGGAAGGTGTGGCCTTCCTGGTAGAACAGGGCGTTGGTAGGCATCTGTGCCTCGCCCTTTACATCGCATTTGATGCTGGAAGGGATATCGCCCTTTACACTCTTTCCCAAGAAGGACACGATGATGAGCTTGATGTTGCGCACATCAAGACTGCGGATGTAAGAGCCCTCCGGTATTTTCAGGGTCATGGTTGTAGGGGTTCCTCCGTCGTAGCGGATGGTATGGATTTCGCCGTCTTTGCCCGATGCGCTCCGGTTGCTGAAGCTGGTCAGCAGATTGCTGCCTTGATAAACCTTGATGGTTCCTGCCTGGCTGGCATTGCATAGGGGCAGGTTGATGCTGGCAGCCTCGGCCACTTCCAGCTGGATGGTTCCACCCTTTGTGAAGTACCAGCCGTTGGTGGTGTTCTGCCAGGCTCCGCCATCTATCTTAATCAATCCGTCATGATCTTCCGGATAGAAATATTTCTTGGTGAGGTCGTAAGCGTGTTCATCGCCATATTGGGTAGTCTCCTTAGGTGTAGCCTTGGCATAGAGATGGAGGTCGGTAACGAGTATTTCTCCCTCTGCCACCTTGGTGGCAGATACCTCTGTGTTGTTGAACCAGCCACGGAATACGTAGTTTTCAGGAAGCTTCAGACTGCTTTCATTATATTTGTATTTCAATGGAGTATTGGCAGCCACGGTTTCAGAACCGATAGACTGGCCTTGGGTGTCGTAATACCAAACCGTAACCTTTGGCTTCCGCTCTACGTTTCCCAGGATGGTGAGGTCGGTGACGTAGGCGTTGTAGTTAAGACCTTTCGAATAGTTCTCGAATTTAATCCGGCAGTTGGTACGGTTCACCGTCAAGGTAAGGTCTTCTCCTGCCTTTTTTACGATGGATTTATCGTGGAGTACCACCCAGTTGGCATCCCCATCTCCTTTCACTGATACCTTGATACCACGTTCGCCACCCGTAGCAGCCTGATGCAGTTTGATTTGGGTGATGCTTTTGAGCGGTGAAGTCACGACACTAGGTTCGGCTGCCGAATATTCAGAGGTGTATTTGGCAGTCTGCATGTAACCTGTGGTCGAGGAAATGATGGCTTTAGGATAGATACCAACACCATTCAGGGTAAAGGAAAACGTATCTCCAAATTCGGTTTCCTTGTTGACAACCACCTGATTGGCTTGTCTTCTATTAATCTCTTCGGTCCAATCCGTGAAGTCGGTGGTATAAATCACCTCCTCGGTCACTGTCCCGTTTTGTGCCCATGCACCACCGGTCCATCCCATCATGAGCAGTATCATGATGGAACGCACCAGGTGTAGGGTTATTATTTGTTTCTTTGTATTCATATTTGCTGGTTTCTTTTTTACTTTTATCTTACGATCACCTTCTTATTTCCGAAGATGTAGATGCTAGGGTAGAAGCCACTGTAGGTGGCGGTGCCCGGCTGAACATCCAGGATGCGGTAAAGCTGACCGGTGGTTGAGAATACCTGGAGCTGGGTGGCATAGGTACTCTCTATGCGGATTCGCCTGCCTCCTATAGGCTGCACGATGAGATAGTTGCCCGATGGGTCATCATCATCGGTGATCTTCACATCTGGTTCTATCTTTTCGATGCCCGTGGTATCTGCGATGCGAATCACGGATGGGGCAGCAGATGAGCGAGCCTGAGATGCGGTTGCCGCCGGTGTGAGATAGGTGCGGAATGGCATGACGGTGGCAAATGGCGAAGCATCAGCAAATGTATCGCTGAATGCCGTACCCGTATCGTTCATGCCATAGATGGTTCCGTTTGCCACCTTTTGTGCCTTGAAGGTTCCCATGTGTGAATAACCATTTACATTCAGGGTTCCCGTGGATGTAGTGATAGGAATTTCGATGGCATGCTTTTCAACTATTTCTTCGTCCTTTGGCTGGTACTCCGTGCCGTAGGCATGGAAGGTAACCGTCTGTGCCGGGTTTTCGATTCCCAGACCTTGGGTGTATTCGTTATAGAACTTGCTTGAGAGGTCAAATTCATAATAACGGTAACCTGGGAAACGAACCACATACGGAATATTCGCTGTCAAGGCAAGATAATCATTATATGTATGTGCTTCGTTATAATATGGATTATCCACCTTATTATATAGCTTGCTTTCGTATGTCCTTACAAAGAAGTCGTTCTTGAAGCTGTAATTCCAGCTTGCGGCATTTTCAGCCTGGAAGAGTCCCGCTTCGCTGCCCGGACGCTGGAAGGTGGCAGTGGATTCCCCGGTGTTCACCCCAGTGTTTCCTCCAGTGTTCCCTCCGGTGTTTATCCCAGTCAATCCTCGCAGCCAGTACTCATGGTGCAATGTGTGAGTATTCTTGGCTGGGTCAGCCAGTTCATCTTTCGTTGGTGTGCCATAGAAGTGAGTAATCTCACCATTTACCTGCGCCTTTACCTTGTTCACGGTGAATGGCAGGCTGATGCCTTCCCATGCTCCCGTGGTTTCCTCGGCATAGTACATCGGCTTGCGCACATACCAGGCATGCTTGGTTACCGTGAATGGGATAGGGGCGCAGAAGTCGTTGTTGCTGCAATTTTCATTCTCGCTGTTCTTTCCCTCAGGTGTGCGCTCCACGAGATGGAAGTAAGGGGTGGTGAAACCACCAGTTGTTCCATCGGCTGTTCCATTGCTGTTTTTATTGGCTACAAGATGATGACCCTTAATCAGGATTTCTTTCTTTTCTTCATCATAGTTCAGTGCCGTATGAACGATGTCGTAAGCCTCGGTTGTGTTTGCCTCTTCGGTATCTGCCGCCTCTGTACTGTTTGCTGCGGTATATACCAGGAGGTTCTGGGTAACTTCTGGCTTGATCATGAGGTCGTAGAACTTCTGGGCATTGTCGGCCACTGGCGGATAGAAGATGCCCTTCTTGCTGATGCCCTCGCCGATGCCCTGCTTGCCGATGCCCTTCTTGAGGTCGTTCTGGCAAGTAAAGTCTATCGCCGTTGTCGTTGGCTCATACACGTATGTACTCCATTGACTCTTCGTACTGTTGTAGGCATTGTAATGGAAGGCATCGAGCAGGGTGTCTCCGTAATAACCGGCTGTGCGATATACACGGTTGGTCATGTAATCTATATGTCGGGAAGTAATCTCGGCAGGATAGTTGTCTGGAGTCAACTGCAATGACTGTCCCCAGAATAGGAAGTCGTTCATTTGTTCTTTGTTAAACAGTGGCAGGTAATCGCCGGTTCTCGATTCTGCTTTCGTTTCTGTGGCTTCCTTGTATTCCTGTGCACGTGCCTTGTCTATCGTATGCTTCTGGTCGTGACGTGTCAGACTCTTGCCGTAGTTCGGGGTCAGGGCACTGCTGCCACCCGTACGCAGATAGACGATACCTGTATTGTTGCCGGTGTAGGCATCCGAACGGTTGGCATACTGATAGTCGCCGTTGGCATAGTAATCGTAGATGTACTTCAATGCCGCCTTGTCATCAAGATTCGTCATATCGTTGCTGTAGCGGGCACGCAGATAGTACTCATTGAGGTCGTATGCCACCCTGCCATATTTGAAGTCATCGTCTGTATAACCCTTTTCGGCAGTACCATCCATTCGATAGACGATAGGGGAGGTGTTTCCTATAGGATTAGTAGGATTAGTAGGATTAGTAGGATTATACTCAAAGCAGCAGTGGTAGGCACCCTTTTCTTTACAGCCATAGGTAGCAATATTGCCGTTTTCCAGTCCGAGGTTGTAAATCTGTCCCTGGTTCTCCAGGAAGAGTGCCTTGTCCTTGCTGAAGCCTTTCAGCACATGACCGTTGCCATGGAAGGTTCCCTTGAATGTGGCGCCTGTTCCATCGATATTGTCTCCGATGCTCAGATCGCGCTGGAGGATAAACTGGGCATAGGCACCGCCATCATTCGATTCTTCCTGCAGGTATTCCTTGAAGGCCGTCAGGTCGCGCTGGTTCTTGATGTAGATGCGAGGCTCCGCAAAATATTGTGGCTCACCCTTGGCACGAGCCTCTGCTGCTTCCTTTGCACGTTTCACGGCCTCAGGAATATGCAGGTTCACCTTGTCTGATTGCGGATCCATCTCCTGGTAGTTGTGAACCACCAGGGTATCGGATAGCTGCACCGGAACTGGGAACAACTGCTTGTCGAATCCCGTCATGGAGATAGCCAACTGCACGCCGTAGCCATTCATGAAGTAGTAAGCCGGAATTTCCAGATAGTCTTCCGTCTTGTCGTAGTAGGTTCCGGCAAAGAGGTCGGTTCTATTATCTGTGGCTGTTCCCTGCTGATAGGTGTTGTTTTGAGGAGTATCTTTCTTGTCAAAAATATCTTTCACCCAAGTGTTTCCATCCTCAAATTCTGGCTTGCCGTCCTTGTCTCGCTTCAGCTTGCCGATGTGCCAGTAGTAGCCGTTGGCAGCAAACGATTCGTCGGCATCAATCTTCACCAGTTTCTTGTTGATTCTGATCATCTCTCCCGGCAAGGCACAGTTTTCGATGCTGATGTTACCGCTTACGGTAGGTCCCTGCACATACTCGATGGTGAGATAGATGGTGTAGGTATATTCACGCGGAACATAATACTGTACCTGTTCGTTAGCACCGATGGTTATATCTGAAAGCGCCTTCTCTACATACTTTTTGCTTGTAGTGTCTAATACATAGAGTTTCTCTACCTTTACATACTCGTCAGTCTGTGGCTGGTAATAGGTATTGGCAGGATCCAATTTGCCGGATTTTATCTCTATATAATTATTATTCTCATCTTTTTTAAAGAATTTCTCAGTATGCGCATAGATAGGCGTATTGTCGGTATCACTCACGTATCTCTCGTAGGCAGGAGCCTTGATAACCAGGGTTGCCAGACTCTTTTCGGCAAGGTACTTCTTGAAGTAATCTGCTTCAGCATCATTCGTATTGTTAACCTTGTCAACCAACTGGAATGAAATCTTGGCATCCTCGATTAAGCCCGAAGGCAGAGTCTTGTTGAAGATTTCAACGTTGTCGGTGGTTTTTGCATTATTCATCTCCAGCAAGGCGGAGAAACCTTTTTTCTGCTTGTCGGTATCATCTTTAGATGTGGCACCATTGAACTCGGTATCCGATGAACCACCCACATAGAGCTGGTAACCGCCGGCAACAGCAGCCTTATAACCTGTATCTCCTTCTTTCAAATAGTTGCGATATTCCAGATCGCTGGAGAAATCCTTTGGATGTCCGCTTCTCATCTTCCAACTGTTGATGCGTACCGTTTGACCGCTCTTCAAGCCCGAAAGCACGGTAAGGCCATCCTTGTTGTCGCTGTTGAACTTGATAGGAAGATCAGGAGACGACTTGAAGGTGTAACCCGTGATGTGGGCATTGTAGTAGTAGTGGAACCCCGTTACATACCAATAGTGGATATCCGGCAGCTTGGTTTTATCGGTACAACTGTAGTATCCCGTAGGGAAACAGTCGTCCACGATGTATCTTCCATCCTTGTATGGGAACACGAAGTTACCCGTAGTTTCCAGGAAGTCTTCATCGTGTGTATCGCCAGTCGCTCTCTTGTGGTGGTTGTCGGCATATACATAACCGCCACCTTCGTCTTCACGCACATTGATCAGGTTCATCTCTATCACGCCATAGATAGGACCGTAATGTTGCTGTTCGGCAACCTTTTGTTTCGTCTCATCGTAGGTTACCTGGCAGAGCTGAATCTTCATGGCATAGCCCGATGCGATGCCAATCATGTTTCTTGCTGTACCGTCGTTGCGCTTCTGGAAGGTTCCGAAGATATCTCCCGCATTGACGTCAACCTGATTGTTCTTTTTAGCATTATTATAATCGTCGATATATTTCTGCTTTACTTGCAGATACGACATATCCTTGAACTCCTGGCTCTTATTGTCTTTGGCTGCCACCTGCCCCAGATGGTTGCGCCATGGAGCTTTCTTATTGTCGTTGAACGGAACATCCGAAACCACGGCACCCACATAGTGGATATTGTTGGATAATCCCATATAGTTACGTGCCTTTATACCGTATTTGAACGAGGTGGCCTTGTCTTGCTTAGCTTGCAGACTGCCATCTGTGTTGTAAGCTATCTCGTTCGACACCATCTTAAGCTCACCCACACGGGCGATGGAGTATGGAGCCTTGTTGATTTCGTTCACGGTATAGTCGCGTGCACCGAGCAGGGTGAAGCAGTTGTCTTCCAGACGGAGAATGTCTATACGCTGGAAGGTGTTGATAATCTTCGGATTGTCGATGGTATGAGCTGCAAAGCCATAACCGGTGACATCGGTGCTGCGGAAACCCTCGGCGTATGAAAGGTGACCATCGCCGAAGATACCACCCTCGCTGTCGTATTCATAGAAGACGTTATCTTTGATACCTTCCAGTTTAGGGCTAGCTCCTGCATGATAGAAGTATTTATCCTGCAGCGAGATGAAGCGATAGGTATATTCTGGTTTGTTAATGTCATCATAATGCTTGTAGTAATAACCAAAGAGGTCGGTGCCCTCCGGCAAGTCGATTTCCTGCATTTCCTGGTGCGAGATGGTGATGTGCTCGCTTTCCTTATTGTCGCCCACCAGGATAACGGTGTTGCCGCCGAAGCCTACAGTGGTTCCGCCAGGGAAGCCCTTAAGCTCATCAAGATGCTCTTTCGTATCCGTAAATGCCTCATCCACATTATATTCCTTGGTGTATTTCAGCACGGTGGTGTTGTTGGCCATCACCGATGAACCCTGGGCAAGGGAGTATCCTCCGCCATATACTGCTTCATCAATGTTGATATTCACATATTTCCAACCTACCTTTGGTTCCGCTGCTTCCACTTTGGTAAAGTAAACGTCACTGTCTGCATTCGTAATCTCTACCCTGTTGCCATTATCGATAGCCACGATGTCTTCACGGGTACCCTGGGTAATCAGCTCATCGCTCAGCAGATAGATGTGCTGCTTGACGGTTGGCGATTTGGTCTTGCCGTTGTTGTCCACCAGGTCCAGGTTCTTCTGGTTCTGGTCGGTACGCTTCAACACGTATCTGCCGCCCTTGTGCATATCCTTTCTCACCTTATAATATTTAGGATAGCCCACCTTTACCTGGGTAGAACCATATACATATCCCGAATAGGAACCACCCGTAACGGCACGGAACACGTGACCATTGAGAATATCTACATTGGTAATACCAATGACGTTACCCTGCTGACCGCCACCATATACGAAGTTGGCAGATACGCCCAAGCCTTCCTTGTTGTTGGTTTCATCCACTACACCACAAGCATTGAACAGGGTGACATTGTTAGCCTTGTCAACATTCATGGTAGGTGCAACGCATTTGATATTCTCGCCCATCAGAATATGGGTGTTGCCATATACATAACTCTCCATACCATAGCCCGCACCATAAATGTTGAGGCTGGCATATTTGGCGCTTTGCAGCAGCAGGTTGTTGGAATTCTCCAGCTTCGTCTTATCCTTGCCAGCCAGCATATCGCTTTGCAGGTCGATGGTTACGTCGCCCTTGATGGTTCCACTCTGGTAACAGCCGCCATAGACGTTACCTCCCATGTAGGCATTGTTCTTTTCATCCGTCTTTGGTTCAAACTTGTTCTTGATGGTAAGCTTGATGAAAGGATATGCTGAGTGGACAAGGCCCAGCAGATAGCCACCTGTGTGGGTAGCCTTTCCCTTGTAGTCGTAGTTGGCATTGTTGCAGCCACCCACAATCTTGTCGGTGATGGTAAGACCTTCTGGGAAGATGTAATCCACCACGTTGCCAATCTTCTTGGTTTCAGATTCCTGGAAGTCGGCTGCTGTTTTAGGATAAACATTCATGTTGCCACGGTTACCGCCGCAGCAGAAGGTGCCGATGGTACAGTCGGTAAGTCCTTCGCCAGTTGTGCTTCCGTTCCAGGTCAGCGTGCCCTGGATATCTGTTTCCACTGGGTGGAAATACAGGTCGATCAGGTGAGGATATACCTTAGGACGGTCTTCATTCTTTGTTGGCAGATAGAGGGTACTGATTACCTTGTTGGATGGGTCGTTAACCCAGTCGATGCTGTCGCCAAGGTTCAGCTCTTTGGTATAGTCCTCAACGCTACCGTTCAGTCTCTGGAACATGTTCATGAAGTCGTTCTCCGCAGTAGCGGTAAAGAGTTCATCACCGTTACTTCCCATGAACACGCTTCGGATGTTGACATGGCTGCCGATGTTGATCTTGATGTCGCCCACCTTCTTATGTGAGTCATCATTGTAATCATACACCTTCTGTACGGTGGCAGAGTTTCCGCCACCATATACATCGCCATCAATCACAACCATTCCTTCCTGGCTATTGATTTTATTGTCCGTGCCAACCTTGCCGGTGTTGCCCGTAATATCGATGTTCACCCTGTTGGTGAGTGGTCGCCATGAATTGATGTTCACAATCTTAGCCGCATCGCTTGCCGCCTTGATAGATGGCATGGTTTCACGCATCGGTACGGTATAAACCAAATCAACTTTCTCTGAATTAGGGTCGTCTGGGTTCAGCGGATAATGCTCGTTCACAGTAACCTTGGTGTTGCCGTTTCTATCGTTGGCATACAGGTAGTTACCGTTTCCGGCTCCATATACGTTGCCATAGATATGACCGCCATTTATCTTGATGTTGGTGCCTGAACCCTGGTTCTCCTTGAAGTAACCCTTGGAGTCGAGCACAATGTTTACATAGCCCGATACGTCGTTGCCGCCATATACGCTGCCATGGATATAGATATCAGTATTATCATAAGGAGATTTGCCTGATGGTTCCCCCGAGGTATTATTGCCCGATGTTGTAGTATCTGTACCCGATGTTTCATCGCCCGATGTAGTGGCTGTTTTGCTGTTGTCTTCTCCGATGATGACATTCGTTGATTCCTTTACATCGCCCATGAAGCCGCCGCCGAAGATATCATGGCAGTCGATGGCCTTGACGGTGATGTTGGTACTATTCACGGAACTGTAGAATCCGCCACCGAACACACGGCGACAGAAAACACCGCCGGCTCCCTTGATGTTGGTGCTGCCTTCTACCTTTCCCGAATAGCCACCGCCCACAATGTCCATATAAGAATAGCCATTGTAGAAATGTTCGTATTCCTTGCCCAGTTCAAAGTCGATGCCGAAGTGAATTTTCTTCTCCCTCACCATATCAATGTTGATGTTGGTATTTCCTTTAACAATGGCATCCTCACCATATCCGCCACCGAAGATACTGAAGTGTGGAGATCCCACCTTATAATATATCTCCTTCCATTCGGCGGTTTGGTAGAAGTGCAAGTCCTTGGCCTGTCCAGGTTTCACCTCCGTATCCTTATGCAGGAATCCATTGGCAATGGTGATATTGGTGTTGTTGCCCACTTTGCAGGCCTCGTTGCCACCACCGTAGATGTTGTGGTTTACCTTGAACTTCAAGGTTTCGTGGTTGTATTGTGGAGAATAGGTGATACCATTGATGATGCTGGCTGGATGCCATGAACGGGTATCCGGGTTCCAGTAAGAAGAAAGCAGGGCCCTGCCACCCATGATAATCATGTTGGTATTGCCGGTTACATCTGCAAAAGTGATCTTTTCTCCATTGCTGGTGGTCTTTTCTTCATTCACCGTCTGGGAATCACTGTTTCCCCATCCGCCGCCATAGATGCCATGACCTATATAGCCATCCCAGATGCTGATGAAGGTATTGCCATATACCGTTCCGTTCTGGCATCCGCCGTAGATGCGTTCGTGGAAGGTAGGGATGATATTGGCATTGACAGTAGTATCCGGATGAGCCATGGCTTCTGTGCTCCAAGGTTCGAGAGCCTTCTTGGTAGTTTCGTCGTAATATGGATAAGAGATGACTGGTCGGTCGATGACCAGACAGGAATTTCCATAGATGCCACCCAGATTCTGATATTTGCTACATTCAGATGCGAGGCGACCTTTACCGCCGGCAAATACCTGCGAGAAGATGGCGCCACCACGGATGTTGACCAGCGAGGTGCAGTTCTTAGGAACCTTGTGCTGCTCATAGGTAAATACATCTGGATCTGCCTTTGTATAACCCACGTTGGCAACATCGCCACCGCCATATACGCTACCCCATATCATGGTACGGTCTATTGTTCCCAGGCTTTTTCCGTTTACCATATAATTAAAGTTTCTGCCGTAGATATGAGCCTCCGTCTTGGGAACGCGGGCCATATTTGGGAAGTCAATCCATGTATTATTTTTATAAATAGATTCAATACCGGCACCACCGCCATATACATTCTGAGCGATAAAACCCGACTTGATGAATACTTTGGATGATGTGCCCACCTTGCCGAAGTCATAACCATTGCCGTCAGTGAAGTCGCCGTAAGGCAGCGCACCTAGACCTGCTCCATAAATATTTTCGCATACTGGCTGTGCATCGGTTTCTACATAGGTGTCGCCAGTAACATATCCCGAGTAGCCACCGCCATGGATGGCCTGGAAGGTGAAGGCCGGCAAACCGAGAATCCATGCCCAGCGACTGGCATGATAGCGTCTGTAGGTCATCGGGTCGAAGCCTTCTTCTCCAGGATTGCTGCCAGTTACACTACCGAAATAGAGCTTCTTGTCTTCCTTGGAAACCTTCAGGAAGTCGTTATAGATACTCATTTCGAAGTCAAAGTAGGTCTTATGGTCTTCGGCCTGATTGATATATCGGTATTTAATACCGTCGATGGTGAGGATACCATAGTCGTTAATCTTGGCACCCGGCTGCACATATACCTGGGTTTTACCCACCTTCGTATTGGCACCGAAGCCGGCTCCGAATACCGAGAACTCAGGGTCGTTCGTGTTCTTGCTGCTGATATACCAGCACAAGCCAGGCAGTGAAGTCTCATCAAAGAGACTGAGTTTCTTGATGCTGTTGTCCTGATTCTTGATGATGATATCAGTAAGTGGCGAGTGGTTGACGATTACGATAGCATCGCCGGTATTATCTACTACAGTAGAATCGTTGGTATAGGTACCCACATAGCAGGCACGGTTGCCGCCACCATAGATATTATGGTTGCGCTTGAAGGAACCCGAGTTCATGGTGCCTTTGGTAAATTCAAAGAACTGCTGGGTATTCTCATCGTTCATGATGCGGTTGATGGCAGCCTTTGCCTTTTCATTGGTAATCTCATCCACCGTCTTGGCTTTCAGAATGGCTGCAGTTATCTCCTTGAATTCCTCTATGTTATCGCAAATCTTCTCGCTGTCTGCCTGAGCGGCAAGCCAGGTGGTGAAATTACCCTTGCTATCAGCTTTGCGATTCCATATCCAGGTACCGCCATCTATCTGCACCTGGGTGTTACCCAGAATGTTGGCATAGGTTCCCTCGTGGGCAGTATCCTTCTTGCCGAGCACGGTTTGGCGTGTTTTCTTCTGCTTTTCCGCTTCGGTTTCTTTGCCGTTCAGTTCTACCTTAACATGTCCATAGCCACCGCCATAGATATTCTGTCCCAGTTTTCCGCCTTCCACATGTACCAGGGTGTTGCCATCCACGGTGCCATAGGCACAACCGCCATATACGTTGTTCCAGACGAATGGCACCACGTTGTTCTGGTAGTCGAGTTCTGTAGATGAGGCTGCATCGGTGTTGACGATATGAACGAGGGTATTACCGTTGATGCGTCCCACCTTATCATATTCAGGGGCATCCTTATCATATTCAGGGAAATCCTCCAGTTTGAGTCCCTTTCCGCCGCCGAAGACTTCACCGAAGATATCGCCACCTTTCAGGTTGACGAAGGTCTTGTAGTTCTCGGCCTTGTAACTGATGAATTCTCCGGCTTTATGTCCTTCTGCATCATCTTCTTGTGCGATTTTTGATTCGCTGATAGGCTTGCTGGAGTAATCCGGAGTTTTTATTTCATCGCCGATGTTGGCAATATCGCCGCCGCCAAATACGCTGCCATAAATCTTGGCTTCGTCAGAGATTTCCACCAGGGTGGTTCCCGGCACCTTTGCCACGTTGGTGAAGTAGGTGTAAGTGCCGTTGGGTTTCTTTGGATTCACGCCGGCACCGCCGCCGAATACATCACCATGAATATAGGCACCTTTGACGAATACCTGTGTGTTACCGCCGATACTTCCTGTCTTGTTATCTGCTGTAGTAGCATCCGGGTCGCCGAATCCGCCACCATACACACGGTGCAGGAAGGTGTTGCCATCCACAGTTACCTTGGTGTCATTTATTACGGTACCAGCATAGCCACCACCCAATGCACTGAGGATGGTGAAGTTAGGAACGCCCTTCGAGTTATCGAAGACATTCATGTCTTTATTCGTGTCGTTATTTGTACTCTTACTCTTGCTCTTGCTCTTGCTGCGATGAGGGCGGGCGAGCTGCTCGGTGTCATCATCCACTTCTCCGTTGTATTCACCATATTCACCCTCCACGTTGACGGTAACATCGGTGCTTCCCACGCTGGTGTTCTCACCATATCCACCGCCGAACACAGAGAAATGAGGGTTCTTGTTGTCATCATAAGATTCCTTCCATTCCTGAGTTTTCAGCAGCGAATAAGGAGTCATACCCTTTTGTACATTTACCGTAGCAGTTCCTGTTACGGTGCAGGCGAGGTTTCCGCCGCCATAGATGTTATGAGGGTTGAGGAACTTGTCTTTAGCTTCGTCTGGATCTTCATCTTTGTCTTTACCATAGAACAATGTCTTTTCATCATCCCAGCTGATGAATTTCGTTCCATTCCATAACTCATTCCATATCACATTGATAGAGAAATTATCCTTCAAATTTCCGTCTTTCTCTCTTGTCTGCAAGCCCGGGTCTTGTGCCAGATAAATATTCGTGTTTCCATTTACATCGGCAGAAGTAATTTCTGTTGTAACTGTTTTTTTGCCATCTTTATCTTCGGTTTTCTTTATGATTATACCCTTACCTCCACCGAAGATCTCTCCTGCGAAGTTGGCACCATAGATATTGATGGTTGTACTGCTTTTGTTTGTATTTTCTCCGTTTGTATTTTCTCCGTTTTTCTTTTCTCCCACCTGTGCCAGGTTTCCGCCGCCATAGATGTTTCCATAGATAGATGGAGCCTGTGCTGATGAGCCGGAGAAGGTAAGGCTGGTGCTGCCGGTAACTCTACCAACAAGCTCTGGATGCCAGGTATCGTCTTTGATGACTATAGATGTTTTATCTCTCTTCTTTCTTCCATTTCCACCTGCGAACACAGACCCACGAATATCAGCATAGTCGCTGATACTCAATTCTGTATCTTCTGTCTGCGCCATGTCGCCACCTCCATATACATTTTTATAGAAGGTTCCGCCTTTGATGCTGATGGTAGATTTACCATAGAGGCGAGCCATGTTGGAAAGGGTTTCAATTTTCTTGTTATCCAAATTTACAGTATCCGCCACACCATATCCACCGCCGTAGATAGGGCAGTAGAAGGTGCCGCCAGTGATATTGAGTGCTACGTTTCCATATGTCTGACCCAATTCCTTGTAATCGCTGGCATTCTTTCCACCATATTTCTTTTTAGCGAAGAAATAATTCGTGCCACGACCGCCGCCGAAGATACCGTTCTTGCAATAGAAGGTACCGCCATTGATGGTAAGTGAAGCTACCGTTTTGTCTTCCTGACCATAAACATTGCCTCCGTATTGACTTGGCTTTACATTAGTCTGGGTCCACAAACTTAATCCCATGAAGCCGCTACCGCCAGCATAGATACCATCGATGGCATTGATCTTGCCGTCTTGGGTCTTGGTTCCGAATTCGCCACCATTGATGATTATATTTGTCTGTGTGTCTTTTGGATCAATGGTTACGGTTGATTCGGTATTCACATTGTAGCAGGTGTAAGTTACCAGATTATTCTTGGCAACCGAATAGGTACCATAAAGCATCACGTTTTTCTCTGCATTCCAATAGGCTATGTTGGCATCAGGGGTATGGGTAGTGGCTGTGTCGTCGCCATAGCCAATGCCATTCATACCACCTGCTCCTGCACCGAAAATTCCACAGAGAATTTCTTTGTTATCCGCATTCTCATCTGGTAAAACCTTGAAGGTTCCGCCGTTGATGGTGATGTTGCTGATGCCATAGAATGGATTATTGATAGTTGCATTAGCATGATGAGCACGTCCCATACTACCGCCATAGAGTTCTGTAATGATAACGCGACTGTTAATGTTATCATCGTGATTATATTCCGATTTGGCTGGGTCGATGGTTATGTTTGCTCTACCCATATAGGTGTTGCAAGGCACATAGTATGTAGTATTATCGTTACCGTATGTGAATGACAATTGCGTATTGGCACCCAGGGTACCATTTACCACACGCGCCACCTTGCCACTTTTTACGATGATATCTACATCGGCATACATCGCACCCTCATGACTGCCGGAAAGGATGGCACCGGCATCATAGTCGTTGCCTCTCTCTTTGGAATTATAGGGTCTTTTTTCATTATTTGCATCATTCCATTTTCTATCAATATCCATCGTGATGGTACACTTGATGGGTTGATTCGGAGTTCCCATTACGCCATTGAGGCCTTCTTTCGCCGTTTGACGGCCGCCAGTACTGATAATGGAATAGTAACCAGACTTGATAGTGATGCTGAATCCCTCTTTGCCATGCGGCATAGATTTTTCGAAGGCTTTGATCAGTTCTGGTGTATTCAGAGGTTGGTATCTGCCATCATTGTTGAGACCACCGAAAATATGCAATGGGGTGGTGACGGCTCCGGTGATACTACCATAAGCAAGATTGTTTACACCGAAGTTTGTCATCTTGATGCTATCGCCCATCTCCAGATTGTTATACTGGCAGTAGATAATCTTATAGGAATCACCGCCATTGTTGTTGAAGGTGATATGTTCGAAGCGGGTATCTCCCCAGATAGGCAGACCTTTTGAAGAACCGGTGATTTCTATCTGCCCCTTATAGTCTTTGTCCCATTTTCCCGTGATGGTAGCATTACGGAAAAGCTCAGGATGGTTTGTTTTGGCATTTTCCCACTCAACTCCAGTCAGCAGATTTTCTCCTAGATAATTTTGGGTGATGTTGAAGCCTTGAGTAACACCGTTTGAACTCGTACCCATCAGCACGATGATGTTTTCATCCCAGCTGGCTTTGTCTGAAAGCTTCTTGTAAGCACCCTGCCAGGTCGCCATAGGCTTTTCTGGGGAATAGCCCCATTCGTCGTCTGTAAGATTATCCTTTCCTACAGCGTATTTGACATCACCAATAGTAACACCTGCCGGACAGAGATATACGATGACCGAGGCGCAAACATTCTTTTTAAAAAGAATATTGTCGCCACTCTTTACGATTACCTTACAATAATATTTATATTTATGTGAAGTGTTAGTAGGAGTAAATTCGTTTTGGGTGGTAGGAATATCGGTAAGTTTATCAATACCGTTATGCCATTCGTAGGTGATGGTAAGCCCCAGGTCGTCATTGCTCAATTTCTCTTCTGTATCGTTGGTAACATTCACGATATAAGTACCTGGCTTGGTCTTGTCATCCAGTTGAGCGGTGATACCGATGGCTTTTACCTCGATGGTGTTTGTGCGAAGACTGCTTTGGCTTGAAACGGCATAAACATACTGTTTGTATTTTTGGCGTGGCAGGTAGAATGGATTGCAAGCCCCGTTGTCGGTGTTTGCTTTTTCCCATTTCATGTTGTCTTGCGATACAAACCAGTCGTATTTCTCGTTGTTGGTTGTGCCGTCTTCATTAACTACGGTCAGCACATCTTGCTTTCCTCTTTTAGCATTCAGTTTGACGGTGCTGAAAGTAAATTTAGATTTTCCTAAATATGCCCAGCTTTTCCTATCGAGTTTCTTGTCTGAGAGATATTGGTTTATCTGATCAACAAAAGTCTTGCCAAAAGTCATTCCGGTGCTCTCATCAATGGCATCGATGCTTTTTTCTGTACCATATTTATAATCCTTGCTTCCTTCAACTGTGTTGGTTGAGGTATAGTACCAGGTTGATGTAATTGGTTGATCATCTACATTCACTTTGTCGAAATCATCCATGTCTGTTGTGTTGCTCGATATCACACTACCTTTTTTACATTTTGCGGCAACGGTGCTGGTTGTCAGCTTGCCATGAATTAAAATATTTCTAGGTAGGATAACGATATTACCGATAGCTGGTTTAGCTAATTTACTTACTGATCCGAAACCTCCTGCAATAGTTGCTTGGAAATTGCTGCTTGAAGTCAGAGTGGCATTGGTAAGCATGTTCACATCAACATCGGCGGAGATATTGAATATTCTGTAATGGTTTGATTTAGAATTATCTATATAACCAATGACTCCTCCCACACGAAAGCTATTGGGTGCACTGTATGTTTCCCTATTATCTGTAATTTCTGAATTACGGATAATGATATTGCTGATTTCTGCATATTGTGTCATGTCGCCAGCAATGGTACCGATTTTGATGACAGAGGTGCCAACTGGTGCTGTACCCTTTTTCTTTAGAATGTGGGCATTGTCAATAATTAAGTTTGTGACAGATGCATAAGTATCCTCACTTGATGCGGAGGTACCATAAAGTCGGCCGAAAAGACCCCATGATGCTTCATTTTTTTCGGCATTAACCCATTCTATCTGCATATTGCTGATGGTATGTCCGTCACCATCAAATTTTCCTGCAAAATAGCGGTCGTTTTCCTTCTTATTACATTTCCACGTACCGATAGGCATCCATTTACCTTTGCTCAGGTCGATGTCTTTGGTAAGTCTAAAGTATTTGCCTGCAAACATAGCCTTGGTATTTCCTGTGTTCACATCATGTGCCAACTTCGCCAGCTCCAGGTCATTACTGATACGCCATGGGTCATCCTTTGTACCCTTACCACCAGCATAGTCTGTAGCGATGAGGTCTCCCTCACCATATACCTTGGTCTCTGTGGTAGTAGTGCCGCCTTCCTCCTGGGCATGCACCATTTGGATGCTTGCCAGCAGCAGAGCCAGCAGCATCAAACATTTTCTGCATATTGTTGATATTGAATGTATTCTCATTGCAATGAATCTTTTTATTTGTTAGTTGGTAAAAATCGTGATAGGGTTTTAATCTATCAACAGATGGCCCGTGTAGGCATCCTCATCAGCCAAAACATAAAGATAGCGGGGTTTAATCAGGATGCGGATGGGATATATCATGGCGGTGACGCCCTGTTTCAGACTTTCGAAATTCTTTTCGTTCAGTTCGATGGCTGAGGTTACACCCTTTCGGGTAATCACCTCCTGCTTCTCGTCCTTGAACACCACATCGTAAGTTACATTGATGGTTGGAGTGAAATTCTTATCGGGAATGGTATAGAATGCCGGTCCCCATTGGGTGTAGTCTGTTATCGAATCGAGAAGAATGCTTTTCTTTTCGTTCTCAAAAGCTGATGATGTCGTATTTGTATCGTCTTTATTGTCCTTGTAAGGAATCTCAAATGAATCGAAAGGTGTATAAGTGGGGTCTTTCCATCCGATGGCTCCCTGGGTCGTCCATTGCTTCTTGGTTTCATCCCAGATATAAGAACGGCTTACGATACCTTTGGTGGCTAAATTGCCCGAAAGGGTTACGCCCTTGATTCGGAATTGTCTTACGGCTCCCATCTTCGTGTCGAGCTTGAAGAGAAGGCGATAACCTGTCAGGGTTTGGTCGAACTGGAAATTCACCACTCGGGTGAAGGTGTATTCTGTTTTCTGGGCATCCATTCCCTCCTTGCTCTGTGGTTGGGCACAGATGATGGGGGCCTTCTTGATATCGAAGATAACAGGACTTGGGGTATGATTGGATGAAGTATTCTCTGATGATGTTTCTTCGGTTGAAGTACTCATGGCGAATGGGAACGAGAGGGTGAAGGTGCGGCTGGTGGATGTAGAAGAGGGAGCATCGCTCTTTTCTTCTATCACCTTGGCGCCATCCACTTTTGGCATATAGGCGAAGAAATGGAAGGAAGTAGCCTTGCCCAGATAGTCGTTCCAGCGCTTGCGGCTGGTAGCCGTCCAGTTTTCCGTGGTGGAATTATAGCTCACCGATTCGTTGCTGTAGATGGAGTTGTCAACATCAAGCTTGGGATGACTGGTGCTGGAATAGTAGCCGAACACGCCCATGGTGGCAGGATGCTTGGCGGCATCGTATGCCTCGTAGGGGTTGGTTCGGGTAAGCGTCTTCTCGGTTTTTGCCGAGAAGGAGATATAAGCATAGTTGTCGGCATGCTGAATCGGCATGTCGCTGCTCTCGCAAGCGGTGAGGATTGCGAGGAGAATGATCAATGGTGTTACTATGTTTAAAAACTTTTTCATATCCGTGTTCTTGCTTGTGTCTGGGTTTTCTGTTATTTTCGGCAACTTTTCGTCTTGTTTTACCAGCCGCCGGTTCCGTTGCCGTTGTTATTTATCTCCTTTCCTGGCAGCCATTTCTCCACGTCCAGTTTCGAGAAGGCGATGAGGCTGCCTGTTTCTGTTATCTTGAAGATGTATGTATATTGATAGCCTGCCTTCCACTGCATGTATTCAGCCGGAACGGTGGCAAGGGTCTTGTTTCCGTCGATGATGGCGCTGATGGTGTAAGCGCCCTGATTGTATTGGGCGATGTTGAATGGTGGCACATAATACCACTTGTTATATTGGGTCTTGTCTTGCAGTATATGGATGGCATCGCCCTTTTCCTCGTAAGGTATCGTTAGACCGAGGAATCCTGTGGCATCGGTTTCCTCCGAAGATTTCCACGCAAAAGAAGGTGTATAGCTGGTTGGGGGTTCTGTTCCTGTAAGGGGATAGGTTGCCGTGATGGTTCCCTTGAGCGGGGTTTGGGCAGAAGATGGATTCTTGATGTATCTGCTGTCGCCAAACAGGATATCTTTGATGGTGATGCGCTTGGTGTTCGCCGGATAGGTGAACTTGAATCGTACCTTGGCGATGAGCGGAGAAAAACGGAGGGTTACGCACTTGCCGTAAGGGGAAGTGGCGTCTGTATTGTCGGAGAACCATAAATCGCTGATGTAAGGCACGCTGATTGCCGTGGCGCCTTCTGAATAAGCAAATGGAATCTGGAAGACGTCTTCTAAAGTGGATGTCGGGGTTCCCGATGAGGCTGAACTGCTGCCTGTGGATGGAGCAGAACTGTTGCCTGTGGATGAGGCTGGGGTGATATGGGGGGCATCCGCCGGAGTATAAGCGTAGAAGCGGTAGTTGGATGCTGAGTAATCCCAGTATTTGATGGTTTGAGTAGTGGAGTGTTTAGGATGAGTAAGTCCGACGTATTCCCAGTCGGCGGTATTGCTTTCTGTGGTTCCTGCGCTGCTTTGCGTAAAGTTTACCCGGTAGCCGTCCATGATGACTTGCGGGGAGTTGGGAGTAGCAGCATAGTTTTTGTATCCCCAAACCCGGAAGGATGTGAAGAGTGTTTCCAATCCTGTTTCGCCGGAGCGTGAGGTAGGTGCATCCTGCCATATACCGTTGGCACCGCCGAATGCGATTCCCACGTTTGGCTTAGGCTCCGGTGTCTCTGGTTTATCCTGTTCTGAGGAGCAGGACAAAAGGCATAAAGCCGAGATCAAAAATGATAAGATGCGGAAGTTTTGCATATTTTTTTCGTTGTATTTTTAACCTAGGAACCGGGCGGGGAGAATATCCCCGTCCGGTTTACGTTATATCATAATCTGATATGATTACTTTTTGTTTCCAAAGGAATCAAATCATACTCTTCGAAGATGAATTTTTAGTTCTTCTTATATGTCTTTACAACTTTAACACCATAGACGTTATTGTTGTTGGTGTACTTCTTGTAGTAAGTACCGGTAGAAAGAATTGTGCCTTCTTTTATAACATATTCTTCTTTACCAGAAGGATCTTTATAGTATTCATTTTTACCAGCAGTGATGGTTGTTCCTGCTTTGATAATTACAGCACTTAAAATATAAGTTGGATTACCTTTTTCTTTTGTATAGACATAAGCATAAGTAGTTGGTGTTGCGTTTGCTGTGAATTTGGCAACAGTGTTTTGGGTAACTTTGATAGTTTTGCCATCTTCTGTTGGAATATCTGTTGGCTTCTCTGTATCAACTTTTGTCAGAATAACACCATTGCGACCTGTTGTTGATGTGGCGTTTGAAGAACCAACAACCTGGAGAGCGTCGATAACCTCAGCCTCTGTTGCAGTATTGTGATTATCATCAATGCTATAAAGTTGTCCGTTCTGGTCGAGGTTTGTCTTTGCTTCGCCATTCTCTGCTACGCTGAAGTAGATGTCAGTTTTATCTGACGCAGGGTATTCTTCACCTTTATTGTAAGCCGTGATAACAACATTTTTTTCTTTGTCGAACGCATAAGATGTTACTGATGGAGTTGAAACAGTAGTGATGGTTTCTTGATTGAAATCAACATTGTCTCTGTCTGCTACTACAGCATCGAATGTAATAGGGAAGAGTCCATCTGTAGTTGCGTCTTTACTTGTTGCACCATTCGTGTTATCTGAAATCTTGAAGATATAAGTGTAGGCGTAGTTTGGCTGCCACTGAGTGTAAGAAGCTGGAATAACAGCCTTAGCACCATATACCTTAATAGTTTCCTCAGAGCCGTCATCAGATACGAGCGTATAATTCATACGCAGAGTGAGAGGCTTGCCATTGGTTGCTGTAGGAAGAACTGCTGTGTAGTAGCTATCGGCTTCTTTGCCTGCCATGGAAGCAGTCTTAGCTGAAGTTGCAAGCTTCTCTGCTGTGTAATTTACGCTGCCAAGGGCAAGTTTCGTATCCTTATCATTATCTTCTGAATTTACTGAAACAAATGCCTTGTTATAACCTGTAGTATTTTTTACCTTCTCACCAACTACAGGATATGTTATAAAAATTTCTCCATTCTTAGCTACATAGCTGTCTTGACCAGTAGTATAAAGGGTCGCAGATTCTGCGGAAGTTAGATCGTCTTTGTTTGTATTGTCATCAGAATAGAACTGAAGGTCCTTTACAGAGTATCCTGGAACGGTCTCATAGAATGCTACGCGAACTCTTGCAGTAAGGTTCTTGAAGGTGAACTGAACAGGTTTGCCATAATTCGTCTTCTCTACAGTTGTAACATCTGTATAGTAGCACTCCTTAAGATCCGCCATTTTTGTAGCTTTGAGAGAGTATGAAGTGTATTTGTTTTCTGCGTTAGGAGTAACAATAGTTTTACCTAATACCTTGTTTTCCACAAGGTCTTTCTCATCAGTTACCAGAGTATTTTTACCAACAGAGTAAGCAATGAAGTCATACTGTGGCTGGCTGTAATCCCAATACTTGATAGTCTGCTTAACGCCATCTGTATGAGTCGTGTTAAGACCAACGAAATCAAGACCCTCATACTTCCAGTCATTTGTGTTGTCTGAAGTAGTACCTGCAGTGTTAGCTCCCCATTTAACCTGGTAGTTGTCGAAAACCTTGGTAGTAGTAGGAGAATTATCTGGTAATGTACCCTTAGTACCCAAAACATAGAACTGCCCACCAAGAAGATCAGCTGCATCAGCACCTACTTTGTGTCCATCTGCTGCACGAGTAGTCTTACCAGTCTCTCCTGCAAAGTTAATCGCCTTATTGGCACCATTATCAACATTTCCGCCTTCTGTTCCGACGAAGTCTTCGCTTGAGCAGCTTGCAAGTGCGAGTGCAGAAGCTGCGATGAATAAATATTTCTTCATATTCATATAATTTTAAAAAATTTTTAATTCGTTATTCTATTATTCTATATCCTGATTTTATATTCATGATTGAATGAATTCATGTTCTTATGTTCCTGATTTCATATTCATGTTTATCAATTACATTTCAATTTCCCATTCCTTCTCCTCGAAGTCCTTAACCACCGCATCAAAACCAGAACCGCCGGGACGAACGGGAACTGGCACGTGATCCATATCAACATCTACGGTGATCACTCCACCACGAAAAAGGCGACGTATCTGGTCGGTCACGTCGAAAACCAAAGTAGAATCCTTGCCATTATAAAACTGCATCGTTACATCCAGATAATGGCGGTTGTTCAAATCCGCAGCCTTCACCTTCTCCAGCGACTCCTTGTAAGCCCTGGGGCTCAGCGTGCCCGGATTCATATTCGGCATTCCGAAAGTGAGAATCTTTCCGCCGATGATATCCACCGTCTCACCATTCTTGCCCTTCTGGTCGAACTTCATCCTCAGATTACCGTTCACCGTGATGGCATCTGTACCCGTATGACCCGTATTCAGCGTCACCGACCGGGCCATTCCGCTCAGGTTGGTATTGCCATCTATCGCCGTCACAATGCGACCGTTGCGATTGTTGTTGTGCAATATCACCTGCAACAGATAGATGTAGGTAACAGGCTGGAGCTGGAGGTTGAGCACCCTGTACCAGCAGTTTCTATCCTCATCAAAGGTAAAGCCATCCAGGTTCTCATTAATCTCAATGCCCTTCTCATATCCGGCAAAGAGTTCCTCCGGCTGATAGAACGCCCTCGGAAATTGGGGAGCGTTGTATTTCACGGGATGCATCGTCTCGCCCGTTTTCGCCATCACGGAATCGTAGGTGCTCTCCTCATCGATTCTTACGCTCTGCACACCGTCCGGCGTCTGGATATCGTTCCAAGCCAGAATATCCCAGAATCCGAAATCGTATTTCGCCGAAATGAAATTACTGGTGATGTAATGCTTGTAGGGAGAACTGTGCGGTGCGCCCGATACCCTTCCGGTGTAATAGCGGCGAATATCGAAAGCCGTCGGCTCGGTGTAACCCAGGATGCCGAAAAGCTCCTTGTCTTTCTCATCCCAACCGTAGAACCATTCCGCCTTCCAGTCATATACCACATCATATTTCAGTTGGTAATCCCAATAAACATCGAGCTTCAGGTCGATGGTAGGCACATCCATGGTTATATCTTTTCCGCCCTGGTGCAGGTTGAGCATCGGCTCTCGCTCGCAACTGGAAAGGAAGATGGTCAGCAGTGCGATGCAAAGGAAATATCTGTTATTCCTCATACGCCCTCCTTATCTTCTCCTTGCTGCGGAAGCTTACGCCCTTCTTGTGGTTGCGGCGGTAGAGCAGGTCGTAGCTGAGGCTTATCTCCAGTCGGGTAGGACCCATCCAGTTGTAGATATGCTTGCGCTTTCTGAAATCCTTGGCTTCGCCGTACCATTTGTAGTAATACTGCTCCTTGTCGTAGTCGGGGTCGATGGGGCATAGCCACTGGTAGGGGTCGTAGCGGGTGTTGAGGAATCCAGCCTGCAGACCGATGTCGAGTCGCCAGTGCTTGGAGCGTCCCAGCGGTATCGCCCATCCCAGGCCCACTCCGGCTCCCCAGCCTTCGCCTTCCCAGCCCCGTTTTTCGCCGAAGCATATATTATAAAGGTACGCGTGCGCGTAAGCACTTACAAAGAACCCCCTGAAACCCGTTTCGCCGCTCCGCAGGTAATAGCGGGTGTGCAACTGGTAGTTGCGCAACTGGAAATACTTATGCTTGCTGTAGTTTTGCCACCAGGGACCCTCGAAACTGGCTCCGTAGGTGAAATGACCGTGCAGCGGATAATACTCGATGCCCACGTTGGGGATGGGGCAGAAGCGGTTGTAGCCCGGCATATAGGCGAAGTCGTAGAGCAGATTGGTCTTGATGCTCAGCAGTTCCCGGCGGTCCTCGATGACGGGAGCCGGTTCCGGGAGCGGCATTTCCACATAGATGTGGGGCTTCGGGAACGGCAATTCTGCATGGATGAGGTTTGCCTCGGGCAACGGGATGGTATCCACGAGCCGTTCGTCTATCGGCATGATTCTCACGGCACGCAACTGCGGGAAATATTTCTTGAGCAGATATTTCCAGAGTCTTCCTCTGTCGTGTCGCTTCAGTGCTGCCTTGAGCGGTTCGCCCTTGCCGTTGTATTTCCTGACGTAGGCTTCCACCACAGGCAGTTGCTTATCGTGCTCCATCTGCATCAGCGTGAGGAGCAGCGAATAATCCTCGGGCACCACATCATATCTGATGCGATTGATGTTGATGCCGAATTTGCCGAGCAGGGCATCCATGGATGCTCTACGGCTCCGGGCAAGTCGAACGTTGTTGGGCGTAGGACCTTCTGGCGATGCCGTGGCACGTCCCAGGATGATACCTCTATCTCCCAAAGCTTCGAGCTGCGGAATGAGATAGTTGGTAATCCATTCTCGGTCCTGTGCGTTGATATTCGTTTTGTTCACCACATAGATAATAGGGCGTGAATTCTCTATGAACGTACTGTCGGTGGTTTTCACCTGGGCAGGTACATCCATCACATTTCCTATTGTTGCTATGAGAAGAATCAAAACTTTTCGCACGTTCAGACTTTTTATATCTAATAACTTTATTTGTTTTCTTTTCGTTAAATGCTTTTTGATTAAGCTTTTCTTTGAATAAGCTTTTCTTTGATAAAGCTTTTCGTTAAATGTTCTATCAATCGATGAATTCGAGGAAGGCGCTAGGTAGATAGGCGGTGGCGATGGTGGCGATGTCGTCGATGATGACAGCCACTCGCTGCTGTCCGTGATATCTGGCCACTCTGCCCTCTACGCCTTTAAACTTGCCGTCGATGACTCTCACTTTCTGTCCGTTTTTGAATTTCTGTTCGTTTTCAGGCACCAGCAGAACATCGTGGGCTTCTGATTCGCAGATGATTCTGAGACTTTCAATCTGATAGTCGGGTACGATAAGCGGCGTCTTCATGATTCGTGATCCCTGGTGATAGTGGCGATAGTAGAATCGGAGGAAAGGGAGGTTTACATTGTCGAAGACATATTTTTCCAATTCCTCTTCTGTGCCATGAGCGAAGAAGATATTCGGCAATCGTGATTCCACGACCACTCTTCTTTCGCCTTTCACCTCTTTGGTCACGTGAAGGGTAGGGCAGAAGGCTTTTACTCCTTTGCTTACCAGGTAGTCGTAAGCCTTCTTCTCTCTTCCGTAGGTGGTTCTCAGTGCGAACCAGTGGGAAGCGGCATGCTGGGATTTCTGTTTATGGTTATTTCCGGAAGGAAATTCCTGTGTTCTGTTAATTCCCGAAGGGGCATAGTTGGTGGACACCCCTACTTGATTTTTTCCTTCATGAGAAGGATTCATCGTTTCGGAGGGCGTACTGGAGGCAAGTCCAGCACCATGAGATGTCAGTGCATCTCTTTCGTCATGTGTATCTGTTACGTGATTTGTATCTTCTGATATACATTCCATAACTTTCTTATACTTTTAACCTATTCTAGACAGAACCCAGTTAATGATTTCATCGTTTTTTCAGGTCCCCCCCCCTGTAGCGTTTTCGCTTTTATATCATAAGCGATTTGCTTTTATATCAGATGTAGAAACCAAAATAACGCTGCAAAGATAAATATTTTCTGTAATATTTCCAAGAAAAATAACTGAAATTATTCCAAAACATGTATATTTTAACATATTTGGCATGTTATGTTTATGAATATGGGTGTTTATGGGGCGTATCATTATTCATCGGATTACGCGGAATAAGCGGAACCTTAACCGCCTTCCTCGGATTATTTACGGATTTTAAACGGAAACTCGACCTGGCGGTCGTGGCGATACCCCCTAAAGCAGGAATGCGAATGCGCTAGCCCAATGGCCGTAAGGCCAAATCCGTTTCAATTCCGTGCGTAATCCGTGAAGCAAGAATGTTCCGTTAACTCAGCGTAATCCGATGAAGAAAAACCCCGCTAGGCGTCCCGGCGGATTTGCAATCCGCCGTCAAAAAATGTTCGACCTCTTAAACCCGGGGATTTGTAATCCCCACCCACCTATTTTAAAATAAAAAAGGGGGATTTGCATCCCCCGTATTAATTTAGAACTTGTAAATAGCGCCAAAAGAAATGTTGCTTGCATCTACATCAACTCCGAATGTAGATGAGCTCTCACCATGCTCAGGAGAATAGCCTCTGTATCCGAGGAAGCCAATCTTTGAGATGAATTCAACATGCTTTGTAAGCTTAACGGCCAAACCTGGCTTGATGCCTACCTCGTAGAAGTCGCCACCGCCCTTGCTTACGCTGCCATAACCGATAGTACCCTCGAAGAAGAGATCAACTACCTTGCTCTCAACTGCTGTATAGCGAACGTAAGGAGCAATAGTGAAGGTTGTAGCATCGCCAACAGGAGAAATCTTGCAAACTTCGCCCTTCTGGATACCTACCTCGATACCGGCATCCCACTTGTTGTTGAACTGATAACCAATCTCAGGGATGAGCTTGTAAGCAGTCTTGCTGTCACCATCACCGATCTTGTTGCTAGAGATACCAGCAGTACCACCGATGTAAACCTGTGCGCTAGCGCAAACAGAAACGAGAGCCATAGCGAGGCTCAACATAATTTTCTTCATAATCAATCTTTCTTTAAATTATACGTTTTATACGTTGTTTAAATTACACGTTTTATACGTTGCTTTGTCTTCTTTTATAGGAATTCGTCCTTTTTTTATTGGAATTCGTGGGCAAAGGTATAGGAAATAGATGAAAACTAGGAATAAATTCCAGTTATTTTGGTTAAATCGTAGGAATAGTTGATTTAAATCAAAAAACGGCTCTTTTTGGTTTTGTGTTATTGGTTCAGCGTACAATCAGAAAGTCTTCCGCCAGGCGTTCTAGCGGATTCTCAATCTGAAAGTCTCCCGCCAGGCGCTCTGGCTGATTCTCAATCAGAAAGTCTTCCGTCAGGCGTTCTGGCAGATTCTCAATCAGAAAGTCTCCCGTCAGGCGTTCCAGCGGATTTGCAATCCGCTGTCAAAAAATGTTCG
>ERZ1026856.311-NODE-311-length-32972-cov-6.051250_pt1 | contig 32972 bp, 30 predicted proteins | sample MGYA00380158_ERZ1026856 | MGnify/ENA primary metagenome ERZ1026856 (study PRJEB33269, sample SAMEA4719794) | human gut metagenome | biome: human-associated habitat; feature: organic feature; material: feces | place: Cameroon | collected 2013-10 ...
AATCACTGAGTTTTCTTTATGAAAACTCAGCGTTGCAGAGGGTGCTAAGGAAAATGTACCAAGTGCCGCTAAGGGGACCCGGCTTGATTTCACACGGTCTCTCCGTATGGCCTCCGTTGCCGCCCCTCCGGGGTCCCCTTGCTGAGCTTCACATCTCGTGCTATAATGACGAAGTTAAATAAAAGTACAGAGGGGTGTCGGTCAGAACCGGCTGAGATGGGAACTGTGCGTTTCGGACCCTGGAAACCTGATTTGGATCATGCCAACGTAGGGAGCTGCTCTTTTTGTATGCGCTTTTAAGGCTGTCCGGTCGGGCAGCCTTTTTATTTGTGATTTGAAAGAAGCACAATTATGAACAGAGATTTACTTCGATTATATGCGATCACCGATCGGCGCTGCCTGAAGACAACGGGGCAGACGAGCTCTGTGAAGTCGGAGCCGTGCGCAGAAGAGAACCCGGCAGCGGGGCGCGAGAGTGAAGCTTCTTCCCTGCGCTTCGAATTTGAAGCCGAGGCGCTGGCCGCGGCGGTGGAACAGGCGATCCTGGGCGGGGCGACCATGGTGCAGTTCCGTGAAAAGGAGCTCACCGGGGCGCGGCTCGAGCAGGATGCGCGGGCGGTGCAGGCGGTCTGCCGCAAGCATGTGGTGCCGTTCATCATGAACAACGATGTGGCCCTCGCGCAGAAGCTGGATGCCGACGGCGTCCATGTCGGGCAGAGCGATATGCCGGCGGCGGAAGCCCGTCGTCTTCTCGGTCCGGCGAAGATCATCGGCGTGACCGCGCGGACGGTGGCAGAGGCGCAGGCGGCGGAAGCAGCCGGTGCGGATTACCTCGGTTCCGGCGCGGTGTTCGGCACGAGCACGAAGCACGATGCGAAGACGATGCCGCTCGAGACCTTCCGGGCCATCACGGCGTCGGTTCAGGTTCCGGTCGTGGCGATCGGCGGGATCAGCGCGGCCAATGCAGGCGCCCTGAAATCCCATGGCGCTGCGGGACTCGCTGTCGTCAGCAGTCTCTTCGGCGCAGCGGACATCACGGAAGCGGCGCAGGAGCTCAGGGCGATCGCAGATGAGGTCGTTGCTGATCAGTGACGAGGCGTCCGGCAGAAGAGCAGCGGTTTCGCTTTCTGTCCGGGAGAATGTCTGATCTCTGCATTGGCGGTGGCAGACGTTCCGACGGTAATTTCTAACGGTTTGACCGCGTTATGCGTTCAAATAGATCACAGCGGCAGGTTGGGGGCACCACCTCAGGTCGCTATATAAAATTAATGCGTGTGAAGGAGTACTATGTATACAGCATTAACAATCGCAGGAAGTGACTCCTGTGGAGGCGCCGGCATCCAGGCAGATATCAAGACAATGCTCGCAAATCACGTGTATGCGATGAGCGCGATTACGGCATTGACTGCCCAGAATACGACCGGCGTAAAGAGTATCATGGAGTCGACGCCTGATTTCCTGAAGGATCAGCTCGATATGATTTTTACGGATATCTATCCGGATGCAGTGAAAACAGGGATGGTTTCCTCTGGCAGCCTCATCGAGGTGATCGCCGAGAGACTCACATTCTACAAAGCCAGAAACATCGTGGTGGACCCGGTGATGATCGCTACCAGCGGGGCGAAGCTGATCAGTGACGATGCAGTCGATACACTGAAGTCGAAGCTGCTGCCGCTCGCGACGGTGATCACGCCGAACATTCCGGAGAGTGAGGTACTGTCCGGGATGACGATTCGCAGCTCCGCGGATATGGTGGAAGCGGCGAAGCGGATCCACGCAGCCTTCGGCTGTGCCGTGCTTACGAAGGGCGGCCACAGCCTGGACGACGCGAACGATGTGCTCGTGCATGGAGAGCAGGTGACCTGGTTCCACGGCAGACGAATCGAGAATTCGAACACGCACGGAACCGGCTGCACGCTGTCCTCGGCGATCGCGTCGAATCTGGCCAAGGGATATGATCTCGAGACATCCGTACAGTACGCGAAGAACTATATCTCCGGCGCACTGAACGCGATGCTGGATCTCGGAAAGGGCAGCGGTCCGATGGACCACGGCTTCTTGATCCAGGGCGATTATTCGGCCGCTCTCTGAGTGGAAACAGACGCAGCCTGGCCGTGGTCTTCATGTATTCACGCTTCCTGCAACAGGGGCAGGGATACGATGGAGATGCAGGGACGGAGCTGCGCCGGATTCGATTTCGAGAGGCAGTAGAGTGAACCATCCTTCGGCGATGTTCTATTGTAGAAGGAGATTCATGATGCGTAACGAAAATTCTGCTACCGCAAGCGTAGCAACCACAAGTGTAAACACGAAGAAACTGGCCCTCGCGGCTGTATTTGCCGCCATCGCGGTGGTCGGCTCCACCTTTTCCGTGCCGGTCTTCGGCTCGAAGTGTGCGCCGGTACAGCACCTCGTCAATGTGCTGTGCGCGGTATTCCTCGGCCCGGCCTACGGTGTAGCGGCGGCGTTCATCGCCAGTGTCATCCGTAACCTGATGGGCCTCGGCTCACTGCTCGCGTTCCCGGGCTCCATGTGCGGTGCCTTCCTGTCCGGCTATCTCTATAAGAAGCTTCGGAAGCTCCCGGCAGCTTATGTCGGTGAAATCTTCGGCACCGGCATCATCGGCGGCATCCTGTCCTACCCGATCGCAGCCTTCATCATGGGCAACACGAAGGCGGCAGTCTTCACCTTCGTCGTTCCGTTCCTGGTGAGCACCTGCGGCGGTACCCTGATCGCGGTGATCATCACCGTGGCACTCACGGAGACCGGCTTCCTCGAGCGTGCGAAGGAAATGCTGAAGTGAGGAGAGTCATGACCATCCGCTGCGCGGCCCTTTCCGGGTGGTGCCGGATGGAGACATTGGCCTCGGCAGCAGTACGGCAGACGTCGGGAAGACGGGCAGGCTGCGCAGATAGACGGCAGGAGTGAGGAGCCACGAATGATCGACGAAAACTTCAGAAATCAGATATATGCATGGATGGACGCGGTTCAGCGTACCGCGCCCCTCGTGCACTCGATCACGAATTATGTGACGGTCAACGACTGTGCGAATGCGCTGCTTGCGATCGGCGCGCGCCCGGTCATGTCGCATGATCCACGGGAGGCGGCGGAAATCACCCGTGGCAGCCAGGCGCTGGAGCTGAACCTCGGCGCCACCGAATACATCGACGCGATGTTCCTGAGCGGACAGGCGGCGCGGACGAAGGGGATTCCGCGGGTCATCGATCCCGTAGGGATCTCCGGCTCGACCTTCCGGCGTGAGACGCTTCGCCGAATGATCGCGGAGCTGCAGCCGACGGCCATCCGCGGCAACTACTCGGAGATACACGCTCTGCTCGCCAATGCAGGCACCGTCACAGGTGTGGACGCGGTCGTCGATGCGGCGCACCCGGCACTTTCCGGGGATGCGCTGGCACGCAGGATGCAGGACTACCTCCGGACACTGGATTTCCCGATGATCCTCGTGGCATCCTGCCGGGAGGATATCGTCGCTTCACGAGATGCGTTCTGCTTCGTAAAGAATGGCAGCCCGCGCATGTCACGCGTGACCGGCACCGGCTGCATGGCGACCGAGCTGCTCGCCGCCTTCCTCGCGGTGGCAGCCGGTGAAGAGGAGAAGACTCTCCAGAGGTGGACTGCTGGTGAAGAGGCGTTCCTTCAGACAGAGAATACTGATTCAGACGAGACGGCATGTGGAGTACGGACTGCCGGTGAAGAGGCGACCTTTCGTGCGGCAGTGCTCGCCACCGCGTTCATGGGCATCGCGGGCGAAATCGCAGAGGAGAGTGCACCGCGTGGCAGCGGAAGCTACCACATCGCACTCATCGATGCACTTTCGACTATGACCGCAGAAGATATCGTGGGCAGGATTCATCTTGGAGAAGCCTGATCTGGCCCCGTATGGTTTGACATTGCTTGGCTTCGAATGGGGTAAAAATGGCCTGTTGATAAAATAGACAGATTACAGATTTTGACATTGTCGATTTGTAATGCAGTTTTTGCTGCCGAAAAGATATTGTGTAAAAAATCTGCGTCGGTGTAATGTTGTTTTTATATAATCCTTGCCATAGTGAAAAACCGGTAATGCTAAATCTGGCATTACCGGTTTTTTGTAAATTTCCGGTAATGTAGTTTTTTGAAAATGGTGCTGTTTGTCAAAATTGGTGAAAATCAAGGGACGATAAAGAGACATATAATAAGGACGTGACGGCGGCGTCTCGAGCTGGGGAGTGCATGCAATTCCGCGGGATAAGGCGAAAGGTTCGAATTGAAATATAAAATAAATTCATGCGAAAAATAACTGTTTTCCGCCATTTATAAGCATGATTTATTTCAAAAATAACCTCAGATTAACGTAAACACAGATTCTCTGAAATCTGTGCTTTTTATTACGAAAAACGATTGACAAGTCCGAAACCTGGTTGTAAAACATGAGGAATTTCAGAAATTTTTATAACTAATGGGGGTTACTTGTATGAACACACTTGTTATCGTATTGATCGCAGCCGTATGTCTCATCGCGGCCTATACGCTTTACGGACGCTGGCTCGCCAATAAGTGGGGCATCGATCTACAGGCGAAGACACCGGCCGTCAAGTATGAGGATGGCGAGGATTTCGTTCCGACCGACGGCTGGACCGTATTCAGCCACCAGTTTTCGTCCATCGCAGGTGCAGGTCCTGTCACCGGTGCGATTCAGGCTGCTGCGTTCGGCTGGCTTCCGGTTCTGCTCTGGATCCTGCTCGGCGGCATCTTCTTCGGTGCGGCCACCGATTTCGGTGCGCTCTATGCAAGCGTAAAGAACGAGGGCCGTTCCATGGGGCTTCTCATCGAGAAGTACATCGGTAAGACCGGTCGTCGTCTCTTCCTTCTTTTCTGCTGGCTGTTCTGCTGCATCGTCATCGCAGCCTTCGCCGACATGGTCGCTGGTACGTTCAATGCCTACACCGTGACCGATGGCGTGACCTCACTGGCAGCCGCTGCAGATTCAAACTCCGCCGCCGGCATGGTTTCCATCATGTTCATGGTATTCGCTGTCGTATACGGTCTGATCCAGCGGAAGTGCAAGCTCACCGGCTGGAAGGAGACCGTGATGGCCATCGTCTTCATCGTCCTCTGCTTCGCACTCGGCATGCAGTTCCCGCTTGTTGCCGGTAAGCAGACCTGGAGCTACATCACCTTCATCTACATCTTCTTTGCTGCTGTCACACCGATCTGGATCCTGAAGCAGCCGAGAGACTATATGACCACCTTCATGTTCATCGCGATGATCGCCTGTGCCGCCATCGGCCTCCTTGTCGCTCACCCGACCATGAACCTTCCGGTCTTCACTGGCTTCAATAATGCGAAGTTAGGTACCATGTTCCCGATCCTTTTCGTAACCGTTGCCTGCGGTGCGGTTTCCGGTTTCCACAGCCTGGTATCCTCCGGAACCTCTTCGAAGACTGTTTCCAATGAGAAGGATATGCTGAAGGTTGGCTATGGTGCCATGGTGCTCGAGTCCCTGCTCGCTGTCCTCGCACTCTGTGTCGCAGGTGCAGCGGCTGCAGCCGATGGTACACCAGCCGAGGGTACACCGTTCCAGATCTTCAGCCGTGGAGTTGCCGGCTTCATCTCGATGTTCGGTATCTCATCACATGTCGCCACCGTATTTATGACCATGTGCGTATCTGCACTTGCCCTGACGAGCCTCGATGCCGTCGCACGTATCGCCCGTATGAGCTTCCAGGAGCTCTTCAGCGTCGATGATATGGAGCACGCCGAGGGCTGGAGAAAGCTCTTCTGCAACATCTACTTCTCCACGATCCTCACCCTCGTGTTCGGCTACATCCTCACGAAGGTCGGCTATGCAAACATCTGGCCGCTGTTCGGTTCCGCGAACCAGCTCCTGTCCGCACTCGTACTGATCACGCTCTGTGTCTTCCTGAAGGTGACCGGCCGCAGCAATAAGATGCTCTTCCCGCCACTCATCATCATGCTCTGCGTGACCTTCACCGCACTGGTACAGCGTCTGATCGCGATGGTCAAGGCTATCCAGACCGCGGCTGCCGTTGCCATCCCGGCCGGTGAGACCACCTGGGGTGCCGTCTTCATCGCAAACGGACTTCAGCTGATCATCGCTGTCCTCCTTATCATCCTCGGACTCACCATCGTTGTGAACTCCGCAAAGAGCTACATCAACTGCAAGGCGGAAAACCAGGATGCGGTAAAGAAGCAGGGCGCTGCCGTACACGCAAACTAAGTGATATTTATATCTGACGAAAGAAAAAACTCGCCTTCGGGCGAGTTTTTTTGTGCCGGAATGCATATCTGAGATTTGTTAAAAGCATGGCCCATACTGTAAGAACACATTGACATTTTACGTTCTGGTGCTAAAATTACGCCGTAAAAGTTAGCGCAGGCTAACCATGAACGGACATCACTGTGGAGGGAATTTCTATGCCATTAAACATCATGGATCATGGTGTGAATTATACGATACAGAAAATCCTGGGGAAGGAGAGGGCGCGACATCATCTGGAGAGCCTGGGCTTCGTCCCGGGATCCTCTGTGCAGATTCTGTCCCGCTTCAACAGCTATTTCGTGGTCTATGTAAAGGGGACCCGCATCGGAATTGACGAGGCGTATGCGAAGATGATTATCGTCAGCTGCTGAGGCTGTACGTCGAATTCTTATAAAGGATGATTTTTAATGAAAAAACAGGACAATATCATATGCTTCTGCTATGTGCTTCTCGCACTGCTTTCTGTCAGCTTCGCCGGTGGACTGGTGCTGGTGTACTACTCACGAAATGCACAGAGTCCGATGCTTCTTTTGCGACATCTGCAGCTTGCGGAGATGCTGGTGCTTGCGGGCGCCATTGCTGTTCTGCTGTCCCTCATGACCTATTTTAAGGAGATTTCCGCGAAGGCCTTCACGGATGTGACAGGTGTGCGGGATAAGAAAGCACTGGAAAAGCATCTCCAGGAGCTGCAGGAGCGGAGTGACACCCTGAACATCGGAATCATGATGTTTGATCTCAATGGACTGAAGTGGGTCAATGATAATTATGGTCATGAGAAGGGCGATGAGTTCATCCAGACCTTTGCGTCCTATCTTACGCGTATTCTGAACAGCGACAGCTTTCTCGCCCGCTTCGGCGGCGATGAATTTGTGATCATACAGGAGCATACGACACCGGAAATGCTGAAGGTAATGGAGGGACATCTCCGGAAGCTGGTGGAGCAGAATAACCAGGGCAGTGTACTGCCACTGAGCTATGCGGTCGGCTGGGAAGTGAGCTATAAAAACCATTATTATTTGATGGAGGATCTTCTCCGAACGGCCGATCAGAACATGTATATAGACAAGAGCCGGAAGAAACAGGGCAGGCTGGAGGATCGGGCGCATCTTCCGGCAGGACGACATTCCTTCCCTGCGATTTCGGAAGATACCCTCATCGCGAAAATCGAGTCCATGCTCCATACGCATCGGAGCTGTCTTCTGGTGGTCAATGATATCGAGAACTTCCACTTTATCAACGATACCTTCGGCTATCAGATGGGCAATCAGGTGCTGGACGATTTCTATCAGAAGATGCGGGCGGAGAAAGAAATTCTATTCGTCTGTCGCTATCACTCGGATATCTTTCTCTCTGTCACGGATATCACGGACATCGGAGAGGAAACGGCATTAAAAACAACACAGGATCGGTGCAGACGCATCGCAGAAGCATTGTCCTCGACCTATCCGATCGGGAACTGCGTCATCGACACCGGTGCCTGCCGCATGAAGGAGGGTGAACTCAGCGCAGAAGAGTATATCTCCAGGGCGAATCTTGCGTGCCACAGTGCGAAGAAAAACTATGGGCATCTCTGCTACTATACTGAAGAAATGGCGGCGGCAGAGCAGGAGCGCGCCCGCATCATCCAGTCCTTCCCGGCAGCGCTGAAGAATCGGGAGTTCAGGCTGTATTTTCAGCCGAAGGTGGATGGCAGGACGAAGAAGATCATGAGTGCAGAGGTGCTGGTGCGCTGGCAGCTGCCGGATGGCTCTCTCCGGGCACCGGACAGCGTCATTCCACTCCTGGAGCGTACCGGGGAGATCGTGCAGCTCGACTACTATATGTACGAGCAGAGCTTCGCCTGGATGGCGGCACATCCGGGGCAGTTGCCGCTTTCGCTCAATGTCTCGCCCGTGCATTTCGCACATCCCCGACAGTTTGTGCAGAAGGTGAAGGAACTCCTGACACGCTATCCGGTTGAACCGAGCCGTGTGATCTTCGAAATCACCGAGGGATGCTATATCCAGAACACGGAGGCAGTGAATCAGGTGATTCATGAACTGCACCAGCTGCATATCCGTATCTCGATGGACGACTTCGGCTCCGGATATTCTTCCCTCGCAAGCCTGAAGGACATCAACTTCGATGAGGTGAAGATCGACCGGCGCTTCATCGCCGACGGTCTCAGTGAGCGAGGGGAAATCGTGCTGCAGGAAATCTTCCACGTGCTGAAGCGCTTAAAGAAGAGCATCGTGTGCGAAGGCGTCGAAACGACCGAGGTGTCGGACTTCCTCGTGGAGGCAGGCTGCGATGAAATCCAGGGCTACCTCTACTACCGTCCGATGCCGGAGCAGGAATTCGAAGCACTCCTCGGATGAAAAGACATACGGGAGCAGCCGGGCGTCGGCGCATGAAAAGCCTGTTGGGACAGTATGACATGGCGTCGGACAAAATGCATATTGAGCCTGCGAATGAATTTATAGTAGATGGCAGAAAGGCCACCACATGGCTGGAATCGTATCCAGTGATGTGGTGGCCTCTTGTATTTCTGCTGGCGTTCGGGTAGAATCAGTATATCTGACAAATAGGTGTCGATCACGGGCAGACTTCTTCTGTCCGGTTCTCAAAAATTAAAAACAGAAAAGAATATTTATTGCACGGGATGACCATGCGTTCAGACGTTGCGCCTTCATTTTGTATGAAACTGTGCAGAAAAAAAGAGCGCCGCGGTATGCGACACTCTTTATCACGCTGAATGTTACGCGAATTACTGCAGCGCACTGCGCTTCGTGCGCTGGATGGCATCGGACATCGCCGGAATCGAAAGGATGATCAGGGTAATCACGGCCTCTGCGCCGATGTAGATGAGATTATAGACCGCAGAGTACGCTGCCGGATTCCAGCCCTCCCAGGCATACTCACCGAAGAAAACCCAGCCGCTCAGAAAGGCGAAGACGTATCTTCCGACGCAGGCCGCGATATAGCCGAGGCGAAGACCGTTCTTGTGGTTTGCGAAGAAACCGGAGATGCCGAATGCGCCGAAGGCGAATACATAATCGAGGATTACCTGTACCGGTGTCAGCACATACGGATCGATGATGAACTGAAGGATACCATAGGCTACGCCCGCAGCGATACCGACCGCCGGACCGAAAAAGAAGCCCGGAAGCATCGCGAAGAGCATCGAGCACAGGGTGATGGAACCGCCGGTCGGGAACTCAAACACTTTGATCATCGAGGTGACCGTCGCAAGTGCGATGCATACTGCACAGTAAGCCAGAACCTTAACATTTTTAGACATAAAAAAACCTCCTTTGAATCGCACGGATCTTCCGTGGCTGTGTCAGGAGGGGCAGAATAAGACAGCAGAAAAATGCTGTCATGCTTCCCTACGCAGGTATTGACCTGATCAGGTGAGAAGGGTTGGTTCTATGAAGAATCCTCTCAGCATAAGCGCCCCTAGCAATCAAACACCATTATAAAACGGTGAAAAGCCATGTCAAGAGCGGGTATGCACGATCAAACGGGAGATGAGGATGAAGATTTCGACAGCATTGTCCCGGACAGAGAGCCGGACGAAAGGACGCTTCGGGAGGGGGACAGCGTGCCTGGAAAATGTGGAAAAGAGGAAGGAACAGAGATGAGAAACTATCCGCTGACTGCGAAAGAGCAGCATAAACGAAAAGAAAAACTGGCGAAAATTCGCCAGACTGTGATGATCATCCTCATGGTGATTGCCGGTCTCTATTACCTGACCGTCGAGCGCAGTCAGGTGACAAACGCCGCGGTCGTGACGAACGTGGAAGAAGCGCCAGTAAAGCCTGAAGATGTGAACCAGATTGCGGCGAAAAAAGAAAAGAAGTTTACAATTGAAGGATTTTTAGAGTCGACGTCGGCACCCAATGAAGTAAAGGACACAGAAACAGAAAAGGAGACATCGATACAAAAACAAACGGAAGCTGTGATCATAACGTCGCTCACAGCAGAACAGGCGCCGACGGAAAGCTACGCAGAATCCGCAGTGCAGCCGGCTGCGAATACAAATCCGACCACACAGGCCATACCGGATGCCACTGCGGTCCAGGTAAAAGACAAACGCGTGAATCTGAACACCGCCACCCTGGAAGAACTCGACGCACTCCCCGGTGTCGGCCCCTCCACCGCCAAAAACATCATCGCCTACCGCGAGAGCCACGGCGGCTTCGCGGCTCCAGAAGAAATTATGAACGTGAAACGGATCGGCGAGAAGACATTTCAGAAACTGAAAGAGTTTATTAAAGTGTAGTATTTTTAAACTTGTTGAAGCAGAATACAAAATGTAATACACAATGTATTGCATTTTGCAGTGAGCTTATTCTATAATGAGGATAGACTTATGAACTTTGAATGGGATATTCAGAAGGAACAGAAAAATATAGCGAAACATGGTCTGGATTTTTCGACAGCAATCCTTGTGTTTGGTGATGAAAATCGACTTGAATTTTACGATGTGGAGCATAGCGATACGGAGGACCGTTATATTACGATTGGAGCGATTGATGGTGTTGTCACGATCGTGTATGTCGCTTATACCGAGCGAAATCAGGCGATTCGCATCATCTCTGCGCGAGGTGCACCCAGGCGAGAGAAGGAGGTTTATTATGAAGGTATCTAATGTGGATGTTACCAGGAAGCCAACAAAAGAACAAATTGAAATGTTGAACAAAGTAGCGAATCTTCCCGTTACGTTCGATGAAGATGCAAGAGAATTAACAGAGGAGGAACTGGCGAAGTTCAAACGGGTATCGGAAGAGCGAAGAAATGAAAGACGAAAGCAGATTGTGACGCTGCGCGTTTCGCCGACCACACTTGCAAAAGCGAAATCTCTGGGGGCAGGGTATAGTGGAGTGCTCTCGAGAATGCTTGATATGTGTCTGAATGATCCTGAACTTATCAGGAAATGTCTGTGAGAAAACCGACCTACGTGGTGGCCAGATTCAAGGATGGATTTCGGAGGACCGGCTTTGCTTGATCGTAACAGTTCAGACACCCCTTGGCTCCCTTGGGAAGTTTGAGGCTGCTCCTCATTCGCCCACCTCATAAGATTCAGGGTACACTTCAGAGTTCCCTCACCATAGGCATGATGGCAGATTTTTTAGCTCAACGTGCCTGCACTCGCAAATTCTATATGACGTCGGATCGTCATGATGATGGTTTTCAGCACCCCAGCATGCCTATGCTGTATCTTTCTGAAGTTTTGATACAGCACCATCCGCTCGAACAAAATCAGGCGCCGATTTTTTGTTTGCCTGCACGGGGCGGGGCCGATATGTAAGAAGATAAAAGGTGTACACTGGGGTGGGCAGGCAAACGAGAAGAGGACGCCTCGGTGGACGCCCCCTAAAAAACATCTGTATATCAAGAAGCACACACGGCTGAACTGTTACGCCTGATCGTCTGAGCGATGCATAAAATCTGTTTTTACATTGGTTTTATGCATGTTTTGTGGTATCATGTTCCCATAGTTTAGTCTAAATTCTCGGATTATGCCCGGGTGCAGTACATACGGAGGTTCTATATGGAACAGAATGAAGAGAGAGCAACACATGTTGTATATGAGAAAGATGAGCATGGTCAAATCGTCATCGCGGATGAGGTCGTGGCGATCATCGCAGGCATCGCAGCGACCGAGGTGAAGGGTGTCGATTCCATGTATGGCGGCTGGTCCGGTGAGATCATCTCCCGAATGGGCATCCGCGACCTCGCGAAGGGCGTAAGCATCAGCATTGAGGATGACCACGTTTCCGTGAAGCTGAGCCTGAACGTGAAGTACGGCTACTCCATCCCGGATGTTTCGAGAAACGTGCAGGATAAGGTCGCTTCAGCCATCGAGTCCATGACCGGTCTCCGTGTGCTGGATGTCAATATCCGCATCGCCGGTGTGGTCAATGCTGAGAATGAGTAAGTTGAAATAGAGTCATAGGTAAGGAAGTCATGAATAAACGAGAAGAAAGAGATCATAAGTTTAAGCTCCTGTTCTGCACACAGTTCTATCCTGGTCAGGAGATTCCGGAGCAGCTCGCACGCTATTTTGAGTCCCCGGATTACGAGGATGGTGATGGCGTCGTGCACATCGAGAATCTGAGCGAGGAGGACCAGCAGCGTCTGGAGGCCGAGGTGGAGAAGATCACCGCGAAGCTCCCGGAGCTGGATGCGCGTATCGATTCTGCAGCCGAGGGCTGGAAGACCGATCGTATGACGAAGACCGACCTGACGGCGATTCGTCTCGCGCTTTATGAGATCGCGTATGATGAGACGATCCCGGATAAGGTAGCCATCAACGAGGCGGTCGAGCTTGCAAAGAAGTACGGTGGCGACGAGTCCGGCTCCTTCGTCAACGGTGTCCTGGCACGTCTTGTGAACAGCGACCGTGTATCGACGAGAACCGCGAAGGCACCTCGTAAGCAGCAGGGTGAGCTCACGGAGAAGAAGACCAGCGGTAAGGGCGTTCAGATCATCGTAAACCGCAATAAATAAGGATAAAGGATTCCTATGAATAAAGACAGTCGTGCATATACTGTGTCCCAGGTGAACCGGTATATCGCAAACATGTTTTCATCGGATTTCGCACTGAAAAATATCACGATCCAGGGTGAGATTTCAAATCTGAAATACCATCCGACCGGGCATATTTACTTTACACTGAAGGACGCAGCTTCGCAGATCTCCGGTATCATGTTTGCCGGTGACCGTGCGGGGCTTCCGTTTAAATTGGAGAATGGCATGCGCGTGCTCTGCACGGGCAGTGTCGGCGTCTATGAGCGCGGCGGCAGCTATCAGATCTACGCGAAGCGCTTCATGGCGGATGGCATCGGAGATCTCTATATCCGTTTCGAGCAGCTGAAAAAGGAGCTCGAGGAGATGGGCCTCTTCGATCCGATGTATAAGAAGCCCATCCCGAAGTATGCACAGCGCATCGGCGTCGTGACTGCGAAAACCGGCGCGGCTGTCCGCGATATCGTCCAGATTTCGAAGCGGCGGAATCCCTATGTGGACATCGTCCTCTACCCGGCACTGGTGCAGGGCGAGGGGGCGGTTCCGTCCATCGTGCACGGTATCCGGACACTGGATCAGCTGGGCCTCGACGTGCTGATCGTCGGACGTGGCGGTGGCTCCATCGAGGATCTGTGGGCGTTTAACGAAGAACCCGTGGCACGGGCGATCTTCGAAGCGGATACCCCGATCATCAGCGCGGTCGGCCATGAAACGGATACGACCATCGCGGATTATGTCGCAGATCTCCGTGCGCCGACCCCGAGTGCGGGCGCGGAGCTGGCGGTCTTCGATTATCAGAAGCTGATGGAGGAACTGGGAAGCTACCGCGCGACCCTCGACAGTGTGATGAACGAGCGCATCCAGGACGAGCGTCAGCGGCTCGCGATGCAGAAGCTCCGACTTAATCAGCTGAGCCCGGGCAGCATCCTGAAGGAGTACCAGAAGCGGAGCCTTCAGTACGAGACACAGCTCCGCGAGGCGATGCGGGAGAAGCTGCAGGACGCGAAGGACCGCATGCAGAACTACAGCGGTTTTCGGGAACAGATGCTTCAGCACCTGCACGACGCAAAGGAGCAGCTCCATCGCTACGATGGGATGTCCATGCGGATGACGCAGACGCTGGACCGCGCCCGCCATGGGCTCGCGCTCCGGACCGAAAAGCTCGAGTCTGTGAGTCCGCTTCGGAAGCTGAGCAGTGGCTACGGCTATGTGCAGGATGCCGAGGGGCATCGTGTGGACTCGGTCGGGAAGCTGGCGGTCGGTGATCTGATCACGACGCAGCTCCGGGACGGAAGCTTCCGGAGCCGGGTGGAACAGGTCACCACGACGAAGTAGATTCGGAAGCATTGGCTTCCAACACAGACAGATTAACAGGCGGATCGTCCTTCACAGGGACATCCGCTTCAAAGAACAGATACACTGGGGACCACGTACGCGGTCCCGCTTCAGACGGACAGAATCCGGAAAGGATCGCTATGCCAGTGAAGAAGAGTGCGGCAGCCGCCGCGGAAAAAGAAAAGGAACAGAAGCCTCTCCAGGAGGTGTTTGCAGAGCTCGACGAGCTGATCGAGAAGATGAGCAGTGAGGAGAGTCTCGAGAAGACCTTCGATATGTATCAGAAGGGCGTGACGCTTCTCCGGAGTGCAAATGACAGTATCGATCGAATCGAAAAACAGGTAAAGGTGCTGGATGATGAAGGATTTCTCTCTTGAACTGAAAACTACAGTCGCTGAGGTCGACGCGATCGTCCTCGCGCAACTTCCGAAGGTGGAGGGACAGCAGAAGACCGTACTGGATGCCATGCAGTATTCCGTGGCGGCCGGCGGGAAGCGAATCCGTCCGATCCTCGTGCAGAAGTGCTATGCGCTCTACAAGAATCGGATGGGCGCCGGCTGGAACCGCTTTATGAAGCCGATCGTCGAGGCCTTCATAGGTGCGATCGAGATGATCCATACCTTCTCGCTCTGCCATGACGACCTCCCGTGCATGGACGGGGACAAGTACCGTCGCGGGCAGGAATCCACCTGGTATAAGTTCGGCGAGGATATGGGGACGCTCGCAGGCGATGCGCTCTCCCTCTATGCCTTCCAGCGGGTGACGGAGGTGTATCTCCGCCAGCTTTCCCGTGCGGCCGTGACCGGCGGTGTGGACAGCCCGGATGAATCCTCGAAGTTTGCAAACGCCGTACTGAAGGCGACGTCGATCCTCGCCGGAAAATCCGGTGTGGATGGCATGCTCGGCGGCCAGACGGTCGACGTCGAGATGACCGGAAAGCCGCTCAGTGAGGCACAGCTTCAGTTTATTTATGAGCTGAAGACCGGGGCACTGCTCGAGGCCTCCATGATGATGGGCGCAGTGCTCGGAAACGCATCGCAGATGGAGCTTCAGCGGCTCGAAAGCATCGCCCGAAGCATTGGCGTAGCCTTCCAGATCGAGGATGATATCCTCGACGAGACGAGCACACAGGAGGTGCTGGGCAAGCCGATCCATTCTGACGAGGAAAACAACAAGACGACCTGGGTGTCGATTCATGGACTCGAGGCAGCGCAGGCTGAGGTGCAGCGCCTCTCCGAGGAAGCCATCGAGGGCTTGAAGGGACTTTCGGAGGTGGATGAAGACGCCCGTCAGTTCCTCATCGCACTCACCGAAGAGCTGATCCATCGGAAAAAGTAAAAAGGAGAACGCGTTCACAGGCGGACGTGGCAGCTGAACGCTGCAGGCGGATGCCCGTGACGATGTACCGGAACGTGGAGCAGAGACAGCGGCGAAACGTGCACCGGGATAAGTGAAAAGTATGCTACTGGATGATATACATGGACCGGAGGATCTGAAGAAGCTGAATGATCATCAGCTCAGGAAACTCGCGTCCGAAATCAGACAATTTATCATAGAGAAAACCTCCGAGTACGGAGGCCACCTCGCCTCGAATCTCGGGGTAGTGGAGCTGACCATCGGGCTGTATCTGGCCCTCGATCTGCCGAAGGATAAGATCGTGTGGGACGTCGGCCATCAGGCCTATACCCATAAAATCCTGTCTGGTCGAAAGGAAAACTTCGACGGACTCCGGCAGTATCATGGGATGAGTGGTTTCCCGAAGCGGGCGGAGAGTCCGTTTGACTGCTTCGGCACGGGCCACAGCTCCACCTCGATTTCCGCCGGACTCGGCATCGCCGCAGCCCACGATATCAAGGGCGAGCACTATACCGTCGTGTCCGTCATCGGCGATGGCGCACTGACCGGCGGCCTCGCGTATGAGGGACTCAATAACGCCGCCCAGATGAAGAAAAACTTCATCATCGTGCTGAACGACAACAAGATGTCGATCTCTCGAAACGTCGGGGGGATGTCGAAGTACCTGAACGGACTTCGCTCGAACCGAGGCTATAATCAGCTGAAGATCGACGTCGGCAGTACGCTGATGCGCGTACCCGGCGTCGGACCGCAGCTCGTAAAGCGGGTACAGCGGGCGAAGAACTCGCTGAAGCAGCTCCTCATTCCGGGTATGCTGTTCGAGGATATGGGCATCACCTACCTCGGGCCGATCGATGGTCACAACATCCGTGAGGTGGAGCGGACCATCGAGGAGGCGAAAAAGATCGATCATGCGGTACTCGTGCATGTCCTCACGACGAAGGGCAAGGGCTATGCACCGGCGGAGCACAATCCGGCGCACTATCACGGGGTGTCTCCGTTCGATATGAAAACCGGAAAGGCACTCTCGCCATCGAAGGAGAGCTACACCGCTGTCTTCTCGAAGACGCTGTGTCGCCTCGCCCGCGAGAATAAGAAAATCGTCGGCATCACCGCCGCGATGCCGGACGGCACCGGACTCAGTGCCTTTGCGAAGGAATTCCCGGATCGTTTCTTCGATGTGGGGATCGCGGAGCAGCACGCCGTGACCTGCGCTGCCGGTATGGCGAGCAACGGCCTGAAGCCGGTGTTTGCCGTCTATTCGAGCTTTCTGCAGCGTGCCTACGACCAGATCGTGCATGACGTCTGCCTCCAGAAGCTGCCGGTCGTATTCTGCATCGACCGTGCCGGCCTCGTGGGTTCCGACGGTGAGACGCACCAGGGCATCTTCGACTACAGTTATCTCACGCACATCCCGCACATGACGGTGATGGCACCGAAGAATGCAGATGAGCTCGCACAGATGCTGGCATTCGCGATGAAGTATCCGCTGCCGATCAGCATCCGCTATCCGCGCGGTGCGGCCTACCAGGGGCTCCGCGAATTTGCGGCACCGATCGAGCATGGTCGCGCCGAGCTCCTCTATCAGGGCAGCGATATCGCCCTCGTGGCCGTCGGTTCGATGGTCTCCACGGCGGAGCACATACGTGAAAAGGCGGTGACCCATGGCTACCAGCTGACGCTCGTGAATGCGCGCTTCGTGAAGCCGATCGACACAGAGATGCTCGATCGCCTCGCGGAAAACCATACCACGATCGTGACCCTCGAGGAGAACGTGAAGCAGGGTGGCTTCGGCATCCAGGTCGAGGCCTACCTCCATGAGCACCATCCGGAGGTGAAGGTCGTGACGATCACCCTCCCGGACAAGTACGTGGAGCACGGCGATGTGACGAAGCTCCGCGCCTTCCTCGGCATCGACAGCGACTCGATCATCGAGCGGCTCCGCCGTGAGGGCGTGATTCCGGCGGGGGATCCGGCCAATGCAGACGAGCGGAACGAAGAGAGCTCCGCGGGCATTGAACCGGCGGACGAAACGAAGTGAAAACGCGCCGGAACGGAGACAGATGCGCAAAGATATGTGCATCGCCGATCGGGTGTAGAAGAACAGAAAGGGCAGAACACCGCCCGGAAAGAGTCATCAGTGAAGAAAGAACGACTTGACGTGCTGCTGGTCAACCGTGGACTGGCAGAATCCAGAGAAAAAGCGAAGCGTACCATCATGGCCGGCATCGTGTATGTCGATGGTCAGAAGGAAGACAAGGCCGGCTCCACCTTCGATCCGGAATCCGAGATCGAGGTCCGCGGCAACGTGCTTCCGTATGTCTCCCGTGGCGGGCTCAAGCTCGAGAAGGCGATCCGCGAGTTCGGCGTTTCCTGTGAAGGCAAGGTCTGCCTCGACATCGGCGCCAGCACTGGCGGCTTCACCGACTGCATGCTGCAGAACGGCGCGGTCAAGGTCTTTGCCATCGATGTCGGCCACGGCCAGCTGGACTGGAAGCTCCGGAACGATCCGCGCGTGGTCTGCATGGAGAAGACGAACATCCGCTATGTGAAGCCGGAGGATATCGGAGAGAAGGCAGGTCTCGTGTCCATCGATGTCAGCTTTATCAGCCTGCAGCTCGTGCTGCCGGTAGTGAAGACCCTGATCGCCGAGGACTGTCAGGTCGTCTGCCTCATCAAGCCGCAGTTTGAAGCGGGCAGAGAGCAGGTTGGAAAGAAGGGCGTGGTCCGCGATAAGGCGGTTCATGTCGAGGTTATCGAAAAGACCATCACCGCCGCCTATGCGCTCGGCTTCATGCTGAAGGAGCTGACCTTCAGCCCGATCAAGGGGCCGGAGGGCAACATCGAGTACCTCGCGGAGCTCATGCTGCGGCCGGATGCCGAAAATCCATCACTGGAGTGGCTGCATGCACGCGCGATGGAGGTCGTCAAGGCATCCCACGCGATGCTCGACATCAGGTGAGGGCGCTGCGACGCTACAGAAAACCATGTGGTTCGGGAGATGATGAGACATGAATATCACACTGGTAGTAAATGCGAAAAAGCCGGAGTCCTGCAGCTATGCGGAGAGCATCCGACAGTACCTCGAGGCGCGGGAAGTGCATGTGAAGGCGCTGTATGGTGCGTATACGCGGGATGATTTCTCGGATGCGGACGCCATCATCTCGATCGGCGGCGATGGCACGATGCTTCGCCTCGCGGGCGTGCTGCGTGGGCAGGATACACCGCTGCTCGGGGTCAATGCAGGCCACCTGGGGTATCTGACCCAGGTCTCGCAGGCGGCACAGATTCCGGGGGCACTCGACCGGCTCCTCGCGCATGACTATACACGCGATGTCCGCGCCATGCTGCATGGCAGTGTGCGTCGTAACGGCGAGGTGATCAGCCGTGGAACCGCGCTGAACGAGATCCTGATCTCACGCTGCGAGGGCATCAGCGTGCTTCGCTTCACGGTGTTCTGCGATGGCGAGGAGCTCAGTCACTATACGGCGGATGGCATCCTCTTCGCGACGCCGACCGGCTCGACAGCCTATAATCTGTCGGCGGGCGGACCGATCGCGGCACCGGAGACCAGTGTCATCATCATGACGCCGATCTGCGCCCACTCGACGAACAGCCGGCCGGTGATCCTGCCGGACACCAGCCATATCGAGGTGCGCATCGAATCGGAAAATGAAATCGTGGCCTTCGACGGTGAGCGGATCGTGCGTCTGCTGCCGGGTGACGTCGTGAAGCTGCGGCGTGCAAATGAGATGACCACCTTCGTGAAGCTCCGCGCATCCAGCTTCCTGGAGACCCTGCGCGAGAAGATGGACGGCGAAGACTGATATACGCGGGCGTCGGAGATGCCCGACAGAGGACCACGGGTGCGTCCGAAGGACGTAAGACACCGGTGATACGAGCGCTGCCGCAGGATGGCAGCATCCACAAGAGGTTTACAAATGAAGAAATCCAGACATCAGAAAATCATCGATCTCGTGCAGCATACGCGCATCGCGACGCAGGAGGAGCTGGCGGATATCCTGAACCAGGAAGGCTATAAGGTGACGCAGGCGACGGTTTCCCGTGATATCAAGGAGCTCAAGCTCAGCAAGGTCCCGGGACCGGGGGGCGTACAGTACTACCAGCTGCTGGAACCGGAGGAGCAGGCCTACTCCGACAAGTATATCCGTGTACTGCGCGAGGCGTTGATGAGCATGGATACGGCGGGAAACCTGCTGGTGATCCGCACCATGTCCGGTATGGCGAACGCGGTCGCGGCGGCGCTCGACCACTTCCGCTTCGAGGAAATCGTCGGCACGCTGGCCGGCGATGATACCATCATGTGTGCGACGAAAAACGGCGACGATGCGGAGCATATCATGCAGAAGGTCCGTGGACTCCTCGGTGAGAAGAACTGACGGACCATCCGGTTACCGATGATCTGACAGATCAGACAGCAGCATACGCAGGTGGAAGAATCGTGCAGGCCGGGCGCTACGGCGTCCGGTCTTACTACATATAACGGAAGTTTCGGAGGAAACGCATATGTTATATCATCTTCATGTAAAGGATCTCGCCCTGATCGACTCCGCGGAGGTGGAGTTCGAGCCCGGGCTCAACATTCTGACCGGTGAAACGGGTGCCGGTAAGTCCATCCTCATCGGCTCCATCAATCTCGCTCTGGGCTCGAAGGCCATCCGGGATATGATCCGAAGCGGCCAGCCGTATGGACTCGTGGAGCTCGTCTTCGGTGATTTCAGTGAGGAACTCGTCGGAAAGCTGCGGGCACTCGAGATCGAGCCGGAGGACGGACAGCTCATCATCCGCCGGAAAATCTCGGCCACGCGTTCGGAAATCAAAATCAATGATGAGACCGTGACGCTCGCGAAGCTCCGGAAGGTGACGGAGCTCCTCATCGATATCCACGGGCAGCATGAGCATCAGTCCCTGCTCCGGGACGGCTACCATCTGAAGATCCTTGACGATTTTCAACAGCGGGAGACCGGGACACTGCGCGCGGAGATCGCAGAGAAGTACCATGACTGGACCGCACTCCGGGAGAAGCTCGCGAGCTTCGACATGGACGAGGGGCAGCGTCAGCGGGAGCTCGATTTCCTTCAGTTCGAGATCGATGATATCGAGAAGGCGGCGCTCCGGGAAGGCGAGGAGGAAGCGCTCGCCCAGAAGTACCGGAAGTACCAGAATGCGCAGCGCATCTATGGTTCCGTCGCGCGGACGCGGGAAATCCTCGACGGCGTCGATTTTTCGTCGGCGATTCACGAGATGCAGGATGCCCTCCAGTACGACAGTGCGCTTCAGGACATCAGCGACAGTCTGTATGACCTCTCCTCGATCTCCGAGGACACGGTGCGTGCGCTCGATCACTACATGGAGAACAACGAGTACGACGAGGAGGACTTCCAGCAGGTCACCGAGCGGCTCGACTATATCCGCTCGATCATGATGAAGTATGGCGGAACCGTCGCGAAGGTGGAGGACAGCCTCACGGCGAAGAAACAGCGTCTCGCCGAGCTCGAGGACTATGATGCGGCACGATCACGCTGTGAGAAGGCCGTAGCGAAGGCGGAGTCCGTGCTTCGGGCACGCTGTGCCGAGCTCACGAAGGCCCGTGAACAGGGGGCGAAGCAGCTGAGTGAACGCATCCGGCAGGAGCTGTCGGAGATGGGCTTCCTGGATATCCGTTTCGAGTTGCCGCTCAGCGCACTGAAGGAGCCGGGGGCGAATGGTATGGATGAGGCCCACTTCGTCGTGAGCCTGAACCCGGGTGAGCCGCTGCGACCGCTCAGCGAGGTCGCGTCCGGTGGTGAGCTCAGCCGTATCATGCTCTCCATCAAGACCGTACTGGCCGACAGCGATGAGATCCCGACCCTGATCTTCGACGAGATCGATACCGGTATTTCCGGTCGGACGGCAGAGAAGGTGTCGGAGAAGCTCCGAAAGATCGCGCAGCTTCATCAGGTCATCCTGATCACACATCTGCCGCAGATCGCGGCGAAGGCGGATCAGCATTTCTGCATCGAGAAGTCGGTGTCCGACGGCCATACGCATACCAGAATTCATGCCCTCTCCGAGGAGGATTCTGTCCTGGAGCTTGCACGACTGCTTGCGGGCGGTCAGATCACGGAGGCGGTGCTCGCAAACGCGCGGGAGCTGAAGAAGCTGGCACGTGGGCGGTGATGCGCCGAACGAAAATGGTGGGCAGGCGACCGTACGAAGGAAGAATCTGGATGGAAAGTGGTGATGTGCGACCACGCGGGCGGAGATGTACGTGCCGGTCGATGGCATTGGCCACACGTAACTAATAAGCCTTGCGTAGCGTTTCACGAAGGATTAAAATAGATGCTATATATAATTTATATTTCTATTTAAGAAATATGGACCGGAGGACTATAATGAAAAACATACTCATGCTCGCATCGGAGGCCGTACCTTTCATCAAGACGGGCGGACTCGCGGACGTCGTCGGCTCACTTCCGAAGACCATCGACAAGCAGTACTATGACTGCCGCGTCATGATTCCGAAGTATATGTGTATCCCGTGGGAGTGGCGCCAGAAGATGGAGTACGTGACCCACTTCTATATGAACTATCTCGGACAGGATCGCTATGTCGGTGTCCTGAAGTATGAGCACCAGGGCGTGACCTACTACTTCATCGACAACGAGTCGTATTTCTCCGGTGACCGTCCATACGGTGACTGGTACTGGGATCTCGAGAAGTTCTGCTTCTTCTGCTACGCCGCACTGTCTGCGCTGCCGCTGCTCGACTGGCACCCGGATGTGATCCATTGCCACGACTGGCAGACCGGTCTCGTTCCGGTGCTTCTCCACGATCGTTTCGCCGGCGGAGAGTACTATCGCTCCATCAAGTCGGTCATCACGATCCACAACCTGAAGTTCCAGGGTGTATGGGATGTAAAGACGATCCAGCGCTTCACCCAGCTGTCCGACTACTACTTCACACCGGATAAGCTCGAGTGTAAGAAGGATGGTAACCTCCTGAAGGGCGGTATCGTTTATGCCGACGCGATCACGACGGTTTCCGATACCTACGCCGAGGAGATCAAGATGCCGTTCTACGGCGAGGGCCTCGATGGACTGCTCCGCGCACGTGCGCATGACCTCCGCGGTATCGTCAACGGTATCGACTATGATGACTGGAATCCGGAGACGGATAAGTACCTCGTAAAGCCGTTCAACGCCCGCAACTTCCGTAAGGAGAAGGCGAAGAACAAGAAGGCGCTCCAGGAGCAGTTCGGCATGAACGTGGATCCGGGCAAGATGATGATCGGTATCGTATCCCGTCTCACCGACCAGAAGGGTCTGGACCTCGTCGAGTGCATCATGGATGAGCTCTGCCAGGATGATATCCAGTTCGTGGTGCTCGGTACCGGTGATGAGAAGTACGAGAACATGTTCCGTCACTATGACTGGAAGTACCACGATAAGGTCTCCGCGCAGATTTATTATTCCAATGAAATCAGCCATAAGATCTATGCTTCCTGCGATGCATATCTGATGCCGTCGCTCTTCGAGCCGTGCGGACTCAGCCAGCTGATCGCCCTCCGCTACGGAACCGTTCCGATCGTTCGTGAGACCGGTGGTCTGCGCGATACCGTACAGCCGTACAACGAGTACGAGGACAGCGGAACCGGCTTCTCCTTCTCGAACTATAACGCGCATGAGATGCTCGGCACGATCCGCTACGCTGAGAGCGTATACTACGATCATAAGCGTGAGTGGAACAAGCTCGTGGACCGTGCGATGGCGGCGGACTACTCATGGAGAACCAGTGCCATGAAGTACCAGGAGCTGTATGACTGGCTGATTGGGTACTGATCACGGGGGAGTGCCGCCCGCAGGGCGCGGGGGTCCCCGTGATGCCCCTGGGCGGCGAGGCCGTTTTGCCGCGAAGTCGGCAAAATCAAGCGACGATGCCTGCGCCGCAGGCGCATTTTCATGGCATCGTCTCCTTATGAGAGAATTGACTAGATGAATTTTTTGGATGACTTATTACAGAACTATATGCTGATGGCGGCGGTGGTTTCCTGGTTTCTCGCGCAGGTGATCAAAACTGCGCTGGATGCTTACTTAAACCATGGCATCAGCTGGGAGCGTCTCACCGGTTCCGGTGGGATGCCGTCGAGCCACACCTCTACGGTCGTGGCGCTGACGACCGCGGCTGCCATCCAGTATGGTCTTCAGTCACCGGCCTTCGCGGTCAGCTTCGTGCTCGCCAGCGTCGTCATGTACGACGCGACCGGCGTACGCATGGAGACCGGAAAGCAGGCGGTGCTGCTCAACAAGATCCTCGAGGATAACCCGTTTAACTGGAAGCCGGAGGAGTTTCAGATGAAGCTGAAGGAGTACGTCGGCCACACACCGCTGCAGGTGCTGATGGGCGCGATCCTCGGCATCGTCACGGCCTTCTGGATGCGCGGTTTTTATTAAAGAAAGAACTACTGAATGAGGTTTAAACGACTTTTCAAGAAAACAGTGCTTGTTCTGAGCTGCGTGCTGATAGCATGCAGCTTCATTTCGTGTAAGGGCATCGAAATCACGGGTAAAACCGAGGAGGTCGACGGCTATACGGAGGCGCAGGCGATGATCGTGATCGGCTCCGAGCGAAATCGCTATCAGAATCAGCTCGGTGCGGAAATCTGGGATCTGCCGGTGGAAAACCAGCAGGAGAGTACCTACGGTCCATACTTCGTCGCAAAGATGAAGGAGTTTCTTCAGGACATCAAGACACTGAATCTGCTGGCGACCGAGAAGGGCATCATCGCGACCTCGACGGATATGGAGAAGATCCGTACTGTCGCGAACGACTTCTACGACGGCCTCAGCGCGGAGGATATGGCCTTCATGGGTGACTGCACGCTCGACGATGTCGTCTCGATCTACACCGAGTATTTCGTCGCGTGTAAGACCGCCGAGTACCTGATCTCCGATGTGGATTCCGAGGTCTCGGATGCGGATGCGAAGATCATTCGGGTGGAGGAAATCGTGGTGTCGGATGAGCTGCTCGCGGAGCAGCTTCTGCAGCAGGTGAATGTTTCGGGCGCGAACTTCTCCTACTACGCGCGTCAGAACAGCGAGGACCCGAACATCGAGAAGACGCTCGCGAAGTCCGAGAAAGAGGACGCCATCTACCAGGCAGCCTTCGCCCTCGAGGAGGGACAGATCTCGGACATCATCGAGCAGGATGGGAAATACTATATCCTGAAGTGTATCGATGCCTATGATGAGGCGGCGACCCTCGAGCGGAAGAAAAAGCTCGAGGAAACGATCCGCTCGAATGCGCTCCTCAAGCAGTATACGGCGTACGCGGATGAGCACATCGTCCGTTTCCGTGAGCCGTTCTGGAAGGAAATCGATCTCACGGCACATCCGGAGAGTGACGCCGATAATTTCTTTTCGCTGTTTGATGCAAATATTTCGTTCTAAATGAAAACCAGGCCGGGTGGCCTGGTCTTTCTTTAAGAATCAAAGTCCGATCACGATGCCGCCGTCTTCTGCGTAGACGGTGGCGACGCCCATGGCGTCGGTGATCACGATCTCACGGAACGGTGCGAGCTTCTGAAATTCTTCTTTTACGAACTCGGCGCGGGCCGGGTTGTTTACATGGGTGATGCAGAGGCGGAGATCCGCTGTCTTCGCCGGACCACCGACCTTCTCGACGGCGATCTGTGCCATGCGCTTCAGTGCCTTATTGATGCCACGCTGATTCTCGACCTGGACGATGACGCCATGATCACCAGCCATGATCGGCTTTATGTTGAGAGCCGATGCGATAAAGGCCTTTACGGTGGAGAGACGTCCGTTCTTTCGGAGGGTGTCGAGGGACTCGAGCACGAAATAGGTCTTCATCGTCTGAATCTTTTCGCTGACCAGGGTGACGACCTCATCGAAGCTTTTTCCCAGTTCTTTTAAATCCTGAATAGCCATGCAGAGATTCAGCTGACCGGCAGCGGCAGTATCAGAGCTGAAGATATGAATCTTTCGTCCGTCGTCCGGGTGCTCCTCCTCGTACATCTGCTTTCCGATGACGGCTGCCTGATAGGAGCCGGAGAGATGCTCGGAGAGGGTGATGACATAGACCTCGTCTGCGTCGCTGTCTTCCATCGCCTTCATATAGGTCTCCGGAGACGGGCAGGCGGTTTTCGGTCCGATCGGTGAGGCATGGACACGCTTCAGAAAATCGAGCTGATCGAAGTGGTCGTCATCCACGACGGAATAATCTCCGATTTCCAGCGTGAGCGGAACGATCGTGAAATGCGGATCCGCCTTCAGCGCCGGTGTAAAATCACAACAGCTGTCACCTATAACCTTATAATTCATGCTTCGCCTCTTTAACAACACATAGTTTTTAATACTAGATATTATAGCAGACGGACATGTCATGTCAATCGGGAGTCTACGTGCGATGGGAAAGCACAGTCGCCCCTCCGGGTCTTTGCCTGTACACTTCACTTCTTCTAAGTGACTCGGAAAATTAAGGAAGTGTCTGTTGCCCGAATGTGGCTTCTGCGTTATGATGGCTATAATTGACAAAACAGTATTTGTAGGCGTTTGCGCTTTTGGGAAATATTCAGATTTTGGTGAGAGTGATTATATGAAGGAAAAGAATTTAAACCATGGTTCAGCGGATGATCTGGACATCGAGGACATCGATTTGACGGAGGAACGTCCGGTAGAGAATTCAGATGCGGATGGCTATGATGTCGTGACCGGGGAGCCGGTGTACGATACGTATGCGGACGAGGATGATGCGGAAGACGCGGATCCGGAGGAGATGGAGCGGCTGTATGAGAAGCGGCTTGCGGCGCGGCGTGCGGAGCGTCAGGCGCGGCATCGTGCGCGTGTGCGGAGGGCGTGGTTCTACCGTATTCTGGTGGTGTTTGTCCTGATTGATCTGATTCTGCTGCTCGTGGTTGGCGTGCGTGCGCTCGGTGGGAAGCTTCACTTCGGGAAGCGGGGCGAGACGCAGGAGAGTGTGCTGAATCCGGGTAGTGCTGCGTCGGATGAGGTCAATGCTGGTGACGGGGCTGCGGTGGCGGCTTCGGGAGAGAATGGCAGCGAAGCAGAGACGGATGCTGCGGCACAGGATGCGCGGACGGCGCTCTTTGCGACAGCGGATCGACTCGCCGCGATGTATGACTACGATGCCGCGGTAGAGACATTGGCGAACTCCGACTATAAGGAGGACCCGGAGGCGCTGAGCCGGATCGAGAGCTATCAGGCGACGGCGGCGACGATGGTGGCGGCGGACAACAGTGAGATCACGCACGTGTTCTTCCATATCCTGACGGTGGACACGGAGCGGGCGTTTACTGATGACAAGCAGGGAAAGGACTTCAATCAGGTCATGACGACCATCCCGGAGTTCGAGAAGATCCTGCAGCAGATGTATGCGCGCGGCTACGTGCTCGTGGGGCTCCACGACATCGCGGAGGTGCAGAAGCAGGACGACGGCACGGAGAAGATGGTGTCGAAGAAGATCATGTTGCCGGAGGGGAAGAAGCCGTTCGTGATGTCGGAGGACGATGTCTGCTACTATGAGTATATGGAGGGCCGCGGCTTCGCGGATAAGATGGTGCTCGACGAGAACGGGAAGCTGAAACTGCAGTACACGGATGCGGCGGGCAATGTCTCCATCGGGGATTATGACATCGTGCCGATTCTTGATAACTTCATCGAGGAGCATCCGGATTTCTCCTATCGCGGCGCGAAGGCCATCGTGGCGTTCACGGGCTACAACGGTGTGCTCGGTTATCGTACCGATGAGACCTACGATGCGAGCTCGCCGAACTATGATCCGAAGAATACCGCGAACCCGAACATCGAGGCGAATCGGGAGACGGTGAAGACGCTGATGAAGGAGCTGGTGGAGGACGGCTACGAGCTCGCCTCCCACAGCTGGGGCCACATCAACTTCACGAACCGGAGCCTCGCGGATCTCACGCGGGACACGGATCGCTGGGAGCGGAATGTCGAGACCCTGATGCCGGAGCCGTGTGACATCATCCTCTATCCGTTCGGTGCGGATATCGGGGACTGGCATCCATACAGCGCGGATAACGAGAAGTTCCAGATGCTCGAAAAGGCGGGCTTCCGCTACTTCTGTAACGTCGACTCCACGAAGGCTTGGACACAGATCAGTGGGGACAGCCTGCGGCAGGGCCGCCGTAACCTCGACGGCTACCGACTCTGGAAGGACTACTGCGGCGAAGACTCAAAGCTCAGCGACCTCATGGATGTGCAGAGCGTCTTCGACACGAGGAGACCGACACCGATTGAGTGGAGTTAATCGCTGAACACCGCAGAAGGCGGTGGTCACATCTCTCAAGAAAGAGATAGCTGCTAGTAGTCCTTTATGATCTTTTCCTTGGGGAGTGTCCGTAATATTTCTTATACGCTTTATAGAAATTGCTGTTACTACCATACCCCAGCATAGAAGCGATGATTTCATTCGAAAAATTAGTTCGTGAAAGCAGGATCTCCGCACGATTCATGCGGGATCTAGTTAATATCTGAGAAAAAGTCAGACCAGTTTTTTCTGGAAGCAGCTTTGATATATATACAGGATGATAACCAAAATGAGCTGCCGTCGAAGATAAGGATGCGGAGTCTGAATTCGCATCGATATACGCTTCGATTGATTCAGCAAGCGATAGCTTTTCCGGAAACTTTTGCCGTGTGTATTCAGAAGAGACAGCCATGCATAGTGAAGTAACCAAAGGTTTGATGATTTTCTGCGTATCAGCTGTTTTTCTTGCATATTCCAGGATCAGAATACCCAAAAGTCGCCAAATCAGAGATTCCTTGGGGATAGGAAAATGAAGAAATTCATCCGAGAATTTGTTCTTTTCCGGTTCAAGGAAAAATGTGAGCATAGTTGTATCAGAAGAAAAGATACTCAGAAATTGTTTCAGGAATGCTTCCTGTCGGATCAAGATACCGATGATGATCGTATCTTCATCAGAAGCTACTTTTGCCGCATATCCGCTATACGGCTGCCCGATATAACAATCTCCTTCATGTACCAGGATACTACGGTTGTTCTTTTCATTGCGGGTTTCATAGTCTCCGTGGAAAGCAAAATGAAGAAAGAAAAAATCCTGTCGGTGAAAATCCTCATTCAGTGATTTTCCCTTAAACAGATTTACCATGACATCTTCATTTCTGTCACCAAGAAAGTGAGAGACCAGATCGCTCGTACCAAAGCGTTCATCCGGACGAAAGTCCCATTTCAATATAGGAAAATTCCTTCCGAGCTTATCCATGGCTTCAAGAATCTCATCATCAAAAGTAGCGATCACTGTAAAACCTCTTTGTTATATTAATCTCAAAATATTAAATAACGACACCATTAATATTAAGGTTCGGCGCTGTAAAAGTCAAAGTAATATGGTTAAATTCAAGTATCAGTTAAAACTTGAAAGGAACGGTGATACAAATGAACAAAAGAAAATTAGGGCCTCTGGAAGTCGGTGAAATGGGACTTGGCTGCATGGATTATTCCCATGGTCATGGTACACCACCAAAGAAGGAGGAGAGCATCCGTTTGATGCGTCTTGCACATGAGCTTGGCTGCACACTTTATGATACGGCAGATGCATATGCAGATGGCTTGAATGAAATTCTTGTTGGTGAAGCGCTTAAGCCCATCCGCCACGAAGTGACGATCATTACCAAGTACAATCCGGAAATTCTGCCGGTTACAGATTCTTCAAAGGGAACTGTAAAAGAGCAGATCGAAGCAAGACTTGATGCTTCTTTGGACAGACTCGATACAGATTATGTAGATGTGTATATGATGCACCGTGTTACAGATGATGTGCCGCTTGAAGAAGTTGCTGGTTATATGGGCGAATTCATCAAGAAGGGCAAGATCCGTACATGGGGCATGTCCCGTGTAGATGCAGACCAGATCCGCAGAGCCAATGCAGTGACACCACTCGGCGTAGTGCAGAATGAAATGTCTCTAATGGAGAGAAGTGATCTCCAGAATGGCGTCATCAAGGCATGTCATGAGCTTGGAGTTGGTTATACACCATTCATGCCTCTTGCAGCAGGGTTCCTCACTGGTATGATCAAGCCGGGTATGACATTTACCGGTGATGATGCAAAGCGTTTCTCGGATCGTTTCTCAGATGAATCGATCAAGAAGAACCAGCCGATCCTTGAGGTTCTGGACAAGGTTTCGAAGGCAAAGAATTGCTCGTATGCGCAGGCTGCACTTGCATGGCTTCTGTACCAGGATGAGGTGATCGTTCCGATTGCAGGTGCTATGAAGGAAGAGTTCCTGAGAGCAAATATGGACGTACCGAAGATTCAGTTTACAAAAGAAGAAATGGAAAACTTCGACGATGCAATTTCCAAGGTCACAGTTTATGGCAAATGGGATGAATCAGCCATTTTCATGCTGAAGGATGCATTGAAGAAGGAAGGCTACGACGCCGAAAAGGTTCTCGGTATCAAGAAAAAGAAGTAATATTTAATCATATGAAGAGGAAGTCAGTGTACAGATTTTATGTGTATTGACTTCCTTTTTTTATAATCCGTCACTTTCTACCACCCCCCGCCAAAACGTTTTTCAGGCCGGAACGATATCCATCATGATGCACACGACCCACATGGTTTAGAAAACCATGTCTTGTCGCTCAGGTGTGAATGTGTTATAATCGCTACTATGGACGAACAATTTTTTCAGAATTTAATGGAATATCTGCAGTCGATCGGGCACATCGCCTCCGATGACATCCCGAACCTCGAGCTCTACATGGATCAGGTGACCGGCTTCATGGACAGCCACCTCACGACCATCAAGCGGCATCCGGAGGATAAGGTGCTGACGAAGACGATGATCAACAACTATGCGAAGAACAAGCTTCTGCCGCCACCGGATAAGAAGCGTTACAGTCGCGAGCATATGCTGATCCTGCTGTTTATCTACTATTATAAGAGCATCCTGCAGCTGAACGATATCGAGGCGATCCTCCGCCCGCTGAAGGAGAAGTACTTCGACGGTCACGGTGACGCGAAGCTGAAGGACATCTACGATGAGATCTTCGAGCTCGAGCCGGCCGTGAAGGCGAAAACCCTCCGCGATGTCAGCGAGATGGGCGTCAATGCGCAGGAAACCTTTAAGGAAAGCGACCCTCGCTTCCAGCAGCTCTCCGACGAGGACCGGAAGGAGCTCCAGCTCTTCCTCTTCCTCTGTGAGATCGGCACCGACATCTACCTGAAGAAGCTCCTCATGGAGAAGATCGCAGATCAGCTCCACGACATCGACCTCGAGCGTCAGGCCGCCGAGCGCGCATCGAAGATGAAAAAATAAGGCTTCATCACCCTGCACCGCCTTCGGCCAATGCTTCTATCCTCAACAACATCACGAAAATCCCCATTCCGTGATCGGAGTGGGGATTTTGCTTTCTACTGCTTTCCAGTAAATTCTTCGAAAGAATGCGGTCGAATCAGTGCATCATTTCTTCTTCATGTTATCCTCGAGACCGAGGCGGCTGAAGACCATATCATAGCCGTCGGCACCGTAGTTCAGCGAACGATTCACGCGGGAGATCGTCGCGGTCGACGCACCGGTCGCCTTCGCGATGTTGAGATAGGTCTCGCCCTCACGCAGCATCTTCGCCACCTCATAGCGCTGTGCCATGGACAGCAGCTCGTTGATCGTGCATACATCCTCGAAGAACTTGTAGCACTCCTCCTTCGACTCCAGTGTCAGCACTGCATCAAATAAATGATCAACTTCCTTTGTTTTTAACTTACTATTCATCCTGTTAACAACTCCTGTATATTACTTAAGCACGAAAGCTGCATGTCGCTTTACCAGTTCTCAGTTTCAACGCGTGAGTTTTCATGCTTTAATTCGCAAAAGTAGTATAACACCGCCGCCCCGGACTTTCAAGCAAATTACACGTAATCTGTGAAAGGAGACACTGCCATGGTTACTGTTCAGGCGGGCAGGGACTGTAACGTATCATGATAACAGGATACGCAGGATACACCGGCTTCCTCGCTTGAACTCGGATGAACTTCTGTGCTATAATTTCCGCACATTCGTTTTGATAAATAATCTGAGATTTAGGAGAGCTATGGAAAATCTGGAGAGAATTCTGAATAAGGAGCAGTGTGAGGCAGTGCGCTGCACGGAGGGGCCGCTGCTGGTGCTGGCGGGTGCGGGCTCCGGGAAGACGCGTGTGCTGACGCATCGTGTGGCCTATCTCATCGAGAACTGTGGTGTCGCGCCGTGGAACATCCTCGCGATTACGTTCACGAATAAGGCGGCGGGGGAGATGCGGGAGCGTGTCGACCGGCTGATCGGGACGCAGGCGCGAGAGGTCTGGGTATCGACCTTCCACTCGATGTGTGTCCGCATCCTTCGGCGCTCCATCGATCGTCTCGGCTACAAATCGGATTTCTCCATCTATGATACGGATGATCAGAGGACGCTGATGAAGCAGGTGCTGAAGGAGCTCAGCATTGACCCGAAGATGTTTAAGGAGCGCGTGGTGCTGTCGGTGATTTCGGGTGCGAAGAACCGGGGCCTGAGTCCGCTTGAGTTCCGGAAGGAGGAGGCGAGCGGCGGGGATCTCCGTATGCGGAAGATGGCGGACTGCTTCGAGCTCTATGAGAAGAAGCTGCACCAGAACGAGGCGCTCGACTTCGATGATCTCCTGCTGAAGACCGTGGAGCTGTTTGACACGGAGCCGGAGGTGCTTCAGTACTATCAGGAGCGCTTCCGCTACATCATGGTCGACGAGTATCAGGATACGAACGACATCCAGTTCCGTCTCGTGCATGCGCTCGCGAAGAAGTACCGGAATCTCTGCGTCGTCGGTGATGACGACCAGAGTATCTATGCTTTTCGTGGTGCGAACCTCGAGAACATCCTGAGCTTCGAGAAGAGCTTCCCGGGCGCGCATGTGATCAAGCTTGAGCAGAACTATCGCTCGACCGAGAAGATCCTCGACTGTGCCAATGCAGTCATCCGCCACAATCATGGCCGGAAGCAGAAGAAGCTGTGGACCGAGAAAAAGGGCGGTCCGGATGTCCGTTTCCAGGAGTTTGAGGGGGCCAATGATGAGGCACAGGCGGTGATCCGGGAGGCCCGGAACTGCGGCAGGGCGTATCATGACCAGGCGGTACTCTATCGTACGAACGCGCAGTCGCGACTGCTCGAGGAGCAGTGCATCAAGATGAACGTGCCGTATCAGATCATCGGCGGTGTCAACTTCTACCAGCGCCGGGAGATCAAGGATGTTCTCGCGTACATGAAGCTGATCGCGAACAGTGCGGATGATGTCGCCTTCGAGCGTATCATCAACGTGCCGAAGCGCGGCATCGGCGAGGCGACCCTCCAGAAGCTCCGGACCTATGCGGTGGATACATCGACCGCGGAGCATCGCATCACCCTGCTGGAGGCTGCGGAGCGTGCACCGATGATCGGCATCGGTGGAAAG